>Ga0181563_10000603_pt1 | contig 34588 bp, 19 predicted proteins | sample 011ome_25_FD_133759 | JGI IMG/M metagenome (GOLD analysis project Ga0181563, IMG submission 133759) | Coastal salt marsh microbial communities from the Groves Creek Marsh, Skidaway Island, Georgia - 011512CT metaG (megahit assembly) | ecosystem: Environmental > Aquatic > Marine > Intertidal...
CCAGCCTAAAACAATTACACAAGCAATTCAGCGATATGAATCGTTAGCACAGCACACAGTAGACGTAGCAGCTGTATCATACTCACATCAACAGTCAACACGACGCGACGACCATGCCTCTAAACCCTTAACAAAACTGGCACTTCCACGACGCGTCACTCGCGCGTCACTCGCCCGCGCGCGACGCACGCGCGACGCACGCACGCACGACCACCCGTCGCACCACTTTCGCGCGCACACGCGCGCAAAATACGCGTCACTCGTCGAACATTCGCGCGTGAGCTCGACATGGCGCACCCGAGCGGCGGCCGCCGCCATGCGGGCGCATCGACGTCTCGAGGCGCGCCCTCGCGCGCGAACGCCGGCGGCGGCGCGCGTAAAGGTCCAGGGCGCGTTCGTCGAGCGTTCGAGCGCGGTATTTCGGGCGGTCGAGGCGGGAAACGCGTGGTAGGGTCGAGTGATGAGGATGAGGAAGCTGCGAGCGATGAGGATGCATTTGAAGACGTCGCCGAAGCGAGTGATTTTGACGACGAGGAGATTGACGAAGACGAAGCGTTCAATGATGATGATGATATGAAGTATGGTGAGCTCTTTGGTGGCGGTGATGACGACGACGAGGAGTTTGATGAGGATGAAGAGGATGATTTGGACGACGAGGATGAGGCTGGCCGAGCGACGGCTGCCGCCGCGGAGGACGACGACGAGGACGATTTAGCGCAGTTGATGGACAGTGATGACGAGGCTGCCGGGGAAGAGGATGGAAAAACGCGCGAGAATGCAATCCGTGCGCAAAAGTTGATCGCGGCGGGTGTTCGAGGTGCAACAGAGGAGGACGAAGAGGAGGACTTGGAGGAATTGCTCGACTCGGAGGACGACGGGGCTGAGGATGAAACGCGCGAGCAAATGCTCGATGATATCGTGGGCGAGCGTAAAACGTTCACCGAGCGAGATGTGCGTTTCCGTCCGGTGCGGAATGAGATTGTTCAAGAAGATCCTTTGTCGCTACCGCCGATGCAGGGGTCTGGGGACGCGCCGCCGATGACGCTGCGGGATTTAATGGCAACGCTCGGCGAAGAGCATCTAGACCAGCAGACGGTGAAGCGATTGACAAAGATCTCCAAGGCTAAAATCACGGATGTGCCTCTCGCACCGCGCATTCAACAGCGCGTCGAACGCAAGGTGGCGTACGAGGAAACCGCCAAGGATATCACAAAATATCAACCCATCGTCAAGGAGAATCGCGAAAAGCGTACGCTGAAATTTGAGCCGTCGCGTAAAGATATGCACCGCAAAGACACCCTCGGCGCGCTTGTGGCGGACTTTACCCCGCGCACCGAGCTCGAGAAGGAGATCGCACAAGTGCTCAAGGACTCTGGACACGGTACGGGGAAAGACGCCGCGCGAGGTGAGCTGCTCGAGATGAACGAACTCGCCGTCGAGGATGTCCAAGCTCGACAAGCAAAGCTCGCAAAAATGCGCGCCGTGTTATTCTACCACGAACAAAAGGCGAAACGATTGAAAGCCATCAAGTCGAAAACATTTCACCGTCACAACCGAAAGGGTGATTTGAAAGTCATCGGTGACGATGCCGATACAGACGAAGAGGGCCGAGGCGACACGCCAGAGGAGCGACGCGAGTACCTGCGCGCGCAAGAACGCGCTCTCTTGCGCCACAAGAACACCTCGCGCTGGGCGCAACGGGCGATTAAAAAGGGCATCGCGCATCTTCCAGGCACACGAGAAATCATGCAAGAGCAGCTGCGCATCGGTCAGCAACTCAAGCAAAAGCTTGAAGGTGTGAGGACGACGACGGGGGATGGCGACGAAAGCACCGACGCCGAATCCGACGGTTCGGATGACGACGGTGACGGCGTCGACGATCCCGTCGCCGAGCGCAAACGCCGGCTCAAAGCCAAGGCGGCGGCGATTAAGGCTATGGAGGATGGCGAGGCGGAGATTGAAGGCGAGAATGAAAGCTTGTTCAAGTTGCCATTCATGGCTCGGGCGATGGAGAAGAAGAAAGCCGCGACTGCGGAGGAGGCTCGAGAGTTACTCAAAGAGCTTGATCGAATGGACGGCAACGGCGGCGAGTTGTTGAGTGACAGCGACAGTGATGATGATGAGTGGGGCGCCATGACGGCGCGGGCGAAACGTGCGAGTGATGCGAGGCAGACGTCGGTGTCGAAGAAGGCGAGGCGCGAGACTACGGATGACGGCGACGAGGGCGATAGCGACGACGACGTTATGAATGGCGCCAATGTCGGCGACGATGGAGACGGCGACGACAAGAACGATGATAGGTTGTCTAAACAGCGCGCACCGGTGAAACGGGCGGCGCCGGTGAAGGAGCTTTCGACGGCGGCGCGTAACATGCGCGCCAAGGCGGCGGCTCGAGCGGCGCCACCAAAAGTGCACCGACCTGAGGAGAACGACGACGACGAAGACGACGAAGACGGCGACGCCCCGACAGTCATGCTCCAAGAAGAAATGACCGCGGGCATGAATAACGCCGACTTGATGCGACGCGCGTTTGCCGACGATGACATTGAAGCTGAATTTGAAAAAGAAAAGCTCGCCGACGTCGACGCCGAGCTTCCAAACATCGACGCGCCCAAAAACTTACCCGGCTGGGGCGCATGGGGCGGCGATCAACGCGTCCCAAAGTGGATGAAGGACGCCGAGAAGAAAGCTAAAGCCGAAAAAGCCAAGGCTCTTAAGAACCGTCGAGACGCCAAACTCAAGCACGTCATCATTAGCGAAAAGTATGATAAGAAAGCGGCGGCGTTCAACGTCGAGTCGCTCCCGCACGGATTTTCAAGCAAGGCGGCGTACGAAGGCACGATGCGACATCCTTTGGGTTTGGACACAAACACCGACGCAATGTTCAGCAAACTCAACGCACCAAAGGTGTTAAAGGCGACTGGAGCCATCATCAAGCCGTTAAAGTTGCCAAAGAACAAAAAGCCGCACGGCAAAGCTGGCGGCAAGGCGGGCAAGCGTTAAAAAAAGCCACGTGTAATTCAAAGTCTACTTCTAAATCTAAACCTATTCTAATGCTTACCGTTTTGGGCTTTTACCGTCGCCATCCTCCTCGTCTTTTTCGTCCTCCTCCTCCTCCTCCTCATCGTCGTCGGCGTTGGCGCCCGCCGCGGCGTCGGCGTCAATCCTATCCAACGCCCGTTCGCACGCCACGGGCCAGTCAATCGTAAACGACGCCGCTCTGCCGCCAAAGCACACGACCATCGACCACGCCAAATGAATCCACGCGCTCGAGAGCAAACCGATCCAAATCCCAACCAACCCCATCTTGCGCGGACCGAGCGCTAAATGCGCGGCGAGCGGAATGCCGACGAGCCAATAGGCGACGACGAGCGCCGGGGTCATGGATGACTGATACCCGGCGCCGACGACGACGCCGCACAAGGACACTTGGACGTTATCCAAGATGATGTACGCCGTAACGAGAGGTACGAGCGCATCGAGACGTGCGACGACATTTTGGTCTGATGTTTCTGCGCCGAACACGCGGTCGGCGAGGACGTAAAACCCGAGAGCGCTGAGTACGGCGACGCACAACGCAAAGGTCAACGTCGCTCGAGCCAACATCGCGGCGTCTCGCGCTCGACCGGCGCCGACGGCATTTCCCACCGCGCTCGATGCCCCACGCTGCCATACGCACGCCAATGAATAAAACCAAAAGTATGCGTTTTGTACGAGCGTCATGGCGTCCAGTTCCAACGTCGCGTTCGCGCACATGCCGGCTAAAAACGCCATGACGTCCCACGCGACCCATTCAACGAAATTCAACGCCAACGCCGGCAACGCCAACGCGAGGAAACTTTTCCACCCTCGAAACGCGTCGCGAAACTCAACGTGCTTAAACGCCCGTCGACACTCAGCATCTAAAAACATCGCCGACACGTAGCACACCATTGTGCTAAAGTCAATCACGACGAGAGACATCGCCGCGCCTTCAAATCCCAAATCCAACGCTTGGATGAACAGCCACGGCGCGGCAAACTTCATAAAACTCGTAATCACGCTCAGCGTTCCAACCCGCGCGCTCTTCTTCATCGCCATCATTGTTTTCAAACACACGCACGTCGCGGCTTGCGCGAACAACCCTGGGCTACGAATCCGCGCGAATCGTCCCGCCATCGCGCTCGTCGTCGGCGTCTGTCCCAGCCGCGATAAAATCCCCTCCGCGTTGTTCCATATCACCGCACCCGGCGCGCACGCCAACACGACGAGCACCGCGAACGCGCGCACCGCAGTGGCGCCCACGACGTCGAGGTTCTTCGCCCCGTACGCTTGCGACGACGCGGTATCCACGCCCGCGCCGAGTCCCCAGAGCGCGACGTGGCCGCTCACCGACGTTAGCACGTTGGCCAGTCCAAACGCCGCCAGCGCGTCCGCCCCGGCGTGTCGCGCCACGAGCGCGAGCTGAAAGGTAATACACGCCGCGGAGCTGAGATATTGCAGCGAAATGGGCGCGCCCAGCGCGATGATGTCGCGCACCGCGCCAATGAGCGTCAACTTTTGTGATGTCGATGACGCCACCGTCGACGTCAATAAGTGTTCGCGGAGGCGCGTGTATTCGGGAACGTCGCCGTCGCTGTCGCTCTGCGCGTCGAACGAGACGTCGCGCCCGGCATCGGCGCGCGGCGTGCGCGCGCGCGGCGACATGGCGACGAGAGCGCGACGAGCGAGCGTCGCCGCGTCACTGTCTGACGCTCAAGAAATGTCATTCTTTGACGTTCCCGCCGGAGCGCTGTCGTCGTCATCGAGCGAGGACGACGACGGGGACGAGGGCGACGATGCGGTCGACCGTGGCGATGCGATGGCGCGCGCGCGCGACGCGAGCGGGCGCGACGCGACGACGACAGATGGTCACGACATCGATGCGCGACAACCCAGCGAACCAGCAGACACACGCCATCCGACGCGCCTCCCGAGCGCTGCCGACGTCGTCACCGCGCTCGAACGATCGCAAACGGATGTGCACGATCTTCTGCACGCTGCGTCGTTCGATGCGCGCATGCGTGACGCGGCATTGGGGCGTTTAGGTGCGGATGCGCGATCGACCTACTACGCGCCGAGCGTCGGGGACGCCGCCGAAGTCGGCGAGCGTCGCGCTGCGACGATACGCGTCGATGTCCATCGCGTGCGTATCGTTCCTCTGCGCGTCGCGCGTAGGATGGAGCGGAGCGAAGGGAATGGGATGTTGGCAGAGGTGAAGCGAACGGGCGCGCGGGCGTCGACGTCGCGCGTGGACGAAGACGCCGCCGACGAAGAAACCGACCAATCCAAAGCGCGCGTATCCATCACTGGCGCCGCCGAAGATGTGGAAAAATGCGTGCGCTTACTCGAGGCGTTGGTACGAGAGGATGAAAACTCGAGCATGAAGCGGTTTTATTGCCCTAAAGTTGTCATGGGCGCGTTTATCGGCAAGGGCCGGGGACATTTGAATAAAATTGAAGGCGTATCCAAGTGTAGGATTGTGATTTCTGACGAGCAAAAGGTGCACGAAGGGCAGACGCACGCGGTGGTGCAGGCAGTGGAGGTTCATGGCACGCCCACGCAGGTGGCGTTGGGGTATAAGCTTGCGTTGCAGAATTTAGACGCCGCGTTGCAATGCGCGCCCGACGTCGACGAAGCCAAGCTCGCGGTGCGCGAGAGCGGCCTGGACATTGATGATGCGCGACGCACGAGGAAAAAACCGAAACTCAACGCGGCAAAGGTGGAGTAGAATTGTTATGTAGATGATGACTTGTTGTAGTAGCCACGCATTGAGTCGTAGTTGACGCCGCGCGCGCGCGCGACGAGACATTGAAACGCGCGCGACTCACAACCGCCGCCACATTATTCGACGCGCATCGGCAGATATGGATCTCAAACACAAACCCCGATCGGATCGCGAATCGAGAAATTGCACGCTTGAGTTCTTTTGGAAGGATCGAAACGTCGACGCGCTCGTCGCGAGACTGTTCGTCACGCGCACGCTCCCGTTGGATTTGAGACGTCGCATTGAACATGATGTTGAATGCTTAGAATGGCGCGAGTACTATTCGAAGATGAAGCACTACGACCAGACGATCAAAGAACGACGACGGGATTTGATTTATGAGCTGCGTCGGCTCGGGTGCGAGCCGCGCGCGGACTCCGCGCTGTGCAAGGGGTTCGTGTATTCGACGCTCGAGCCGAAGACGTGGACGGCGAAAGCCGTTGCGCGACGCATGGCGGAGATGAAATACGTGCATTCGTACTGCGACACGTTCAAACGAGAGGTTGAGGATATGAGAGAAAAGTTTGAAAATCTTTGTGACAGGTACATGGATGAATACGACGACGAGTATGACGAGTATGATGACGAGTATGACGAGTATGATGACGAGTACGACGACTACGACGAGTTCGATCGATTGGACCGCGCCGACGCGAGAGAGGCGGCGTGCGAAGACACCACTGGATACCGCTATTTTGGAACGTACGTGAGCGAGTTGGCTAAAAATTGGAAGAAATTTCCCAAGAAGTGGCCTTGGTCGATCCCAGACGACATTCCAGAAGAAGACGTAGACGAGGCAGGCGATCCTCGCGAGGCGCTCGATGTGGAACGTTCTGAACTCGATGAAGACAACAAGGATGAGGGCACTGGCGCCGATGAAAACGATGAAAACGATGAAAACGAAGAAAGAACTGAAGGCTCCGACGAAGACGATTTCGATGAGGATGGTTGGTCTGAAGATGAATTTCATGTATGGTACGAAGACTCCTCCGACTGAGACGCGATGTATCGAAACCGCTGGCTCTGTAAGATGACAACTTTTAACAATCAACCACACATCACAGCACTGCATCTCCTCAACGATTACATCACACTAATTTCCTAGCGAATTTGGGTTTCACCCCACCGATATCCGCGACGATGTGCGGCGACGGCGCTCGCGAGTCGGTCAACTACTGTGCCGGGCCACGTGTATCTCCACGTGTGTTTTTGGACATTTGACTTCAACGGATGGTGATATTGTACAATGGATGCTACTGTGTGTTTTATGCTACAGAGAGTATCTACGGCGTCATAAGCGCGTGTCCCAAATGCCAGTGGATTCGTACTTGCGCAAGTTGCGCACGTTGGCGTCGACGTCCCAATTCGGCGAGCGCGCGCGCGCGCGCTCAAATTCAACGGCTTCATCGCCGCGCGCCATCTTTGATGGCGCGTCGTTGTACTCAATGTCGATGAATTCGTGCGCTCGCGTTGATGGTTCGACGAGCGGTTGCTGCGCCACGATGGTGGGCTCGAGGGTCTTTTGCGACACGGCAAGGCTCGAGCCGCCACGCGGCTTGGCCATGAACGCATCCGAAACGTCAAATTCTTCAAACACGGAATCTTCCACCGACGCTGGCGTGGCGTTTTCGTCGTGGGACACTCTGGTGTCGTCAGTGCTTGAAATTTCACTCACGCCATCGTCAGCGTCGGCATTGGCGGTGTCGCCGTCGCCGTCGCTCCCATTCGGCCAAAACACGCCCGCGACGGCGATTCGGCCAAAGCTTTCATCAATGACTAAATAATTTTGATCAGCGCCATCTTGCAAGTGTTTGACCATGGATGCGAGCGATGCGCCACCGTCGCGGCCATCCTTACGTTCGGTGATGCGAATAGTGATGGAATCCACGAGTTCGTTCACTGAGCGCACGCGCACGCGTCTCGCATCGACGCCGATTTCCGCGGCTATTTCTTTACAGAAGAACACCTGCGTCGCGTGCTGCTTAAACTTCACCGCGGGCATTTCCGAGAGAATTTCAATATCAACAGTGTTCACTGTAAGGCCGGACGCGACGGTTTGTACGCGCGCTCGACGCGCGGCGGCGCGCACGCTTTCTTCTGGCGCGAGCACCGGCGCCGGAAGCTGAATGCTCACATCCTCCATGGCGAGCTTCTGCCTCGGCGTGAGCGACATTGTCGCTTTACCGACCGTTCTCCACGTAAGCTTACTGCTCGCTTCTGTGTCTTCGATCGCGACAAGGCCTTCGCGCGCGGCGTCGGGAATCACCTTGTGTCTGCGCGCGGCTTGCGGCAGACTGGCCCACGTCTTGAGCGGCGTCATGTCAAAGTATGCCGCGCACGCGCGCGGACCGCCATCCGCACCCTTGGTCGTGTTCACTTGCTCGTCGCGCAATGCGTAAATTTCAGGAGATTCCATCTTGTCCGAGCACGACACTTCGCACTCGAATCCGTGCTCGTACTTGATGGCGCGCAATAGCGCCACGTTTTGTTCGAGCGCGTAATCGAGCGTCAAGAAATCAAGCCTCTTGCCGCGCCATTGCGCGCGTCCGAGGAGCTTATTCAAGCCCTTCAAAAAGTCCGACACGTCTCCTGGTTGTGTAGTCGTCTCGCGGGTGATGACCACGTCTTTACCTAGGCATACGCCACCTGGAATCGTGGGGCACACGATGCCGATGCGGTCGACTTCCTGTAAACCGGCGGCGCTCGTGAGCTCCTCGGTAGCCTTGTCGATGAGGTTCTTGCACAGTGTCACGCTATTGACGTCGTGTTCGTACACAATAACCAATGTGTCGTCGTGTGCGCTGTCACCAAGCCTGGCGGGGAACTTGACGGCGTCTGAAATGAACACCACGGCTGGATACACTCGTTGCATGTTGGACCGAAGCGCACGCTCGTCGAGCGGAGACGGGACATTGGCCGCCGTCGTCTTGTTCGCCGCGGCCGTTTCCACCGTCTTCACCGTCGTTGCGAGATGGTTCGAGCTACCAATTCTAGAACTCTTCAATGTTCTGCCGCTCTTCACGCTTCGTCCGTCGTCCGGTTGGAGTTTCATCGCCGCCATCTTGAGCAGCTGATACTCGATGTTGTTTGGCGTGTATTCGGGCGGAACCTCGTTGTCCGCCAACTCATCGAGTTCCGCAAGCGCCATGCCGAGATTGAACATTTGCGTCTTGACAAAAGGTGAGGTGTTCGCGCACTCGAGCGCGCGGCGGTAGTATCGCACCGAGTCCTCGACGCGACCTTGAGAAAGACGCGTGACGGCCAAGTTGTACAGCGCCGGGTAGTAATCCGGCTTGATGGTCAACGCCAGTCGTAATTGTTCGTTGCACGACGTCGATGCGCCTTTGCACCAGTCCAACATGGCTAAGTTTGTTAATGCTTCGACATCCAGTGGGTCATTTTCGATGGCGAGTAAATAGAGCGCGGCGGCACGCTGATGTTGACTGCGGCGAAACGCCAAGTTGCCGAGCTTCACTTTGCTCTTGGCATGTTTGCCGTCAATATTCAAAATCGCTTTGAATTGCGTCTCTGCCTTGACCCATTGCCCGAGTTTGACGTACAACAGCGCCAATGCGTATTGCGCGCGCGTATCTGTCGGGCGCGTGTCGACGGCGCGTTTCATCCATTCCTTTGCCTCGGCGACGGATCCTTGCGCCTCCATGACGATGGCCAAGTTGAACATGCACTTGAAATAGTGCGGTTCCCGATCGAGCGCGGCGAGGTAGCCCAACCGCGCGCTGGTGTAATCGCCCATGTGAAACGCCGCGGTGGCGCTGTTGAAGTGACCAATTGCGCTCACGGGATCTCGACGAATCGCCAACGCGTACGCGGTACTCGCCTTTGACATTTGGCCCTCCTGATAGCAAATGTTCCCCAGCGCAATCTGACGTTGCGACGTCGCCGCGAGCGAGCAAGCCCGCTGCGCAAACGCGCGCGCGAGTTTTACTTCACCAGTTAACGCATAAGCGATCGCCAAGCCATGTATGGCGTCGGCATGGTTCGGATTACGCTCGGTAATACGCTTGTAAATCAATTTTGCCTCGTCAATTTTGCCGTTGCGCATGGCGTCGGCGGCGTACGCTATATCATCGTCTTCGTATTCTCTCATCGTCCCACGCGTAAGGAACGAGTTATCCATTACCGGTGTGATAGAATCCATGAATATATCATCTTCAGCGAAACGAAGGGTGAGCTTTTCACGATCCCAAATGCGACGGCTAATGTAACCGACGACGATGAGGTACGCGAGCGTAGAAATACCCGCGACAGTCCATGATGTTTTGTCCGCCTCTCGACGACCGGGCGGCGGTGGAGCGGCTGCGGGTATTTCGTACGTGCCATCAGGGATACATCGCACGTGATCGATGGCTTCCTGAACTTCGACGCTCAGTTGTCCGTCGGCGCGCATACGAGGCGTCTCTCCAATCCAAGCGGGATCGCCGCTGACGGAGCCCGATGGACACGCAGTACACGCCACCGAACCGAAAGAGCTCGCAAAGAAGTTGTCATCGCAGCTTATGCATTCAAATTGACCCGTAAGGGGTTGTTTCATGCCCCGCGGACAGGAAGAACATGATGAAACACCAGTGGTTTGCGCTACGGAGCCCGCGGCGCACGGCGAACAAAATGTCGCCCCCGTCACCGGCGCTTCTGAACCTCTCGCACACGGTGTGCACGCCACGGCGTTATATTCAGCGGAATATGAACCAGTTGCGCACAAAGTACACACGGATGGAGCCGAGACGTACGATCCGGGCGCACAATTGATGGCCGGAGGGTTGAGAATCGTCGCGCCGACACTGAGCGTGTTCGCAGTCACCGCCGCAGATAGTTTATCGAGCGTCATTGTCAAGTACGTTTGGTTCCATACACCACCGTATGAAGCAGGTTGCATCGCCGGTGTTGTCACCCAAAACGCAACGATGACAGAACCTTGCGTGATGCCAATGACGTCAATGTCATCCGCGGTGGTGCCGTCTCCAATCGACGCCGCGATTCCAGTCTTGAAAGTGTCCTCCTTCGTGCTCGTCCAACCTGCGACGCTGCCATCCAAGCGTAAGGTGATCTCGGGAGGTTTTATATTCGCCGTCACGGGCGGCGGTGATGGCGGTGCCGGCGGAGGCGGAGACGGTGGAGGTGACGGCGGTGGCGCCGGCGGCGGCGGCGCAAGCCCGCACGCTGTCTGCCCAACCGCGCCGAATGTCCCTGTGCCTTCTGCACACGGTTGTGCTTCGGTATTTCCTTCGTCGGGACAATACGTGTCGACAGGACATACTAAGCACACATCACTGGTCGATGCACCGACGTCAGCGCTATACATGCCTCGAGGGCACTTTGTGCAATCGTCCAATGATACCGCTTCGACGAGTGTGCTGTACGTACCGGCTGGACACGATGTACATGACGTTTGACCTCCTCCGCTGTATGTGCCGGCGCCGCAAATATACTGCGCTGCCGAGGAAGTCACGTCGTCGCAGTACATACCAGGAGGACAATACGTACATCCAGTCTGACCACCGTCGCTAAACGTCCCCGGCGCGCAATCCGCGTTCAACGAACCGTCAATCGCTGGACATTTTCTACCAGCCGGGCACTTTGTACATTCAGACACCGTACCGCCAAAACTAAAGTAACCAATCTCACATTTACGCTGCGAATTTTTCGTAATGTCTGTGCAATACCGTCCAGCGTCACACGGTGAACATGAAATGGCGTTGCCGACGCTAAACGACCCCAGAGTGCACGTTCCTTTGGATATTGGCGTCGGACAGTAGGACCCTGCAGGACAATCATCACACGCTATCGCGCCGTCTAAAAGGGCGATTTCACCAATTTCACACAGTTTTGGGGCTTCACCGGCGACGGGACACGAATAGCCCTTGGGACACGGGAGACACGACGTCCCGGATGACGCCACCGGTTGCCTAGACGCATCCGTAGGATCATAAGGCAAGTCAAACGCGTTTGACTGCAACGTGTAACCGCTATAAGTTCCTACTCCGCACTCTTCGTATGCAACTAGGCCAACTGTGGGGCACGACTTACCCGGCGGACACGACTTACACGCGCCTTGACCGGCTTCATCCTGGTACGTGCCAATGCTACACGGGGTACACGCCGTCGACCCTTCTTCAGCGAATGACCCGGCGTCGCAAATTACGGGTGATATCGTCCCCGAATCCGTACACTTAGAGCCTGCCGGACACGCGGCGCATACCGCGGTACCTGCGACCGGCGAGTACGTTCCGGCGTCGCACACGATACATACGGAACTTCCTTCAGCGGCGGCGGAACCGGCGGCGCAAATCTCTGGCGTATGCGTCCCTGAATCCTCACATTTATACCCCGCTGGGCACGCCTCACACACTCCTGCGCCATCTAGCTCGGCATATGTACCAATACCACATACCGTACACGCTGTACTCCCCGCCGCAGCCGCGGAACCTTTGGAGCATACAGTGGGATCCACCGTCGACGCAAACGCGCAGGCCGCACCCGCTGGGCAAATCTTACACAGCTCTCCAGCGACGTCGTTGTACTTACCCACAGCACAAGGCACGGGAATTGTCGATGTTTCCGACGCGCATTCAGTACCCGTTGCACATTGCTGACACGTCGACTGGCCGCCGCCCCACGTACACGTCACCGCCGTCTCCGCCGACACCAATGCCGGCCCACATCCCGTCGCAATCGCCGCCGGCTGCTGCGACGCATCACATGCCACAGAATACACGCCAGTTGTCGTTATCGACGGCACGCACGACAAAGACATCGTCGCCGCATTTCCACCCGTCTCCATCGGGAACACGCACGTCCCAGACGTCTCGCTCAAAAATGCTGCACCACCCGCCGCAAACGTACATGTCCCCACCAACTGCGTGCCGTCATACGTACCATCCGTATACGTTGCTAAAATCGTATCCTGCCAATCTGTGCCCGAACACGTGCTCGCGATGGCGTACTCGCACGTCGCCGTCGGCCCCGTCGCGTACGACCCCGCGCCGCACTGCGTACACACCGAATTCGTCCCCGACACCGTGCTATACGTCCCTTGCGCGCACGGCAAACACGTCTGCGACACATCATCGAGGTACTCGCCATCCACGCACGTCTCCTGCGCGCGAACACGGCGCGACATCGCGAGAGATGCGATGAGCCAGAGCCACGCCATCGCAAAAGGCCGCGTGCGGTTGCGCGTCCGCGCGCGCGCGCCGACGCGCATGGCGCCTCGCGAATGGTTCCGAGACGTCTAACGCGGACGTGTGCGTGTGAAACCGCGCGCGAGAGGCGCGTTGGCGCCCGATGCGGCGCACGGCGGGGGCGTTTGTGACGTCGATTGGTGTCACGCGAGGAGAGAGGGGGACGAACTTTTTTCTTTTTTCTAAACCCTAGTTAGGGTTTAGGTCCGTTTTATACGATTTGATTATGGATAGTATTCCAGATGGGCTAAGTACGTCTAACGTCACTATCGCTCGTCCCACGCGCGTTCGTCGACAGCGACGCCGGTGTGTCGCGCGACGTCATTCACGGCGACGAGCACGTCATCGCCGATGGTGAGCTGTGCCACGGATACGGGTTGGCGGTCGTCGGTGGCGCGAATGAGACGGACGGTTTCGGCGTTTTGGAGGAGCACGGCGAGGCGAGCGCCGGTGGTTTTCACGCGAGCTTCGATGAGGACGAGGGAACGGCGTTCGATTTTCACTCGAGCGACGTTGGCGACGCGCGTGCGACCGTGAGAGTCGCAGCATAGGATTTCGCTTCCGGCTTTGAGCTCGCTGAGGTAGGCGGTTTTGTCGTCGGGCGCGGCGCAATACGACGCCGTCGGTCCTGCGTTGACTCGAAACGGGCGCGTGTTTACGTACCCGCATTCGACGTTTTCGGCGTGAACCAGAAACAAACCCGAGGCGAATGAGCCTACGAGCATGCCTTCACCTTGAGCGAAATTCACGCACGCATCGACGGCGCATCTATCGCCAGCGCCGACGCGCTTGACGTCTGTAACCGTCGCCGCGACCAAATCGACTCGGCTGTCGTCTCTCGACGCAAAGTGCTCGCGAAGTATACCATCAATCGCGCGCACTTCCTTCGGGTCTGAAGTACATAAAACCACGCCGTCCACGCCGGTTTCCAACGCCTCAAGCATCGTCCGCGCGCTCGTCGCGTCTCGAACGCGGGCGAATAACCGAGTCGACGACGACGACGCGTACGCCGCCACGAGATTTTCCGCGGGTATGATGCCCCAATCTTCATTCGCATCCATGACTACTATATCAGGCGACGACGACGACGATGCCGCGCGCACGGCAGCCTCGCACTCCTCGGGCGTGGAAATCCTCACCACGCGCGCGCGCGATGTCGACGTCCCGCTCGCGTCCACCACCCTCAACCCATCCTCGCTCACCTTCAACACCTCCACCGCACACGCCGCGCGCACGCGCGACTCAAACGCATCATCCGCGCCCGACACCACCACCGTGCTCGACACCCCGAGCTCCACCGCCGTCGTCACGCACTGTAAATTATCCGTCTCAATCCACACCTCTCGCACGCGGTCTCCCGCGCGCCGCGCCGCGCGCAGCACCGCGCCATCAACATCGCCGCGCGCGCCGCTGCGCGCTCGAACTCCCTTGCGCGCGATCGCGCGCGATGCGGGCGCGACGCACGCGCGCGAAGACGCCATGGCGCGCCGCGGAATGGCGTGCGCAACTGTTTTTGAGTGTCCCATGTGAACACATGTGGCCCGCGCGACATTTCGCGCCGCATACGACGCCGCGCGACGACCGAACGACGCTCGCGATGCGCCGAACGATGATGATGATTGTGCTCGTGACGCTGTGCGCCGCGTGCGGGGCGCGAGCGATGGATGACGACGATAGCGCGCTAGACATGTTGGCGGATTTCATTGCGAGCACTGGGACGGTGGCGTTGTACGACGAGAACACGGGGGAAAAGATTGAAGGATCGATGGCGATCGTGAGCCCGAGTTGGGAGCGCGGGTCGTCGCACGTAGGGGTGTTTTTGCCCGCGGCGGCGATTGATAAGAAAGGGATGACGACGACGACGGTGACGTTGTGCGAGTTCTCAAATCCAGACGCGTGCCTGAACGAGAAACCGTACGCTGGAGCTACGGATGAATTCGCGTGCGGCGAGGATGATGAAGCGCGGGATGATACGGGGTTCGATTGTGATGAAGTCGAGGTTCCAATTGAGCCAGATGGTGACTTGTCCGTGGACATTGAGCTCGAAGATCCGGAATCCGAGGTGGATTACGATGATGGGCCGGCTCCAGCTCCAGCTCGGAAGCTGCTTTCTACCGCGCGCCTCGGCCGCGCGAATCCACGTCGATCGCGTACGCTTCGCACGACTGGTGCGCGTGGAGCAATTCGTGGGTGATTGTGGTGACACCACGCATTCGCATTCAAGACTGTGAAACACCGCGAAAGGACGCGCGCGTGTATCGCGACACGAAACAATGCACACGATGTGTGCCTACATTTGTTTTACAAAAACACTGCTACTTACTGTACTGTTTTACGGCTCATGCAATCACGAAGTTGATACAATAACTGTGCTCCTTCAACTTTACTCGCCAATACGCTCAACGACTTACCTTTGGCGCCGCTTCCGAGCCAACACGCGACGGCTAACGCCGACGCTTCAACCTCGTTGTCTTCTTCGTCGCCCACCGGTTTGGGGACTAATATCACGCACCCATCCGCGACAGATTTCAACTTTTCTATCGACTTGGCGTGCGTAATTTCCTCGGGAATATCACTCGAGCTCGATCGCGCGCCACCGATGGATGCTTTCGCCCCGGGTTCGTCTTGTTGGCGCGCTAAAATCGTTTCCAATTCCGCCGCCCGCACGCGCACGACTTGTTTCTTCATGTGAGGATACACCGCATCCAAGCCTTCCTGCGTGATTCTGTACGCGCATTTCACGCCTTTGACAATTTGACGCTCGAACGCACGAACACCGCACGCGACGACTTGTAGACCCGCGCTGGTGCCATCTTTCGCAGTCGCCGTGAGCACTTTACGCGCTCCTTTGGACAAGTAATACAACCGCTTCGGGGACACGCCGGGGAGGTCTGAATGTTGACGCGTCATGAGCGCACCATCCAGCGCCAACGCGTCACTGAGTCCGTAATGTTTCGTTATGCTCGCCACCGCGCTCGAGTCGTCAAACTTGATCACCGGCGCGACTCGTTTCTTCTCGTTCCATTCGGCGTTTTCCCGGGCGAGTCGATAGGCTTTATTGGCGTCGACGAATGGCAACGCCTCCATGTCCTCGGGAAGCTCTTTCGTTTTCTGAAACACGGTGATGAAGAATCCACCAGTATCGTCTAAATGTGGAAACACCCGCACGCAGCGTTCGAGAGGAAACTTGTCGTACTCAGCGTCCCAAAACATGGTGCGCGCGAGCGTCTTTTGACGCTTGCGCCCGGCAGAGTCATCGAACGATTCATGAAAGCCAAAGACGTCACCAACCTTCCAATACTTCATCCCAGGCCGACGTTTAAGTTTGGGTAAGCTGCTAGAGACGTCGACTAATTCAACGCTTCCTTTTGCGCGCTTTAAGAGCGCCGCGACGACGGATTCATTCTCCATCGGGTTGAGCGAGCACGTGCTATACACCAACCGCCCGCCAACTTCTAACAACCGCAATGCGTGCGTGGCAATCTCGAGTTGTAACGTGTGCAAATCAACGCCACTCGATGGATTCCACTTGCGCCACAAATCCGGTGATTTGCGCAAGGTTCCATCCCCGCTACACGGTACGTCGGCCAAAATGCGATCGAACCGAAGCTTCGCGCCCTTCGCGTCGTACAACATCGGAAACAGCTGCGCTTGATGATTCGTCACCACCAGCGCCGGCGAATTACTCCGTTTACACTGATGTGTCAATAAATTACTCCGCTGTAGCGACGCATCATTCGCGATGACGACACCGCTCGGCGACTTGCCGCCTTTTCCGCTCGCCGCGTGCGACATTTCCAACAACTGACTCGTCTTACTCCCCGGTGCCGCGCACATATCAATCACGCGATGCCCAGGTTTAACATCCAGCAGCAACGGAGGAATCATACTCACCAACTCCTGACGCGTCAACGCCCCAGTCGCGCCCGCTTGCTTTAAAAACTCGTGCAACGCCACCACCCCGCGCGACGCCGACGCCTTCAACGTCGCGTCCCTCGCCACGTCAATCTGAAACGCCAATCGCTCTGGGTACCACCCCACGCACTTGGGCGCACGCATCGCCCCACCTTCTCGCGCCAACGCCGGGAGCAAATCGCGCTCGAGTCGCCGTCGAATCGCACCGAGAAGCTTGGAGCTCGCATTCACGCGAAACGTGAGCGGCAACGGCGTCTGAAACGCGCGCATCATGCGCGCGAAATCATCCTCATCCGCGCACACGCCCTGGGCGCGGTAGTACGCCTCGAAACGCTCGTTCGTCAGCGCGCATTCGCCGCCGCCGCCTTCAACGCCGTCGTCCCGCGCGCGCTTCGACATGATGTGACGGCGCCGCCTCGACCGCGCCACTTCCTAAACCCTACATGTTCATATATAACAACCACCAAGACCCATCACGTGGTCGCCATAGACATATGATCACTATGTACATATGTAAAACCCCAAACCCTCTATAGAATTGTTTTGAAACTTCGTGGCCCCGACGCGTGGTCGATCGATCCGATCGCCATCGTCATCCTCCGTATGGGCACACAGTATACACATGTACGTCATCACACGTGTGCACACGTCGTCCTCGCTCTCGAGCGCACATACCGAGAGGGGACGCTATGTACGCCAAGGCATCTCCGCATCGAATCTCCACCGATCATATCGCCGCGCGTCGGTCGCGCGCGCGGTCGATGATGGGCGTTCGGTGCGCTCGAGTATGGAACACACAGGTAGGGTTCCCGACGGCTGGCGATGGCGTCGTCGCGCGTCGTCACACGTCGTCCGTCGTGCGTCGTCACACGTCGTCGACGCGGAACGTGTGCGCACCGCGAACGCACCCGATCGCACCGAGGCGAACGCATCTTGAACGCACGCGGAGACGGCGAGACGGCGAGACGGCGAGACGCGGCGAGACGGCGAGAGGGGACGGAGACGGTCTGGAGGATGATTGCCGATAATGTCTCTCGCGCGACGGCGCCGCGGGGCACGAAACGCGCGCGATCGGGCGGGCGATCGGGCGATGCGTTTGGCTTCTTGAAGTCGCTCGACGCGCCGCACTCGCCGAGCGTGTCGTCGGAGTTTGATTTGTTTGAGCGCGTGTTGCGAGAGTTTGACGCGCGAGGGCTCGAGGGCGACGACGACGCGACGTTGCGCTTGACGGATGTGGAGGATGTGACGTTCCAGGAGGTGATGAATAGGATCGAGCATGATATTGAAGTAGGGATTAGACGCGCGGATGTGCGCGTGAACGCGGTGCGGGTGAAGGATGTGAAGTTGAAATGTTCGTCGTGTAAGCACACCAAGGTGAAGGATGTCGACTTTGCGCCCGGGAAGAAGACGTGCGCGTCGTGCTTGGAGAAGCATAGAAATTATGAACAGCGCAAGAGAACGAAGAGACTCGAGGCGGAGAGTGATAATGCGAGGTATATGAAAGTTTGGAACGCGGCTCAGACGGGAAACTCGTACGCGCGCGCCTCCGAGGCGGTGCGCCGGTCGAAGCGCGCCGCGGCTCGCGAAGAATAATGCACGTCACCGGGCGTCTTTTATCGTTCTGTCACTGTTTCGCGTGTAAAGCATGTTAGAGTTTATTAGAGGTACCATCCTCAACACTTTGTTACGCGTAGCGGTGAATGTATAGTTTATGTATAGTTCTGCCGCGCTTGGACGAGATATTTTTAATGCACACACAGAGCTCTCGTCTTCACTGCACTCCACGCGATGCGTCGCGCGCGCGCCGCCGAACCCGCGCGCACGCCCGTTCATGGCGACGCCAAGCGCATCAAGTCGTCGACCCCGAACGCGTGCGATGCGACGTTGACGCCGCACACGCCAGCGGCGAGAACGCCGCAAAAACACGATGGCGATCGATTATTCAACTCGCCACCGACGACGGTGCGTCGTCGAGGCACGGATGGACATGGCGACGCGAAGGAACGCACGCACGGATCTGGCGCGTCAGAGTCGCCAGCGTCGACGCCGATGGGGTTCACGCGACGGTTCTTCGCGACGGCGCTGTCGCGGGCGTTTGGTTCAAATTTGAAGACGCCGTCGCCTGGAGCTTCGGATACCGAGCAGCAGGCGGTATCCGAAGCGTCGGCGTTGCGCGAGTCGCTTCGAGAAGAACGTATTCGTGTCGAGGAATTGTGCGTGCGTGCAGGTGAGGCTGAAGCGTCGTTGGCGATTGCGAATACAAATTTGGCTGGGTTGCGAGCACGCGTCGCTCGAGCCGAAGACGAAGCCAAGGCAGCCTTGGCTTTAGCGGCGGGGCAGGCGTCGCCGAGTATGGCGCGTGCGAAACCGGAGTGTGAACGTTCACAGGCGGCGATGCGTCTGATTGCGTCTTACTTCGCATCGCGACGGTGCGATAGTTGTGGATTGGACGAGCTTCTCGCCAGCGCTCGAGAAGTGGATTTAGACGTCGACGACGTGCTCCGCGCTCTGGCGCTCTTAGCTGTGGATGCACCGTCGCGATCGAGCTCGTTCATGGTGACGATCCATCAAATTTAGTAATGCTTGATGATGTTGTATTATAATACATGTGTGTTTTTTGCTACCAAAATGTTCGCTCCTCAGCGCAGTTGCCTCACGGCGTCTTGAAAATAATTCTGAAACTGCGTGAAATTCGATCCTCGACCGCTACATTTGGCGGTGAATAACGCCGATTTTGCCGAGACATTGACCACAATTTCCACGAGGTACGTGTCGTGCGCACCGTCGCGGTCAATCGCGTAAAAGTAAAACTTCATCGCATCTGGTTGTCCTCCGCTCGCCATGGTCGCGATGTGGTGCGCAGTCATGTGGTGCGATAACGCGCTAGGACCCGACTGTGCGAGCGCGCTCGTTGATTCGAGCGCAATCTGCACACCAGATGCGACAATGGTTGACGATGCCCACTTAGATTGGAAACTCGCCGGGTCGAGCGCCGGAGAAGGCGTGAGAGTGAACGCGGTCGGCGTCGCCATAGCCGCGGTTGCTGGGACATCGATATCAAGGAGTGACATCAGGTTCACAGCGGAACCTCCGGACGCGGACGCGTTATCTGACGCGTCATCTGTTCCAAAATCAATCATATCTGCGTGATCTAACAATGAAGAACCCACCAAGTCTTCCGTCTCCGTAGCTGGCTCATCGTCGTCGTATGTGCGTCTCGTCGCGCCGTCCGGATTTATAAACGTTTCGCTCGGACGTTCGTACAGCACGGACAGAGTATTCATTTCGGTAAACACCATGTCGAATGTCTTTTCATCGACAGTGGATTCTTTAAATGTATATATCGGAGACTTGTCTCGCGAATTCACCACGCGCGCCGCCGCCTCAACGTCTCGCTCCAAAAGTCGATAGTACACCATCGCAGTCTCGCGCACTTCTTGATCGAGGTCGCGCGCGCCTGCCTCCAATGCCGCACCAAGCATCGCTTGCATTTCAGGTGGACGTTTGAAAAATAATTTCATCGCGCACGCCAAGAGTTGGACTCTAACGCGAGGCGTAACTTCGTCCGACAAATTCAGCAAGGATTGCTCGACGTAATAGGGTGCTGAGGGTATGTCCTCACCGTACTCGCCGTAAATCCAAATCAGCGCTATACGCGCTTTGGGTTCGCTGATGTCATACAAATCAATATTTTCCATGGCCTTTATACACTTTCCCGTATGTTTCGGACGCTTGCGTAGAATGTCCGCCGCCACGACAATGGTCTCCGCGGTGACGTGATCAATATCGAGATCGAAAAAGAGCAACAAGCGGTCGACGATACCATCAATGTCATCCGCGGAAACGAGTGCGATGGCTCCAACCGCACGAACGCTTGCGCAGGCGATCGCCGCATCTACGTCGGTGACGTACTCGGTCAACTCGGTGACGATGGCGTACGTATTTTGCGCGTCAGCGATTTCAGTTAGCATTGAAAGCTTCAACCGTTTTACGGCGTTGGAATCAGACGCTCGGAAATAGAAACTCTTGTAATCTGTCGAAAACAGCATGGGTGCGCGTTTCACGAGCAACCGGATGTGTGCCCACACCGCGTACGCCGTTTCCGCCAGGCCACTATTGGCGAGCGTAAACAACGGCGCCTTGATGCGCTCTAGTACTTGTTGATGCACGTCCGGCATACCAAGCGTAATGTTCAAAAATATTTTTACCGTACCGAGCACTATCGCAGAGTTTGGCGCACCTAAACGCGATTCGAGTGCGTTCATGATGTCAAACGTTTCTTCGCTCGTCTCCAATTCGTACGCGCTCACCAAATCCAAAATTAACACCTGATTCCACTCGCTGAACGACTTTATCCTATTTATCAACGCGTAGACAATGGGTTTTGTCGCCAGCGTTCGCACACCATCTATTTCTTTGAGCACAATCAAGCAGTTACCAACCACACCAGCATCCAGCTCGGCAATTAGCATTTTTCTCAAATCATCCAACAGCGACGTCTCGCGCACCGCCGTTGGATTCAAATCATAAATCTTCAACACCCCCATCGCAGCTACGCGTCGAGGATACGGATGTTTATCAACCAACCCTTTCTGCACCGCACCAACCAAGTACTCGCTTAAATTCTCCACGCGTAAACTCGCCATGCTTCGTATCGCCAACCCGCGAATCGTCGGATTCACATCCGCGCAATCCTTCTGCAACGTATTCACCGTCAACAACGCTAAATCACTCTTCTGTCGCGCGTAATGCGTGATATAGTGATACAGCATCTTTTTACACGCCACATCCGACGTGTGCGCGTTCATGACGACATCGGGAAATAAAGAGCTCGCGTCTACGTTCACCGTGAGCAACTGCAGCACCTTTCTAAACAACACCCGCCGCTGCGCGTTCGCGGCGTCCGCCTTCGGCCCATCCGCAGGCTTACCCGCGATCGCGCGCAACGTTTTACTCAATTCCGCAACCTCATCGCGCCGCGGCATCGCGCGCGTCGACGTTGCCCGCGGTGATGCGCGCCAATCTGATTACAACCAATCGAAATCTCGTCGCCTCCCGACGCCGTCTCTCTCGCGCGCGGCGACGATCCTCGCGCGTGCGCGAGATAAAGACGCCGTGCGTGCGCGCGCGCGTGTCGCGTCGCGTCGTGCGGCGTCCAGCGTTCGCGCGTGCGCGGGCTCGCGACGCGCGAATGCGCGTCAAAGTGTGACGCGCAGCGCGGTCATCCTCTCTCGGGCATCTCCACCGCGCGCGACGCGTGCGCGGACGCGCGACGCGAACATGTGGCGGTACCTCGCGCGCCGCGCTCGCCGCGCGGTCGCGGCGACATCGACGTGCGCGGCGACGACGGCGGCGGCGACACCATCATCATCGGCATCGATGACTCGCCGCGCCTTTTCTGTGTCACCTCCCGATGCGCCAGCGGCGGCGGCGACGACGCCCTCGCGCCGATGGAACGTCGACGTCGACGATGATGGTGGTGTTGGACTCGGCGTCGCGCTCGATTACGACGATCACGCGCGTGCGGGGACGTCGGCGGCGTCGGCGGCGCGGACGCGGAGAGACTCGAGCTACGAAGAGTACGTGAGCTCCTTAACGCCGCGACGGGCAAACGTGGTGATCACGCCCGGTGATATGGATGGTGCGAGCGGTCGCTATCGCGTCGAGGTCACCACGGGGCGTAATCGAGGCGCAGGCACGAGCGGGCGGGTAGAGGTGACGTTTGTGGGCGGGGACGGTATCACGTATCCCGTGTCGTTGGAGTACGAGAACGGATTCTCGCCTGGATTCAGTCGAGGGTCTACGCTGCCGTTTAGAATAGCTGCGAGCGCGCGGTTGGGGGATTTGAAGCGCACGCGCGTGCGATTGATTCCGGAGCTCACGGAAGTTGGGCGCGGGTGGTTTTTGGAGGATATTAAAGTGACGTGCGAAGCGACGGGCGAACAGTGGTTATTTCCGTGTCATGGATGGTTCGGACACAGTGACGGAGGTGATGGGAAGCATGGCCCGTTCACACAAGATCTCGAGTCCAAGCGCCCGGAAGATTTGCAATCGCCACTGTGGGTAGAAGGGCAAATTAGGAAGGAGCGCGGGGAATTTGCGTGCGCCGTCGCTGGAGCGGCGGTGCCGCACATGGACAAGATGAAAGAAGGTGCGCGCGCAGTGATGCGCCGCACACACGGCCACGGTGGCGAAGACGCGTACTTTAGTGTGCGAGGTCCAGACAACGTCATAGGTATGGGGATCGCGGATGGGGTGTATTTGTGGCGTTGGCAGGGCATAGACGCAGGTGAATATAGCCGCGCGCTCATGAGCTCCGCCGCCGATGCCCTGAGTTCTGGAATTATGAATCGTCCTACGGCGATGTTAGAACACGCGCATAAGACAGTCACCAGCGCGGGCGTGAAGGGAAGCTCCACCGCGTGTGTTGTTGTCATCGAAACGGTGCACGGGTTGTTGTATTGCGCCAACGTCGGAGACAGCGGCTTTATGCTCATTCGAGGCGCGCCCGGGGAACGGTACTGCGCGCACAGAAGCCCACCGCAAGAGCATGATTTTGGTTGTCCGTTCCAACTCGGCCATCACGAGGCGAGTGATAAAGCGACAGACGCGATGATGACCAAATTGTATCTGGAACACGGTGATATCGTCGTTCTGGGCTCGGATGGGCTCTGGGATAATTTGAGCGAAATCGAAATAATAGAAAGCATCGAGTCGTCTGTGCCTATTAACGCGGCGCATGATGAACGCGCGATGGATGTCGCGGCGAGAAACCTACTCACAACTGCGTACGAGGTCAGTATGGACAAGTCGCGTTCAACACCATATTCGCTATCGGCGACTGAACATTTCGACATGGTGTACTCTGGAGGGAAACAGGATGACATCAGCGTGTTAGTATGCTACGCAGGTGCCGCGCCGACACCCGCGTACAATGATTTGTCGCACGCGGCGGCGAGGCAGGCGTGATTACGCGTCAAGTGTATCGAATATGCCAGAGAAAATTTTAGTGGCGCGATGTAAAAAAATGTACCGAATCTTGAATAATTTACAATTCATCTTCACACGTCAATGACGCTCAAGTTTGTCTCGCCGCGCCACACCTTGCCTGGTTGTACAACAACTGGCTTTCCCACAGCCGCGCTTTCGATGCAGCAAAAGTTCTTGTAACACTCCTTCATCGTGAGATGCGGATTCCACACCACAGTGTCCGTCCACCCCGCGGTATTCTCCACCGCCACCGCAGCCCCACTACCGACGTAGAGCAAGGTCTCGGGATCGGTCTCGAGATAGATGCGATCGCACAACTCCAACCCAAAGAACACGTCTTTGTGATCTTGCACGCGCGGCGGCGGGTTGATTGGATCAATATTTTTATCCAAGTACGTCTTGCCCATCAAACCGCGCGCAAACACCCCAGAATTCGCACAATCTGTCACTTCAATATACGTGTGCAACGCCGCGGTAAAATCAATCGGCTTATCTTTACTCGTATTTTTCACGCACAGCTCCATTTTCAATTTCTCCCGTCGCAGCGTCACTTCGTACGTCGCCTCAAACGGTTCGTCCCACATCGAACGCGTAAAGTCATTCGGCTTCAACGCCAACATCACCGCCGGTTCAGGATCATCAGGATTGACATCCGCGCTCGATCCAATCACCTCCCAATCACAATTTCTCGCAAATCCATGCTGCTGCATCGCACCGGGACCAAATTGCGGGAAACACAGAGGCGCGCCTCCGCCGATGGGTTTCGTCTTGTCAAACGCCGCATCCGGTCTCACGTAGAGCACCTCATCTCCGCTCTTCTGCGTCCAGCTCGTGACACACGCACCGAACAAATAAACCGTACTCGTGCATCCATTTTTATGCGTCAAAAGCGCCACAGGAAGCCCACCGTTGCCGCGAGCGAAGCGAACAGAGTCTTTGATGGCAAAGGCTGCATTGAGCGCATCGATCTCATCATCCCCGCTCGCCGACACCGACGCGCGCGCGAACACGCGCGTTCGCGCACGAGTCGACCGTGCGTGCGTCACCGCAGGCGTCGAACCGCGCACCGCGCGCGTGGGTATCGCCGCATGCATCGAACTCGTCGCGAGCGCCATCGCTGTCTTACGAAAGGCGCACAGTGACGCGCGCTCGAGCGTCACTTCTCGACTCCACGTCGCCGACGACGACGACGGGGCGCCGCCGAGGACGACGATGCCATCGAGCATGATTCGTCTCGCCGACGTGCACAAGCCTGAACGCGATGATAAGCGCTACAGGCGCTGCCGAGCGAGCAATGGCATGGAGGTGCTCTTGATTCATGACGCATCGTTGACGGGCGATGTCGACGCCGGCGATGGCATGGATGACGACGCCGAAGATGGATCGGATGGTGTCTCTGATGACGATGATGGTGCGTCATCACAAAGCGCGAGTGACGAGGGCGACGGTAGCGTTATGGACATGGATGGCGACGGAGCCGGCGACGGCGCGGGAGGAGGCATGAAACTCGCCGCGTGCAGTATCGCCTTTGACGTCGGGTACTTCGATGACCCGCACGATTGCGATGGATTGTCACACTTTCTTGAACACATGGTGTTTATGGGGAGCGAGAAATTCCCTGGGGAGAACTATTTTGGGGACTGGCTCAACCAACACTGGGGTAGCGACAACGCGAGCACGGATAGCGAAGCGACGGTTTTTTATTTCGATGTCAATCCGAAAAATTTACGCGAGGCGTTGGAGATATTTAGTGGATTCTTTTTAAATCCTCTGGTTAAGTTGGATAGCGTGGATCGAGAGGTGACGGCGGTAGAGAGTGAATTTGAGCGCGTGGTGAATAACGACTACGTGAGAACCGAGTTGTTGATGTCGAGCGTGGCGCGCAAGGGACATCCGTTTACGAAGTTTGGATGGGGTAATCGCGCGTCGCTGACGCAAAGTGCGCCATACAAAGAAGGTCGCATGCGTGACGTGTTGCTTGAGCATTGGCGAAAGCACTATCACGCCAAGCGTATGTCCATCGCAGTTGTCGGCGCGGAGGATTTGGATACGCTCGAGTCGTGGATTGAAGAGATTTTTGGCGGGATGCGTAGCGATGGGGACGCCGCCGTGGACTTGACGGTGACCGAATCGTCGCCATACGCGAGCGTCGTGCCACTTCGCGTGTTGACAACGCAGGTGAAGGATGGACAGCACGTGGCGATTACTCACGAGCTTCCGGCGTGGACGCACAAAAATTACAAGCACAAATCCGCGGCGTACGTGGAAACTTTACTCGGTCACGAAGGACACGGGTCGCTGTTCGCCGAGCTCAAACGCCGCGGTTGGGCGAGCGATTTGCGCGCTGGCATTGGCGCCGGTGGTATTGATTCATCGAGTGCGGGGTCGTTAATGAACACTATGATTAAGCTTACGGATGAAGGCTTGGCGCACGTCGACGACGTCGTCGAGCTCTTCTTCGCGTACGTCAACATGCTTCGCGCCAAGGGTCCGCAGGAATGGTTTTGGAACGAACTCAAGCAGCTTTCGGACATTGATTTCAGGTTTCGTGAGCCCGAAGATGCGAGCGAATACGCCGAGCGTCTTGTCGCTGATATTCGCAAATACGCGCCCGAAGACGCGCTTCGCGGCGCCGACTTATTTGAGTCATTCAAACCGGATGAAATTAGCGAAATCGTCAACTTGATGACGCCCGAAAAGGCGTTAATTCTCGTACAGAATCACGCGTGGACTGATGACGGCGACGACGTTGAGAAAGAACGATGGATTGGTTTCCCATATAAAAAACAGGAGCTCACGGATGCGACGTTGACGCGATGGAGAGACGCCGACGCGGGTACACTCCTGCATTATCCCGATCCAAATCCGTACATTGCGCGCGATTTCGAGCTCCGCGCAACACCGGGTGAGCATCAAGAACAACAGCTTTTTGCACCTAACATTGTTCACGAGTGCAAAGTGATGCGGTTGTGGCATCGCCTTGACGATAGGTTTAATCAACCGCGCGCGTGCATGTACTTTCAGATTTCGCTCCCAAACATTCCAAAGGGAGCTTTTGGTATGATGCTCACGCAGCTCTTCGTGGCGATGATTGAAGACTCCGTGAATGAGTCTTTGTACTATCCCGCACACTTGGCGGGTATGGAGGTTGACATTGGCGCCATGGCTTCGTATTCTGGGTTCGTACTTTCGTTGGAAGGTTTGAGCGACAAGCTCGGTGATTTGGCGGCGTCATACTTTGAAACGATGACATCACTCACCATTGACGCCGAACGATTCGAGAAGCGCAAGGAAGAGCGTCTTCGAGATTGTCGCAACTTGTGCTTGAACCCATCGAAGCACGCAAAGCGTACTTTGGAAGTGTTGCTAAAGCAAACGGATGCCACGCAGGAGGAAAAAGTTGCCGCGCTCGAATCCATGTCGGTGAAAGACTTGCAAAGCTTCGCCGACGGTATCTGGCATCACGCGCACGTGGAAAGTCAGATGGTTGGTAACTTGACGCAAGACGAAGCGCGGCGCGTCGGTGAGCGCATTCGCGCGTCGTTGCCCGGAGCACCCATTCCTGACGACGCTTGGCCAGAGACGCGCATTGCGCGCGTTCCGCAAGGCGCGCACTTGTTCAGCATTAAAGCCATCAACGACGAAGAGACAAACAACGTGGTAATTTACTACTTTCAGCTTGGCGTGAGTACGTGGATTGAACGCGCGTTTGTGATTTTGATGCAATCCCTCATGCATGAAAAGCTTTTTGATCAGTTGCGAACAAAAGAAACGCTCGGCTACAGCGTAAATTGTTCGTTTGACTCTACGCATGAAATTTTAGGATTCCGCGTGCTCGTCGAGTCGGCGTTTCACCCACCACATTTTGTTTCTAGTCGCATGGCAACTTTTCTCAAAGCATGGCCGCAGGCGCTCGAGAATATATCTGATGCCGAGTATGAAAAGACGAGACAAAGCGTCGTCGACGACATTTTGGCTGAAGACATTAATCTTCGCGACGAGTCTCAGCGTCACTGGGCGCACATCGTCAATCAAAAGTACCAATTCCACCGCGGACGTCATGTTGCGCACATGGTTTCTGGCATTACGAAGCAACAAGCGGCCGACTGGAGTCGAAAGCACATTCAACCATTCGACTCACAAAGCCGACACGTGAGCGTGCATATTCATGCGAAGAACCATCCAGTGCCCGCGCCTGGGCACGAGCACGTCACGGGGATGGGTGACGCATATTTCGACACGTCTACCGACTTGAAAGCTAAGTGGGGGTTTTATCCGCATCAAGGTGATGCGCGCATCGTCGAGGAATTGATGATTCCTGATGCGAGCGAAGCGGCGGCGCATCGCGCCATCAGTCGCGCTGGTAAGCATTTGGATGAAGACACAGAGATGATTCAAGAAAAAACGACGTCGTTGCGTACGCAATGGGCTGCAGACTCAAAAGCCGCCAAAGAAGAGTGTGGGGCAAATTGTGCGTGTCGTCGACAGAAAGCGGCACCCGTTTTCGTGTTGCCGCCTATGAAAAAAATCTGATGACGGGCGTTACGGTACTAGACAACGGACAACAAACATAATAGATTTCGGTAGTTTGAGTAGATCATAAGTTGAAAGCATTCGTATTCGTTAAAATTAAAAAATTACCAATGTGTTGGTACAGCTTGAATTTCGTTAAAATCATTTGGCGGACAGAGAGTTTATCATTATGCCCATCGCCCGGCGTTTTTGTTCTTCTTCGCCGCGCCGCTGCCCGCAGAGAAAGATTTCGCCTTTTCCTTTTTCATCGCCGCTTTTTCAGCCTTGCTCATTTTAGACTTTGCAACGATCTGGGATTTTTCAATTTCGTTCTTTTTGGATTCAAGTTTGGCATCGCGCGCGCCCGCTTCGTCGTTTTTGCCCAAGTAGTAGGCATAATCGCCGGCGTAGTCGGTGATGGCGCCTTCGTCAAACGCCAAAACACGCGTCGCAATTTGACGCAAAAAGTAACGATCATGCGAAATGGCAATCACGGTACCTTGAAATGAACGTATCGCGTGCTCGAGCATTTCCTTACTCGGAATATCCAAGTGATTCGTTGGTTCATCGAGAAGCAACACGTTTGCCGGAGTGACCATGAATTTCGCCAACGCGAGACGCGCCTTTTCACCGCCAGACAAAAACTTGACAGGCTTTTCGTGGAACGGCGTGCTGAACGCCATTTGACCAAGAAGTGCCTTAAGCTCGTTGAGTTGTGCATCTGGGGCGGCTTCGACGAGAGTTTGTAACACGCCCTTGTCGCGGTCGAGTCCTTCGGCTTGGTTTTGATAAAAATAGTTGACTTTGCACATGTCGCTGTCACCGATTTCGGCGATACCAGAAATAGGTTTCTCTCGTCCTTGAATCAAACGCATGAGCGTAGATTTACCGCAGCCGTTATCACCAATCATCGCCACGCGCTCACCGCGTTCGATTTGCAGCGATGTATTCTTGAACAATGTCTTCTCATCGTACCCGTGCGTGACATTTTCCACCTTGGCGACGACTTGAGAGCTTCGCGAGCAATCGGGGAAGAAGAAGCGTCGGCGCTTGGCAATCCAAGGCTTCTCCACTGGCTCTTCAAGAAGTTTGTCGAGAGATTTCTGCGCCGCGGTCGCGCGACCGGATTGTCCACCGCCTGCTAAACGCGTTATCATATCACGCTGTCTCGCGACTTCTTTAACCCATTTGTCGTACGCAACCAATTGTCGGGACGAGTTGCTCTCCTTCTCAGCAACGTATTGCGAATAGTTGCCCTTGTACGTCGTCGCGATACCTCGTTCAATTTCCACCGTTTTCGTGCATAACTGATCCAAGAACTCACGATCGTGCGACACGATAACCATGGGCACGTCGAGAGACTTCAAGTACGATTCGAGCCATTGAATGGTGTCCAAATCCAAGTGATTCGTGGGTTCGTCAAAGAGTAATAATCCAGGCTCTTGGAGCAAAATTTTACCGAGTGAAATACGCATCTGCCATCCACCCGAAAACGATGCGACGAGCCGATCGTTGTCTTCGGGAACAAAACCAAGTTCGGGCATGATTTTATCAATCGCTCTCTCCATTTTAAACAAATCCATGCGGTCGGCTTGGCGCTGCAACTCAGTTTGCTTGTCAATCAAAAGCGTCACAAGTTCCATGCTGGGGTTGTTTTCAAGCTCTTTGTTGATGCGTTCGAGGTTCTTCATGACTTCAGTCTCATCGCCATAGCTCGCCATGAATTCTTCGCGCACCGTGTTGGATTCTTTGACTTCAAACTCTTGCGTGAGGTAGCCAATCTTCACGCCTTGCGCGAGCATGATTTCACCTTCATCCGCCTCCATCTCACCCGTGATGATGCGTAACTGCGTGGTCTTACCCGCACCATTCCATCCAACCAAGCCAACGCGCTCGCCCTTTTTGCAATCCCAGTTTACACCATCCAAGATTGGCATGTTCTTGAAGGTTTTGCGAACGTTTTCGAGGCGCACGCCAGTAGTAACGCTCCCCGAGCTTCGTCTCGCCGACGGCTTAGCATCCTTGGCGAAAATATCGCGCAAGTACTTTGGAATAGGATTACCATCGTCTTCGACTTCGACTTCGTCGGGTTCACTCCAATCGATCGCAGGGCCGATGTATTCGTGGTTTTCGTCAAACATGGGCGCTGGCGCCTCCGCCGCCTCCGCCGTTGCGTCTTCAGCCTCTTCTTCAACCGCAGCGGCGGCAACCACGGGCTCGGGTTTTGACGGTTCCACGACCGACGGTGGTGGTGGCGGTGTGGCTTTCGCCACGGGCGTCGGTGTCGCCGCCACGGGCTCGGGCTCGCGCGCTGGTTCGGGTTCGGGTTCAGCGTCGACGACCTCGCGCGCGGGCTCCGGTGTCGCTTCAACCACCGGCGCCACCACCGCCTCCACCTTTGCCGGCGGCGGTACAAACGCTGGCTTCTTTGCCTTCTTCTTACTCTTCACCGGCTTTTCAAACGTTTCATTTTCCCAATCCAACGCCTCGGCGGGCGCCTCGACCTCCGCCTCCGCCTCTGGCGCGCTCGCCTCCGTCGCCTTTGGCACCTTCTTATTCTTCTTCGCCTTACCCGCCGGAACGAAATCATCATTCTCCCAATCTAACGCACCGTCACCGGCACCGTTCGCGCTCGCGCTCGCGCTCGCTGGAGCCGGAGCCTCCCGCGCCGCGGGTGGCGTCTTTTGCGTCTGCGCCTTGGGCACCTTTTTATTCTTCTTCGCCTTCCCCGCGGGCACGAAATCGTCATTCATCCAGTCCAACGACTCACCCCCAGCGCGTGTCACCGCACCATCGCGCGCGCACGCGTCCGGGCCGCGCACCGCGCGCGTCACGCGCGCCACGATGCGCGAGGATGCGTGACAACCCTGTGCACCATTCGTTTGCGACGTCGTGCGCGCCGCGCGCGCGACCGGCGCGGACACCAGCGCGCGCGATGCGCCGTACATCGTCGGTATGCGTCGACCTCGACTCGAGTCGACCTCGCCTGATGCCACTCGCGCGGCGAAATATGCCGTAGCCCGCAGTCCGCGCCGCATGGATGTGCCAAAAAAAACCAACGATGACGAATGTGCGACATACGGCACGCCTCCGCCTGGCGTGCACTATTTCCCGCGCGCATTCGACGACACATTTCTCGAACGCATCGACGCCGCGCGTGAGGCGGCGCCGGTGAGCCTGGCGAGCCAAAACATGGCGGCGGAGCGTCGGTTCATACGCGACGCTGCGCTCGCGGCAGACATTTGTGAAGCGATGCCTGCGAGCGTCGATGTGGTGTGCAGCGACATACGATTTATCGATTATGACGCTGGGGGGTTCATTTTACCCCACGTCGACGGCGTGCGGGTGTGCGAGGCGACGGGGGTGACGACGGATGCGTCGGTTTTGGTGTTTTTGACAACTGTCCCGCCGGGCGAAGGCGGCGAGACGGAGTTTTTAGTGGATGTGAATAGCGGCGACGAGGACGGGGTGTTGTTTAGCGTGCGTCCGACGAGAGGGGCGATGGTGATTTTTGATCACGCGTGCGCGCACGTGGGGCGGTGCGTCGGGGTGTATCCGAAAAGGCTGTTGAGGTTGGACGTCAAGCGAAAAAGCGCGTAGCAGCGTAGACCATTGTACTGTACCATAGATGCGTGGTGTGCGCGTTGTGACGGCGATTCGCGTGTGATTAAATTACAACAAGCCGTCGCGGCGGCGCGCGCGCGCGCGCGAGCGAGCGATCTAATAAAATTCTAAAACATGAAGAATACACAAACGACGCCGAGTCGAGACGTACATTACATACGTACACGCGCGTCGGCGCCAGGGTCCACATATGTGGGGTTTTCTATTCATTTAAGCACCGGTAGTATCGTCGTCGTCGTTGTCTTCCACGGTGTCGCCGTAATATAGCACGCATTCGAGGGACGAGTCTGGAAGAATCGGCGACGTTTCGTCGCGGTAGTAACGCCATCCCAACGTCGCGGCTCGCCCAACCATGAGCACCACCATGCCTTCCCATACGCTCGCCAGTGATGCACCATCGGCGTTACCAGCGACGGTTATGGCTAAAACACCCGCGCCTGCGGCGATAGCCATGGCCTTGGCGAGGTAATCGAAATCAGATGCGCCTTGTAAGACGCCGTCGCCGACAAAGACGGCGCTATTGAGCGGTTGCAAAAGCGCGAGAATTCGGATGGGCATGACCGCCTCTGTCGCAATGTCCACGTCGTCTGTGAATAAATATGGAATCGACGGCGCGGCGAGGAATACGACGGCGCCGACGATGACGCCAGCACCGACGCCCCAGCCCAGGGCGCGGTCGGCGGCGATGCGAGCGCCGACGACGTCATTCTTACCCAAACTCGCTGCTACGAGCGCCTGCGCGCTCACAGCCACGGCATCTAAACCAAACAGTGTGATCCACCATAATTGCAAACACACTTGGTGCGCGCCGGCGACGCCGAGCGCGGTGGCCGTGGCTGTCGCGCGCACGAGCACGGTTTGTAAAAAGACTGTTCGCGTGAGCTGCGCCGTCGACCCGCGCACGAGCGTCCCGAGGTCATCAAGTTGTTTGGGCTTTTTGAACATGGTGCGCAAATCAAGCACTTGCTCGTCGAGCATGAGCTTGACAAACCACAGGGCGCCTACCCATTCGGCGGCGGTCGTCGCAATCGCGGCGCCAGTGACGTTCATGCCGACGAATGGGCCAATTCCAAAAATTAACAACGGATCCAATCCAAGGTGCACCGCCTCCGTGACGCATGCGATGAACAGTGGTGTCTTTGTGTCTAGCAACCCACGGAACGTGCCCACGCCGACAGTGCTGATGAGCGCCGCGGGTAACGAAAACGCTCGAATCCGCAAGTACGCCTCAGCGTTTTCGTACAGCGCGTCCACGTTTGGCGCGTCAGCATCCATGAGCGACGGCGTAAACTCTCCATCCGCCGTGAGAAGCACCTGATGATGCGCTCCACATAATTCCAAAAGCGGATCACTAAAAACTTCGAGCACGGCGCACGAAGCACAACCGAGCACAATCGCCAACGCCATCGCGCTCCCCACCGTCTCCTTCGCCGCCGACCGCCCGCCGGCTGAATTCCTCCCTCCAGCCGCAGAAATCTTCGCCGCTACGAGCGGACCAGTGACTACGGCTAAAAAATTGAACAACTTGAAGCAAAAGTTAAAACACGTCGTGCTCACCGCCAATCCGCCCAGCGCGTCGGCGGCGCCTTCGCCGCGCAACCGTCCGATGAAACCAGTATCCACCGCCCCCATCACCGGATCAAGCAACAACTCCGCCACCCCAGGCAATGCCAGCGCAAATATACTCGCATCGAGCAACCCTAATGTCTCCGCCGAGGGCTTGGCGCGCTTCGCCCATTCCACGCACTCGTCCCAATCGCGAATCGGCGTCCCGGCGGCGTCGACGCCTAAAATCGTCCGCCGCGTCGCGTCTTCCTCCACCACCTCGCGCTCACTCCCACCGCGAACGATAACACACCGCGTACAACGACGTCCACTCGCGCGACGATACCCATCTATCATCGACGACGACGACGACGACGACGACGACGTAGCCCGAGAAGTACCAACCAACATCATCATCATCATCATCAAAAAACAATCAATCAAACCAACTCAACCGACACCACCAGCCCCGAACGCGAACGCACGCGCGAACACCAACACCGACACGAACGCACGCCTCACGACGCGCCACCGGTTGGTCGTCGCACCACCACCGACCGACGACCGACGCACACTGACGCCCAGACACCCTTTGCGCAGCATCCATGCCTTTAAAATTTTGTAGCTCTCCTGTTCATGATTCGTCGATTGGCCCAAATTCGGAGGGGCTCGCGAGGCTGCCGCGACGACAATCACCACCGCAGAGGTCGGCACGGGCATGTCGGACGCGGTGGCGGAGCAGTGCGCGCACGTGCTCGCGGCGGCGAGCGCGAGCGGGAGCGATGGGTCCGCGGCGCGCGTTCGCGCGGCGGAGTTGTCGCATGAGGTGCGTGACCAGCGACAGACACGCGGTGTGCGCGCACGCGGTGTGTCGTGTGCTGTGTGGTGTGTCCCGCGCGTATGGTGTGTGTGTGTGTGTTTACGCGCGCAATGGGGCGTGGTGATGGGCGTACTGACGAATGGTGTGTGTTTGTGTGTTCTCGCGTCGTGTGTTCGTAGTTGAAGACGGGCGATGCGC
>Ga0181563_10000605_pt1 | contig 34552 bp, 30 predicted proteins | sample 011ome_25_FD_133759 | JGI IMG/M metagenome (GOLD analysis project Ga0181563, IMG submission 133759) | Coastal salt marsh microbial communities from the Groves Creek Marsh, Skidaway Island, Georgia - 011512CT metaG (megahit assembly) | ecosystem: Environmental > Aquatic > Marine > Intertidal...
CTTGCAGAAATCATTTTGGTTTTTTTCTTGTCCTCAATTCGAAGTAAACTTCAATTGACCCAACAAAAAAACCAAGTGCATTGCACTTGGTTTCCTTTTTGCGGAGAGAGGGGGATTCGAACCCCCGTTACGTTGCCGTAAACACGCTTTCCAAGCGTGCGCGTTCAGCCACTCTGCCACCTCTCCGTGGTATTATTCTGTTCCGCCTCCCGATCACTATCGGGACTGCCACCTCTAAAAAACGGACGACTTCGAGCAATAAGATCAACCAAAGAAATACGGCTGCAAATATAACCATTTGCCGGTTGCCACCAAAAAACAAAGATTTTTTGAAAAAAGAATAGGGGTATTGTTTCTTAATCACGACATTAGTGCAGATAACCGAACCAATTAAAAAGAAAAATCATGAAAAAATTACTGTTTGGAATGATTGGAGCTGTGTTGATATTAACAGCATCTTGCGCAAAAGAAGACTCTTCGGATGTGAATCAAAATAAAATCTATTGCGATTACGAATTGTTCTATAATCAAAATGATGACAAGACACATGCTGTTGCACGTTTTCGTTTTGGTGGACCAACAGGTACACTTTTAGAATTAAGCGACACATCGGTTGCTTACGTCACTTTCAACGATGATACATTGGCCTATAATGTTTGGTATGGAGGACATCATAAAGAATATGCAGGACAAATTGAAGGCGGATCATTTACATATACAAACACGAATGGGACTGTCTATGTGAATGAAGTCCCTGCTGGAGAGTCAATAGCTTATCCTGCTGAATTTGATACCATTCGTAAAAGTGTCGCTGAAACCTTAGTATGGGATGGAACAGCACTTTCTGAAAATCAACATGTCGGATTGTTCGTTGGATCCTGGACATGGGGAGAAGATGCATTGTTTTTTAATGATGCAGATGGCGCAACAGACATTGTAATGGGTGTATTGCAAAAAGAAGATTTAGCATTAGGAACGTCTACGGTTTATTTAGACCGTTCTACAGCTACAGATATAGCTGAGGGAACCTTTGAAGGTGGAAGAATCCGTTACAAGTACAGATGCACAAACGCAACGGTAACCGTTGTTGAATAAAAGGACATAGGGTTAGGCAGGGAGGTGTTGGTCGCACCTCTACTTCTTATAGTTAAACGAAAAACGGCTTCCATTTTGGAAGCCGTTTTTTATGTTCTTAAATCTAAGTTTATTTTTTTCGCAAACCTAATTCGATTAATCGTTCGGTTAGAAACTCACCTGCTGTCATATCTGCATATTCTTTTGGATTATCTGCGGATACACAAGTATCTAAGCAAGTTAAGTCCATATCAGACCGCGGATGTAAAAAGAATGGTGTCGAATATCTCGGCTTTGTCCACGATTCTTCATTTGGTGTGATCACTTGGTGTTGTGTTGAACGCAAACGATCATTTGTTAAGCGTGCTAACATATCTCCGATATTAATCACAATTTCATCCGGCCCTGGGCTAACGGAAATCCACTCTCCATCCAAGGACTGCGCCTGAAGACCTTCTGCACTTCCACCCATCAATAAAGTGATGAGATTGATGTCACCGTGTGCCGCAGCGCGAACAGCTCCTTCTGGAATTTGCGATTTATCAGCTACTGGATAATAATGCAATAACCGTAAAACACTATTTCCATTATGGATTTTATCGTCAAAATAATTTTCGTCTAAATCCAAGTATAGAGCAATAGCACGTAATAAATTACGCCCTGTATTTTCGAATGTTTGAAATACTTCTTGTCCAACCGCCTCAAATTCGGTCACTTCCTTTGGCCAAATATTATCAGGGTATTCTTCCTTAATAGGATCATTATCTTCAACCGTTTGGCCGATATGATAAAATTCTTTTAAATCCGGTACAGATTTTCCTTTGGCACTTTCCTTGTTTTTCGAGATGTATCCACGTTGACCGTGTAATTTTTCATCTTCGTATCTCTTTTTGACATCGTCAGGCAACTCAAAAAAAGCTTTGGAAACTTCAAAAAGCTTTGTTCTCAACTCTTCTGTAACACCGTGGTTTTTCACGATGGCAAACCCCATATTGGAAAAAGAGTCACCAAATTCTTCGATAAATTTTTGACGTGTGGCAGCATCTCCCTGGCTATAGTCCAAGTAGTCTACATGTGCGATTGCATTTTTACTCATAGTTAGGTTTTAGGCTATTTTTAATTTCGCCATCTTAGATCCAGCAAATTTCGATGAAGCATATTCCAGATCAACTCGGAATTCTTTCACTTCTTTTTGGGATGGGATGTCAAACATGGCGTCATTGAGAATGGCCTCACAAATCGAGCGAAGACCACGGGCTCCCAATTTATATTCAATGGCTTTGTCTACAATAAAATCTAAAACGTCAGCATCAAACTTCAATTCAACACCATCTAAATCAAAGAGGTGGACATATTGTTTAATTAAAGCATTTTTAGGCTCCGTTAAGATACGTCTTAAAGCTTTTTTATCAAGCGGATGCAAATAGGTCAATACTGGCATTCGCCCAATCAATTCAGGAATCAAACCAAATTCTTTAATATCACTTGGAATGATATATTGCAATAAATTCTCACCATCTGGTTTGTCATCATCTTTTGTTGTAAAACCAATGACATTCGTGTTAACACGTCGGGCAATGATCTTTTCAACACCGTCAAATGCACCTCCTGCAATGAAGAGAATATTTTTGGTATTCACCTTAATCATTTTTTGCTCCGGGTGTTTTCGGCCACCTTGCGGCGGAACGTTAACCTCGGTACCTTCTAATAATTTCAGCATTGCCTGCTGAACTCCTTCACCTGAAACATCTCGAGTAATAGAAGGGTTATCAGATTTACGTGCAATTTTATCAATTTCATCAATAAAGACAATCCCCTTTTCTGCTGCTTCAACATTAAAATCAGCCGCTTGTAAGAGACGCGATAAAATACTTTCAACATCCTCACCGACATAACCAGCCTCTGTCAAAACAGTAGCATCAGCTATGCAAAAGGGCACATTTAAGGTTTTAGCAATAGTTTTTGCCAATAAGGTTTTACCTGTACCCGTTCGTCCGACAAGAATGACATTCGATTTGTCAATCTCAAAATCATCGTCTTGCTTTCCAACCAAAGATAATCGCTTATAGTGATTGTAAACAGCAACAGATAAAACACGTTTTGCCTCATCCTGCCCGATGATGTATTCGTCCAAATGTGTTTTGATTTGCGCAGGTTTGAGCAAGTTAAAATCTGTTGAGACTTCTTTTTCGGTATCAAACTTAAATTGCTCATCAACAATTTGATGCGCCTGCTCAATGCAGTTTTCGCAAATGTGTCCTGTAACGCCAGCAATCAAAATACCAACTTCATTTTTTGGACGTCCGCAAAACGAACAGTTTATCCCTTCTTTCTTCGCCATATCCTCTATAGTCTTTTACTCTTTGTCTCTAGTACCAACCATTATTGGGTTACCTAAAACTTCGTCTACCATTCCGTAGTCTTTCGCTTCTTGAGCAATCATCCAATAATCACGATCAGAATCTTCCCATACTTCGTCAAACGTTTTCCCAGAGTGATTCGCGATAATATCGTAGAGTTCTTTCTTTAATTTTTGAATTTCACGAGCAGTAATTTCGATATCAGATGCCTGTCCTTGTGCTCCACCTAAAGGTTGGTGAATCATAACACGTGAATGAGGCAACGCCGATCTTTTGCCATGCGCTCCGGCACATAATAATACGGCGCCCATTGAAGCAGCCATACCCGTACATATTGTAGCTACATCTGGAGCGATATACTGCATCGTATCATAAATACCTAAACCAGCATAAACGCTTCCGCCTGGTGAGTTTAAATAGATCTGAATATCTTTCTTAGGATCAACAGATTCTAAGAATAACAACTGAGCCGTAATGATATTCGCAATTTGATCATCAATACCTGTTCCTAAAAAGATGATGCGGTCCATCATCAATCGCGAGAACACATCCATTTGTGCTACGTTTAATTGACGTTCCTCAATAATGTATGGCGTCATGGATGAGTGAATATAACTATCCACTGCCGTACTACTAATACCTTTATGCTTCGTAGCGTATTTTCTAAATTCGTCTTTATCAAACATTAATCTTAATTTTCTTCGATTATAAAATTGGTAAACCATTTATGCTCTATTTACCAAACAATTTCATTCAGGTTTCGTTCAGGTAGGCATTAAAAAATAATACCCATAAATATAGGTATTATTTTTTCTTGTAAAAAGATTCTATTTTGTTTTCAAATTAAGGTTGCTTGTATGCTTCCTTTACAAAATCATCATAAGGCAATGATTTTTCGTTCAGTTTAACCGTTTCTTTGAAAAAGGATAACATCTTCGATCCGTAGATATTATCGTAAATTTTATTCGCTTCTTCACGATTTTGCAAAACTTCTTGCGCTTGAGAAAGTAACTGAGCATCCTCAGGTGCAGGCATACCATATTGTGCATATTGGTTCACCAATAAACCTTTCGTATATTCCATGACTTCATCTGGCTCAACTTTGATATCGTTGTTTTTGATGATTTTATTCTGAATCAATTGCCATTTTAAGCTTTTCGCATAATTTTCGAAATCAGCATCCAGTTCTTCACGCGTTACTTCTTTCTCGCTTGAAGCCATTATCCATCTTTTCAAAAAGTCTTCTGGTAAGTCAAAATTTGTTTTTTCAATCAATTTATCACTAATTGTTTGACTCAAAAGGCGATCCGAATCATTGGTGAACATGCGTTCTAAATCAGTTTTGATACGCTCTCTTAATTCTTCCTCAGTTTTTACAGCACCTTCACCAAACAATTTGTCAAACAGTGCTTGATCAACTGCAGCCGGAACCATTGTTTTGATCTCTGTAATCTTGAACTCAAAATCACCTTCCAAAGCTTCAGCTTCCTCTTTAGAAATGGCTAACATGGCAGCCATATCTTCTGCTCCTTTTGAAACTGATTTCGGATCTAATTTCAATGTTGTTCCAACTTTTTGACCGACGATCTCCTTTTTGACTTTATCATCAGCAATAAATTCCATTGAAATCGTTGAGGTATTCGTGATGTCCCCATCAATTTGTTTGAACTCACCAAGAACCATATCCTTCTCTCCAGCCTTTTCTGCTGGTACGAGTGACCCATAGCGCTTAGCAAGGTTTTCAACTTCTTTATCAAGCATATCATCTGCGATGTCCACTTTTAAATAGTCGAATTTATTTTTCTTTGAAAGGTTGACTTCAAATTCTGGAGCTAGTCCGATTTCGTATGCGAATTCAAACTCTCCTGGATTATCAAAATCACCTTTAACTTCTTCATCTTCTTTAGGCATTGGATTGCCTAATATTTCCACCTTGTTTGTAGTGATGAAATTGTTGATGGATTCATTAACCACTTTGTTTAATTCTTCAGCCAAAACAGCTTTACCGTATTTGTTTTTAATCAAACCCATCGGTACTTTCCCTGGACGGAATCCTGGGATATTGGCTTGTTTACGATAATCCTTCAGTGTTTTATCAACCTTTTCCGAATAATCTTCAGGTACAATTTGCACGCGAATCACGGCATTTAGATCATCAATTTTTTCCTCAACAACATTCATGTTATATTCAATTTACGTTAAAACAAAAATGGTCCATCCGCCTGAGGCGGACGGACCATTTAGTGCGGGTGGAGGGACTCGAACCCACACACCTCTCGGCACTAGATCCTAAGTCTAGCGTGTCTACCAATTTCACCACACCCGCATTTTACAATTGTGTTACATTCTTCAAATCTTTTGAGAAGGCACATTTGTAAGTACTTTTTTTATCGATTCGCGCTTGAATCAACCGCCCGCTTGCGCTAGGCAGGGTGCAAAGATAATTAGATTTTTTCACCATGCAAAAAAAAATGTGAGAAATGAGAAAATTCAATATTTACCCTATCAAAAAGGGCAAAAGAATTTGAACTTTCGGTGCATGAAATTGTTTCCATCTGTGTTCAATTCAAACGCATTCCTTATTTTTAACCGGATTATGCAACAAAAGAAAAATATTGCCCTTTTGGGTTCAACGGGTTCGATCGGTACACAGACTATAGAGGTTGTTGCCGCTTACCCTGATCAATTCGAAATCTCTGTATTGACAGCGAATCGGAATGCTGATTTATTAATCGAACAAGCAATTCAGGTGAAACCAAATGCAGTGGTTATTGCAGATGAATCTTTGTATCAAAAGGTGAATGACGTCCTATTTGAACATGATATTAAAGTATATGCAGGAGATAAGGCGTTAGAAGAGATCATCCAGATGGAGGAAATTGATATTGTTCTTACCGCATTGGTTGGGTTTTCAGGACTAAAACCAACGATTGCTGCTATCCGTGCGGGTAAAAACATTGCGTTGGCGAACAAAGAAACGCTTGTTGTTGCAGGTTCGATTATCACAAAATTAGCGAAGGAAAAAGGAGTCAATATTTATCCAGTTGATTCGGAACATTCGGCAATTTTTCAATGCCTAGTGGGCGAATTTCACAATCCAATTGAAAAGATTTATTTAACGGCTTCTGGCGGTCCATTTCGTGGTAAAAAGCGCGATGAATTATTAAACACGACCAAAGAAGCTGCGCTCAAGCATCCGAATTGGGAGATGGGAGCCAAGATCACGATTGATTCAGCTTCGATGATGAATAAAGGGTTAGAGGTGATAGAAGCCAAATGGCTTTTTGCTTTAAACGATGATCAGATTGATGTCATCGTCCATCCCCAATCGATTGTCCATTCAATCGTACAATTTAAAGATGGATCCATGAAAGCGCAAATGGGTTTACCTGATATGAAATTGCCTATTCAATATGCACTCACTTATCCCGATCGTTTGCCAACTGATTTTCCACGATTCAATTTTATGGATTATCCAAGCTTGACATTTGAGGCACCAGACTTAGAAACGTTTACCAACCTCAAATTGGCTTATGATGCCATGAAAAGAGGAGGCACATTGCCATGTGTGTTAAATGCGGCCAATGAAGAAACAGTTGCAGCCTTTTTAAATGATAAAATTAAGTTCTTGGATATTGCAAGAGTCAATGAAATGGTAATGGCTGAGGCCGATTTTATTCAAAGTCCAGATTTGGAAAAACTGTATGAAACAGATCGATTAGCCCGTGAAATAGCGCGAAATCATATTACAAAAATTTAAGCAACACTTTGATTTATTAGCATTTAAGCTTATATTTGGTAGTTCGTCTATCGTTGTACTAGGTTATTCGGTAATCCTACACATTACCTACCGTTTGATCAAAGGGCGCTGGACGTAGCAACTAAAATGAAATCAACTATGAAAAAATGGCTACTTGCCATCCCTACTTTGTGTTTTACATTTTTAAGTCAGGCTCAACCAACCTGGAGTGAAGATGCAGCACAAATCATGTATGACAATTGTACGGAATGTCACAACCCTGAAGGCGTTGGTTCCGTTTCATTTATGGAATATAGCACCGCGTATGATTATCGCGCTCTAATTCAATCTTATGTAGAATTTAATATCATGCCACCTTGGACAGCAGATACCTCTTACCAACATTATTTTGATGAGCGTACATTAACAGAATACGAGCGAAATACGATTATTGAATGGGCAAGTAGTGGTGCGCCAGAAGGTGACCCAGAACTGGCTCCACCACCACCCGTATATACTGGTGAGCAACAATTAGCAGCTACGCCAGACTTGGTTTTAGAGATGCCAAACTATATGAGTAAGGCTACCGAGTCATTTGACGACTATGTTTGTATTTCTAGTCCAACAGGTTTAGCGACAGACCGAAGAGTAAAAGCAATCGAAATTATTCCGGGTAACCGATCTATTGTCCATCATTGTTTATTGTATATGGATGAAGATGGTTCTTATGCAACGGATACCATTGGTGGTGATTGTGGAGGACCGACAACGGAGCCGTTGATGGCTGGATATACGCCAGGAGCAAGTCCTACTATTTTCCCGTCTTCTGAAGACTTTTCTTCTGGAATGGTTTTACCTGCGGGATCTGATGTGGTTTTTGCTTTGCATTATCCACATGGTAGTTATGGTGAATGGGATCAAACGAGAGTACATTTCTATTTTTATCCAGAACCAATTGAAACGGAATTCCGTGAAATCTTGGCTGGACCATTCCTGCAGAACTGGGACTTTTCTTTACCTCCGGATGAATATACGGATGTTGAAGCAACTTATCCTGATGTACCATTTAACCTAACAGTGTTGAGTGCATTTCCGCACATGCACTTATTAGGTAAGTCAATTAAGACGTATGCCGTAACAGAAGCAATGGATACCGTGAAGTTTGTGAATATTCCAAATTGGGACTTTGATTGGCAAGATTTTTACTGGTTCAAATACATGCAACACCTGCCAAGTGGTAGTGATTTATTCGCCGAAGGCGTTTATGATAACACAGTAGGAAATCCGCATAATCCTTACGATCCTCCAATTGAAATTGGCCCTGGGTTTAATACAACCGATGAAATGTTCTTGGTGTATTTCCACGTTATGGAATATTGGGATGGTGACGAATTTGTCAATGTAGATAGTTTGAACAACCTGTACTTAGACCAATTGGGAATTGAAGAAGAAGAGTCTGGCGCAGAAATGGGCTTACGGGCATATCCAAATCCATTTGATAACTCAATTGCAATCGATTACAATTTGGTGAATTCGACTTATGTCAGTATATTCATCTACGATATGGCCGGGAAACTGGTTAAGAAATTGCAACAAGGAGACCAAGAAGCAGGCGCGCAGTCTGTCGTTTGGGATGGGTCGGGTGAGAATGGTTCGCCGGTTTCAAATGGTGTTTATCACTACTCGATGAGAGCAAACGGATCTGTTTATTCAGGCCGTATTATTAAAAAGTAGTATACCAACAACCAACATATAACCTATGAAAGGATAGAGGCATTGGCGTTTTACGCTTTTGCCTCTTTTCTTTTTAAAGAGGCTCTTGTTTACAGGATTATCATTTCAGGTAGCCATTCACCAGCCTGACACGGATTTTTGGATTGCTTTTAGGGTATACGATTCGTTAGCCTGACGCAGGCAGGCTCTAATAACGATCGAATGGGTAATGCCAATAATTAACAACAACAAACCATTAAACCACAATATTTACGATCCTGCCTGGAACCACAATTACCTTCTTGGGAGCTTTTCCATCCAAATATTTAGCAGATTGCTCGTCTGATAATACGGCTGCTTCTACATCCTCTTTCGACATATTGGTTGGCAATGGTAATTTGAATCGCATCTTGCCATTAAACGAAACAGGATAGGCAAATTCTGCTTCAACCAGATAATCTGGATTAAAAGTTGGGAAAGTTGCTTTGGTAATGCTTTCTTTTTCTCCTATTTTCTCCCATAATTCTTCACAAATATGAGGTGCGTAGGACGAGATTAAAATAAGTAACTCACGCAATACAGCCCGATTATTACAATTCAGATCGGTCAATTCGTTCGTGGCAATCATAAAATTTGATACCGGTGTGTTGAAAGAATAACGGTCCAGGTCTTCTTGAATTTTCTTGATTGTTTTATGAAGTGTTTTTAGTGCTTTCTTGTCGGGTTCGGCATCAGTGACATTCAGATTATTATCCTTATCATGAAACAATCGCCAAAACTTACGTAAGAAGTTGTGAACGCCACTAATCCCTTTTGTGTCCCAAGGTTTTGCTTGTTCCAACGGACCGAGGAACATTTCATAACAACGCAAGGTGTCGGCTCCGTATTTTTCGACCAAAGCATCGGGTGTTTGAACGTTGTATTTTGATTTGGACATTTTCTCAACTTCATGTCCGCACTGATAGGATCCATCATCCTCTAAAATGAATGTTGCATTGGCGTATTCTGGCAACCAATTCTTGAACCCTTCTAAATCCAGTTGATCATTATCCACAAGATGAATATCTGCATGTAAACGGGCCGTTTGATATTCTTTTCTTTTATTAAAAGTGACAAATTTTCCAGACGCTTTATCACGATATACAAAACTGCTACGTCCCAATATCATCCCTTGATTGATCATCTTTTTGAATGGCTCATTGAATCCAATGAATCCCATATCATACAAGAATTTTGTCCAAAAACGAGCGTATAACAAATGACCCGTTGCGTGTTCAGAACCTCCGATATATAAATCAACTTGATTCCAATAATCTGCCTTTTCACGCGAAACAAAAGCGGCTTCATTATGCGGATCCATATAGCGCAAGAAATACCAAGATGATCCTGCCCAACCTGGCATGGTATTGTATTCCATATGATCTCCTTCTGACACATTCCAATCTTCTTTTTTAGCGCGGGCTAAAGGTGGTTCGCCATCTTCTGTAGGCAAATACTTATCAACTTCAGGTAAGGTTACCGGTAATCGATCGTCTTCAATTAAATAAGGAATATCGTTTTTATAATAAACAGGGAATGGTTCGCCCCAATAACGTTGTCTGGAAAAAACAGCATCTCGTAAACGGTAATTCGTTTGGCCTTTACCAAACCCTTCCTTTTCGATTTCAAAAATCGCACGTTTAATCGCTTTTTTAGCCGGTAAATCGTTCAGGAAATCAGAATCAGTAATGACAGCGTCTTTTTCAGTATACGCCGCTTCTGAAATATCAACATCCTTAAATATGTTTTTGATTTCGATACCAAAGTGATTTGCAAAATCATAATCGCGTTGATCGCCACATGGAACGGCCATGACAGCTCCTGTGCCATATCCTGCTAAAACATAATCGGCTATCCAAATCTCCACTTTATCACCTGTAAACGGATGAACCGCATAGGCACCTGTAAACGCTCCAGATATAGTTTTAACATCCGCCTGACGGTCACGCTCAGTTTTTAGACTGGTTTGTTGTTGATATTTTTCAACAGCTGCTTTGTACTTATCAGTTGTAATTTCGCTCACCAATTCGTGTTCTGGTGCTAATACCATAAAGGAAACACCAAAAATAGTATCCGGTCGCGTCGTGAAAACTTCGATGTCATGCCCTTCTTCAGTTTTGAAAGTAACCGCAGCTCCAACAGATTTTCCAATCCAATTGCGCTGTTGCTCTTTGATAGAATCAGTCCAATCTACCGTTTCCAAATCATTCAATAGTCTTTCGGCATAAGCGGTAATGCGCATACTCCATTGGCGCATTAATTTTTGCTCAACGGGATGCCCACCTCGTTCTGAAACTCCATCTTTGATTTCATCATTGGCTAAAACTGTTCCTAATGCAGGGCACCAGTTTACCCATGAGTCCGCTAAAAATGTCAGACGATAATTCATTAAAATCGCTTCTTGCTCCTTTTCAGAATAACCTTTCCAATCTTCTGCAGAAAATATTTCTGTTTGATCTGTGCAAGCATGTATACCAGCATTCCCTTCGGTTCCAAATTTCTCAACAAGACTTGCAATGGATTCTGCTTTGTGTGTTTCATCATTATACCAAGCGTTATACAGCTGCTTAAAAATCCATTGCGTCCATTTATAATAGGCCGGATCAGAAGTTCGCACTTCCCGATCCCAATCAAATGAGAATCCAATTTTATCCAATTGCTCACGATAACGCTTCAAATTCTTTTCAGTGGTAATTGCTGGATGCTGTCCTGTTTGAATTGCATACTGTTCTGCCGGCAACCCAAAAGAGTCATAACCCATTGGATGCAACACATTAAAGCCGTTCAATTTTTTATAACGAGCATAGATATCTGAAGCAATATAACCTAGCGGATGACCAACATGTAAACCTGCGCCAGATGGATAAGGAAACATAGAGAGTCCATAGTACTTTGGGTGGTCTGATTGATCCGCTGCGGCGTAAGATTTATTGGCTAACCAATATGCCTGCCATTTCGCTTCAATATCCTTAAAATTATACTCCATGCTTGCTTCGTTATTGTTGAAGCCGCAAATTTAATAAAATGCTGGTTTTGGATAGTGGAAATATGGACGGGAATCGAACTTATGTTAATTTTCAGGGTAGCCTTGCTCAATCCAACAACGCATCGTCTGGAGTTCGTCTTCCGTGAGCGAGTCAATACCAAAATCATTTGGGATCAAAGGCATTGTCATTTCAACGAAAACTTCATTTTGCCATGCGCCGCCATCAAGCGATGTTTCTATAGCTGAATAGCTATCAATCCATGCATCATGACATCCGGTACCTGGTCCTAACCCTGTTTTACATGAGGATTCAATAATAGGGCGTATGTCAACGGTATAAGAAACCTCCGTAAGACATCCGCCAACAGGACTTGTTTTATCTTTTAAACAAGAACTCAATGAGCAAGCCGAAAGGCAAAACACTAAAATGGCGAAGAGATGTCTGTACTGATTTTCCATGTCTTTAAAGAGAAAGCAATTTAAACAAAAAAACCCGAATGATATGCATCATTCGGGTTTCGTTTTTAAGTAAGAAATGAATTATTTGTTTGCAGCGTACCGCTTTGCAACTTCATCCCAGTTAATTACATTAAAAAATGCGTTGATGTAATCGGGACGTCTGTTTTGATACTTTAAGTAGTATGCGTGTTCCCATACATCTAACCCTAAAACGGGCGTTCCACCGCATCCAATTCCATTCATTAATGGATTGTCTTGGTTTGGAGTTGAACAAACTTCAACTTTTCCACCAGGGTTCACGCACAACCATGCCCATCCTGATCCAAATCTTGTTGCTGCAGCATTTGCAAAAGCTGTTTTAAAAGATTCAAAATCACCGTAAGCAGCATTGATAGCATCAGCCAGTTCTCCAGATGGTGTTCCTCCTCCATTCGGAGACATTACTTCCCAAAACAAGCAGTGATTGTAATATCCACCACCGTTATTACGGACAGCTGGGTTGTCTGCACAATTTGCTAGAATATTTTCGATTGATTTCCCAGCAAGATCAGTGCCTTCAATAGCTGCGTTTAATTTAGTGGTATAGCCGTTATGGTGTTTTCCATGATGGATTTCCATCGTTTGCTTATCGATATTTGGCTCTAAAGCGTCGTGCGCATATGGTAATGCAGGTAATTCAAATGCCATGTGTGTGTTTTTTAGGTTTATAAAAAATTAGCTGTATCAAATTTAACAAGAATGTCTGATTAATGTTCAAGAGGATCAAAAATTCCCCAGATTTTCTAAATTTGGCAAAAAATTGAACCGATGAAAAAATATGCATTAGTATTGATGATGGGTGGAGCCTTAGTTTTATCATCATGTGGTGGTGAAGAAACAACTACGCCTGAACCTTCAACTGAGAATGAGGGTGGAAATAACTTATTAAACAATTTGCTTGAAGAAGGTATGGAACAAGCGGTAGAAGAAATGAATGATCAATTGGCTGATACATCTTCTGCTTTGAATGGTGCACTTGAGGGTGCAATGGACACCATCAAACAGGTTCTTGAAGAAAATCAAGACGCTATTGAGTCAGGAATTGAAAAAGGTATACAAGACGTATTGAAATAAGACCTTTTTAATCAGAAATTTAAGCGTTCTCTGCTCCGGTAGAGAACGTTTTTTTATGTCCATTTTTTTAGTTAAACTAACCAATTGAGGTTGATAAGTTCCGTAACGACTCCAGCATCTTGCGCTATATTGCGCTACCTTGGTATGTTTAAGAGGAACTAATATGTTAACCCGTGAGGAGTCAGTCAAAAATAGCGTCTAATCAATTTTGGTCATGAATCGGTTTAAGAAGGTGTGGAAAATATTCAAACGTATAGCCTTTTGGACGTTCTTTACGGGGTTGTTTTTAATCACCTTGACTGCGGTAATTCTGCATATTTATGAGGATGATATCAAGGCCTATGCGATAGCTGCATTAAATGATCAGTTGACTACGGATGTTGAGGTTGAAAACATTGAAGTTTCTATTCTGCACGATTTTCCGAATGTTTCGTTGCAATTTGAAAAAGTCTTAATTAAAGATGCTTACAAAGAAACGGAGAGCAATGACACGTTACTTTTTGCAGCGGACATGTTCTTTCATTTTAATGTTTTAGATCTCTTTTCTGGTGATTATGAAGTGAAACATGCCAGTATGGAAGGCGGACAATTGAACCTGATAACAACGGCAGATGGGGATTATAATTATGACATTGTAACCCCTTCTGACAGCACCAATCAGTCTGATCAAGATTTTCGGTTCTCAATGGAACGATTAAAACTAGAGGACTTTAATTTTCATTGGGTTAATCGCCCCACTGGTCAGGATTATGAATTAGATTTTCAAGATGCTTTACTAAAGGGAGATTTTTCGGCTGTCACTTATGATGTGGAAGCAACAGGTAATTTTTGGGTTGATCGGGTTAAAAGTAATTCACTAACGCTTTTTTCAAAAAAAAATGGCACAATGGATTTAGCCATGCATATTGATACCGATCAAAAAAGCTATACGTTCAATAAAGGAGATTTGAGTGTTGAGGACATGAACTTTAATATCTCAGGATTTTTAGATTCTGCACAAATTGATCTTAAAATTGTAGGGAATAATATTCAGGTTGAACAGGTCATTAACAGTTTTATGAACGATCCCGAAAATGAAAAAGAGTATATCGGAGATGGTCGTGTGAATTTTAATAGTGCTATTGCTGGATCCATGGAGCGAACTGAAATGCCATCGATTACCGCTGATTTTTCGATTCTCGATGGGCAATTAACCGAACCCGATCAGCAATTGACGTTAAGTAACATTAATATAAAAGGAAGCTATAAAAACAAATTTGAAAAACGAAAAGAGCAGCTGGACTTACCTTTGTTTGATTTTAAGCTACTAAATAGTCATTTTTCCGGGGAAGGGTCAATCGCAGATTTTGACCAACCTGAATTTGTAACGAAAGCAAAAGGAGAACTAGATTTAGGTGCCTTTAACCGCTTCTTCGGATTTAAAGGAGTTGCGTCTTTAGGAGGGCGATTAAAGCTGGATCTATCCACGATCATTCGCTTTTTTGACCCAGAATACCGAAAGGATGAATTTCAAGTCTACGCCTCAAATGGCACGTTATTATTCGATCAGGTTAATTACCGTGGTGTGGATAGTCACATAGATTTTAGAGAGATTTCAGGGGAGTTAATTATACATGGAAAAGATGCAGCGGCTAATAACTTGATAGTGAAAACTTCTCGTTCGGATGTTTTAGTAAATGGAGCAATGAAAAATCTGGTTTCTTATATTGATGGAACAGGTAGTTTAGGAATGATTGCTTCAATTCAAGCAAAATCAATTGATATTAATGAATTTTTAAATCCGTCAGATCAACTCGCAACTGAACGCCCTGAAATGTTTGTTTTGCCTGCAAATCTTAACCTGAATATTGACCTTTCTGCAGATGAAATTTTATGGGAAAACCATATCTTTACAAAGGTGCACAGCCAGGTACTCATGACCAATCGTATAGTAACGGCAAAGCAACTTGCTTTTCAATCTTTACAGGGCGCTGTCAGCGGACAATTGGTGTTGGAAAATCGTCTAAATGAGGGTAATATCGTTCGGGGAAATGTTCGTTTTAGAGATATTAATATCAAAACACTCTTTAAAGAATGGGAAGATTTCCAACAAAAGAGTATAACCTCAAAACACCTCTCTGGACAAGTCGGCGGAAATGCAGAATTTGTATTGCTCTATAACCCATACTTTTCAATGGTCGAAGAAAAACTCTTTGCTGTTTCTGAAATCACTATCAAAGATGGAGAATTAACAGAACTAGAAACCATGAAAGCGATAACTGACTATATGCGCTCAAACAAAGCTCTTAAGGTCATGCTGAATAAGCATATTGATCAGTTCGAAGATAAATTGATGCATCTGCAGTTCAAGACGTTAACAAATAAAATTGAAGTAAAAGACCGTCGTATTTCAATACCGAAAATGACCATTAAAAGCAATGCAATGGATGTGGATTTCTTTGGTTGGCATGACTTTGACAATAATATTGAATATCACTTCAGTTTCCGATTTAGGCAATTAAAATCAAAACCGGAGTATACTGAATTTGGTCGTATAGAAGACGATGGTCTTGGCTTGGTTATTTACCTGACAATGTCCGGAAATATTGATGATCCCGAATTTAGCCTAGATAAGGATGAGCGTAAAAATGACATGAAAGAAACCATTAACTTAGAGAAAGAAACCGTAAAATCTATTCTCAAAACCGATTTTGGTTTATTCAAAAAAGACAGCACTGTTCAAAAAGTGGCAGTTGATAATAAAAAAGAAGTTGAATTCATCTATTATGAATCAGACATTGAGGCGCCAGCTCAGGATTCAATAGCTATTAAGAAAAAGCAAAAAGGTCGATTGGGTAAATTGATTGAAGGCGTTAAGGAAGACGCTGAAAAGGAAAAGCAGAAAGCGACCATCGATATAGATACTGATCTATAGAATAAAGTTAAATTTAAGACGTTTACCAAAGGCGATTATGGCTCGAATGAATCTTTACCATAGAAAACAACGCTGGAAACTAGCTTTATTAGGTGCTGCGCTTTTGATGTTTTTTGCATCGATTTGGTTTTCATATCAGATTGTCAATAAGGTTCAGGAAAAAGAACTGGATCGCGTTCAACAATGGGCGGATGCCGTCAAACGAAAGTCTGAGTTGGTGAATCTGACCAATCGTACATTTAACGAGCTGTCTGCTACATTAACCAAATTACAGGAAAGAGATCGTCAGAAAGTCCAAATGTGGTCATTGGCCATGAATGAGGTCAATAAGCCGTTAGATGATTATTCTTTTGTCATGCGCATTATTACCGAGAATAATGGCATCCCAATGATCCTGACGGATCAAACGGAGAATATTGTCAAGGATTATAACCTCGAAGCACTAGATGTCCGCATTAAAGGAGAAATTGAACTTACTCATGGAAACGCCAAACAGACATTAAAAGATTCACTTTTTAATTTGGCGAAAGCGGATAGTCTAGCGCATTACTTGTCATTTTGGAGAGAAAATCGTCAGCCGATTGAAATAGACCTATATGAAGGGGCGAAGCAGAAGGTCTTTTATTTTGATTCAATTTATTATCAAAGTCAAAAACTGATCGAATTACAAAAGAGCCGTGACTCATTGACACAAGCTTTTACAAATGAGTTAATTCAGAATGACAACCTGGTGCCTGTCATGTTTATAGACAAGTCGTCGGGAGAGGTTATTGCAACGAATATAAGTGAATATGACTCAACAAATACGGATGAAATTATTGCAAGTTTAGCGGCAAAAAATGATCCGATAGCGGTGCGTCTCGGCGCTGAAAACGAAGGGATCATATATTTTGAGTATTCACCAGAGGTTACCCAAATGAAGTATTTCCCCTTTGTGCAATTCTTTATTATAGGGTTATTTGTCTTGATTGCTTATCTGGTTTTTAGCACTTTTCGAAAGGCGGAGCAAGATCAGGTTTGGGTCGGGATGGCCAAAGAAACGGCGCATCAATTGGGCACCCCTATTTCTTCATTAATGGCCTGGAACCAGCTGCTTGAAGCCAAAGGAATTGAAAAGGATATCACGGATGAAATCAATAAAGATATCGAACGGTTGAATACAGTAACGAATCGTTTTTCCAAAATTGGTTCTGAAGCGATCTTAAATGAAGAAGATATTACCGATATACTAGATGGCGTGGTCCAATATCTAAGAAAACGCATCTCAAGTAAAATCAGTCTTAATTATACAGCTGAAGGGGATGAACTGATTACTGCGATGGTCAATCGCTCCTTGATAGAATGGGTGATTGAGAATATTACCAAGAATGCAGTGGATGCGATGGATGGATCAGGACGTATTGACATAGTTGTCCGACAAGTAGAGGATCAGGTCCAAATTGATATCGCTGACGATGGCAAAGGAATAGCTGCTAACAAATTAAAAGCCGTTTTTCAACCAGGTTATACGACTAAAACCAGAGGTTGGGGGTTGGGGCTATCGCTTGTTAAACGAATCGTTGAAGACTTTCACAAAGGGAAAGTCTATGTGCTTCGTTCTGAAGTCGGGAAAGGAACAACGTTCCGAATCACCCTTAAAGTCTAACTATTTTTCTCTTGACATAATTCAACTAATACACCGTTAGTTGATTTGGGGTGCAAAAAGGCTATACGTTTATTGTCTGCGCCGTCTTTTGGCGTTTGATGGATCAATTGATAACCTTCTCCCGATAGTCGCTCTATTTCTGCGTCTATGTCCTTCACTTCAAAAGCGAGATGATGAATTCCTTCACCTCTTTTTTCAATGAATTTAGCAATAGCACTGTCAGGATTAGTAGCCTCAAGTAATTCTATTTTTGATTCTCCAGTCTGAAAAAACGAAGTTTTAACGCCTTCCGATTCAACAGATTCAACCTTATAATGAGGCCTATTAAAAAGGGTACCAAACAATTTGTTCGCACTTTCTAAATCCTTCACCGCTATACCGATATGTTCTAATTTCATCATTTTAGTATTGGTAGAAACAAAAAATCCGTCCCCAGTGATTTGGAAACGGATTTTAAAATCTTAGTTAAAAATTTATGTCTTAATGAACTTTTCGTTCTTATTATCATAATTGATGTAGTATGCTCCCTTCTTGAGGTTTGAGCAATCGACTTCAGAGCCTACGCCTTTCTTGACGATATTGCCATATGCATCGTAAATCTCATACTTGGTTTCAATAAGTGTGCTCCCCGATGTAAATTTAATTGAATTACGCACTTTCTTAGGAGATAATTCAGGCTCTTGAATAGCAGCGTTGGTAAATGTCACGGCTTCCGAAGGACGTTTTTTTCCCGTATGGTCCGTTTGGACAACACGTACTTTATTTTCGCCCGAGTGTGGAGCAATGTTAAAAGAATATTCATTGGTTGTTGCATCCCCCGTTCCGTCTACTTCGCCAATCACAACCCACTTATTCCATCTAAATTGCTCAACAACATATGGCAATTTACCAGACTCGCTTGTTGTTGCCCATGTTAGTGAACCCTCAGGAGTACAACTTATTTTTTGAATTTCAAATGTACTCTTTGGCAATAAAACTTCTGGATTAAGAACTTTAGGCTTACACCCAAGTCCGTGCTCAAGCACAACAAATACCGGATCACCAATCTTTAGTCCGAATGTTGTGAAATCAATTTCAAAAGCACTAGATTGCACCCCGTCAACAATAGGGTCACCATTTACGGTTGCTTTCGTCACACAGAAACCAAAACCGTCTTCATCTTCAGGATTGGACACAAAAAGGTTTTTCCCCTCGTAGTGACCTTCCAATGATAAATCGGCATGAGCAACATACGTGCTTCCAAGGAAAGCAAGTAGAAACAAGATGTTATATCTTATGTGCATAAGTAGTTAATAGGTACTCAATTTACCTAAATTCTATGCAATAATAAAGCATACTTTAGTAATAAACAAGACATCCCTTCTATTTTTTTGTTCCTCTTTATACGTGACAGCATTGAATTTAAGAACCGAAATGAGAAACTTTATAAAAATTCGTATATATTTGAAAGAAGAACAGCGATTAGAGTTATAATCAACAACATGAGGAAGATCAAATTATTAAGTTTTGTTTTGACCACGGCACTTCTATGGTCTTGCGGCGGTGCTGCAGATCAAGAAGAGGGATCTGATTCAGCAGATGAGGAAACGTTGTACGGTGGAGTTTTCAGAATGTCAATTGGAAGCTACAATAAGAATGTAAAAGTGCGTGAGGTCAAAAAACTGGAAGAAGGGCAAATCTATTGTCAAATCTTTGATGGTTTAGTACGTTATAATGCAGCTACGCTTGAGATCGAACCTTCTTTGGCAACTGAATGGCAGATTTCTGAAGATGGAAAAACGTATACCTTCACCTTAAGAGAGGGTGTTTTCTTTCATGATAATGATTGCTTTGAAGGGGGTAAAGGGAGAGAGTTGACGCCAGAAGATGTTGTTTATTCTTTTGAACAAATCTACGATCCAAATCCGGACAATTCAGCTTACACTATTTTTCAAAACGCGATCATGGGAGGGGATGCTTTCCATGATGAGCAAGCAGATTCTATTCAAGGCATTTCAATCGATGGTAGAAATATCATATTTGAATTAAATCGACCAGGGTTAGCATTTATTCAAAAAATGGCGAGTGTTTATGGTTCAATCATTCCACGTGAGTCAATGGACGTGGCGGATTATATCCCTGTTGGTACCGGACCGTTTGCATACGACAAAAAGAACTCAACATCAGAAATCGTAAAGCTTTATCGCAATAACAACTATTACGAAACTGACGTAAAAGGAAATCAATTACCTTTCTTAGACAGCGCTGTTTTTGTGTATTTCGAAAATGCCGATGATCAAATGGAAGAGTTCTGGAATTCTAGTCTTTCTTATATCAGAAAAGTACCGGTACAAAAAATATCGGAGGTGATGGAAGAGCGAATTGGAGAATTTGAAAGTAAGCCACCGAAATACGTTTTAGGAAGTGAGCCTGAATTGACGACAACCTACCTTGAATTAAATATGAATACGCCGGTGTTCAGAAAAAAGAAGGTCAGACAAGCATTGAATTATGCGGTGAATCGGAAAAAGATATTTGAGAAAATCCTAAAAAATCAAGCATACGAAATTGGTAAATTCGGTGTAGTTCCGCCATTACCTGCCGTTTTTAATAATTATGATTTTGAAGGAGTAGAGGACACGGCTTACGTGTACAATCCGCAATTAGCAAAACAACTGCTGGCTGAGGCAGGCTATCCGAATGGTAAAAACTTTCCGTCAATTCAAATGCAATTTAAGATGGGAAGTACTGATTATTTAGTAGCATCTGAAATTCAAAATCAATTGCGCAGTGTAATAGGGATCAATTTAGAAATTGAAGCTGTTGAGTTTAATCAAATGTTAGAAAACAAGGCCTACGGTCGTTCAGACATTTTCCGCACAAACTGGATTGGTGATTATCCACTAGCTGAAACATTCTTGTCAAATGCGTATGGTAAAATAGTTCCAAAGAGTATGGATGAACCATCTTATCGAAACTCTGCTCGATATAATAATCCGAAATTCGATGAGATTCTTGAGGCGGCAATGGTAGCTAAAAATGTAGACTCTGCCAATGTACTGTATAGCCAAGCGGAGAAAATCCTGATGGATGATGCACCTTTTATTGTATTGTGGTATGGTGAAGATTTATGGTTAAAACAAGCGCATGTAAATGCTTTTGAAACCAATAGTATTGGTTACCTTGATCTAACGGCTACTTTCTTTAAAGCATCGGTCGAGGAGAAAGAAGAGCTAGAAAACTAGTTCGCTATCGCATAATGGCCGGAGTTTATTTACACATTCCTTATTGTAAGGTCAAATGTCATTATTGTGACTTTCACTTTTCTGTTCAAACAGACTCAAAAGGTCGTATGGTTGATTCACTTGTTCAAGAAATTGAGCAGCAAAAGGCATTTTTTTCATTAGATACAATAGTTAACACGATCTATTTTGGTGGAGGAACGCCTAGTATCATCACACCTGAAGAATTGAATTTACTGATTAAACAGGTTTATAAAAATTTCGCAGTAAGTAATAAAGTTGAAATTACCGTTGAATGTAACCCAGATGATTTAAATGAGGTTAAATTAAGGGCGTATCGGGATATTGGTATTAACAGACTGAGTATAGGTGTGCAATCTTTTAACGATGCATCACTGAAAGAAATGAATCGAGCGCACACATCTGAGGAGGCTATTAGGTCGATCAGGATGGCGCAAGAAATCGGTTTTGATAATATCACCATCGATTTGATTTATGGCGTCCCTAACCAGACAATTGCGGATTGGGAAAAAGAGTTGGATCAAATGAATCAATTGAATATTCCGCATTTATCCGCCTACTGCTTAACCATCGAACCAAATACCGTTTTTGGACATCGAAAACAAAAGGGAGATTTGGCTTTACCCACAGATCGAGAATACCTGAGCTTTTTTAATCTGCTAAGAAAGAAAACGGCCGAAGCTAACATGGAGCATTATGAGATATCCAATTTTGCGAAATCGGGCTACGTGTCACAGCACAATTCTGCCTATTGGAGAGGAAAACCGTATTTAGGAATCGGTCCTTCTGCCCACAGTTTTGACGGCAAAAATCGTAGTTGGAATATCGCTAATAATTTTAAGTACATGGCAGCGATCGAGAAAAATGAATCTTGTCGTGAGTTAGAAGTTTTGAAAACTGTGGATCGGTTTAATGATTATTTAATCACACGATTGCGGACAAAATGGGGTATAGATCGAGCAGAATTGAATCAAATCTCAGCGAATTATTACGCAGATATTACGCCTACTTTAAATCAATTACTTAAAGATGAAAAGCTCATGGAGGAGGATGGAATAATTAATCTTACACCAAAAGGGCTGTTCATTTCAGACGCTATTCTTGAGGATTTATTTTGTCTAGAAGAATCGGATTGAGTAGAGGATCCGAATTGAATTCTATCAAGAAAATGACTTCGTTCCCGCTAATTGGTATTAATCATCTATTTTTGTTCCCAAAACGAATGCATGGCTGAATCACTTTTATTTGGAGAAGGAACGCGAGAAGATCAATACAAAGTCTTGATTCCGCAAATTAAAGCCTTGATAGATGGTGAGCCTGATTTAGTTGCTAATCTTGCAAATAGTGCAGCAGCATTGCGACAAACATTTGATTTTTTTTGGGTTGGATTTTACCTCGTTAAAAATGATGAGCTCGTATTAGGCCCATTTCAGGGTGATATTGCTTGTACGCGAATTCAGAGAGGAAAGGGCGTCTGCGGTAGTTCTTGGGATCAAAAACAAACCTTGCTTGTGCCTGATGTGGATTTGTTCGAAGGGCATATTGCTTGTAGTGCGCTTTCGCAATCAGAAATAGTTGTGCCAATTGTGAAAGCAAGTACAGTGGTTGCTGTGTTGGATATAGATAGTGCTGTCAAGAATGACTTTAGCCAGACCGATCAACAATATTTAGAAGAATTGGCGTTAATACTCTCAGAGCTTTTTTAGTGATAAGAATAATTCAAATATGGGGTCTACTGCTGTTCAGTTTGATATTGACGCAATGTGCACAAATTAATCCTTTGCAAGGTGGTCCTAGAGATACCTTTGCACCGCAAATTGACACCATTCAGTCGTATCCAAAGAATGGGACGACAAATTTTCAAGACAACTTTATTGAATTGAAGTTTAAAGAATTTATATCACTAAATAATCCTTCTGAAAATATCATTATCACCCCACAACAAAAAATAGCACCAGAGGTTGAGGTCAAAAACAAAAAACTAAAATTGACTTTTCAAGAACCACTTGAACCAAATACGACCTACACCATTAATTTTAATCGCGCCGTGAGTGATATAACGGAAAAAAACGACTCCATTTTTCAAGTGGTTTTTTCAACGGGAGCTTTTATCGACTCCAATCAATTAGCTGGCGAAGTCAAGGTAAGTCGAACCAATCGAGCGGCAGCAAATTACATGATCGGGCTTTATCCAAAAGTAGACACCATTCAATTTGATTCGATTCCATACCTATCAAAGCCATATTATATGGCTCAAACGAATGACCAAGGTCAATTCAATATGAAATATTTAAAAGCAGGGTCCTATTATATCTTCGCTATGGATGATCAAAACAGGAATCTGAAATTAAATGATGGCGAATCGGTTGCCTTTATGCAAAACACGATTGAAGTGGGGTTAGTGGATGATCAGATTGAAATGAAAGCGTTTTTACCGGATGCTGGACAATTAAAAATGCGTTCAACAACTTATACGTATCCTGGTAAAATCACTATTGCTTTTACAGGTGCACCATCCAGCTATAGTATTCGAGATTTAGAAGGTAAAATCAATTTAGAAAAGGATTTGTCTTCACAACCAGACTCGTTGATTTATTGGCTGGCAGAAAACCCAAGACCTAAAATGCAGTTCTTAATCAACTTGCAAGGTGGATCTGATACGATTAAACCGCTTTACAAAAATCTACCTGAAGCAGGTAAGCCTGTTCTTCTAAAAATGGAAAATAACTTGAAACAAACGAGTCTTTTACCAAAAGACACCTTGAAGATTACTTTTTCAGAACCATTAAAAAAATGGGACATGAACTCAATTGCTTTTCTCGACAAAGACTCTACTGAACTCCCAAAATCCGGTCCGATACAAATTGGTTTAAGAACACTGGCATTTCTGAATATGGATAAAGCAATGAGACATTTGAAGATTGATTCAGGGGCTGTTCAATCTTTCTATGCGCACACCATTGAAGAACCCTACTGGGCAAGTTTTGAGCAATTGGATACAACTTATTTTGGCACCTTGTTTTTAAACATGGACTCGACCGTGTATGCCGGCGCCGTTGTGGAATTATTGAATAAGGAAAATGAAGTAGTAGCTAAACAAAGGGTAAAAAATAGACTTGTTTTTGTAGATCTCACTCCAGGGGACTATCAACTAAGATTGATCGTAGATTTAAATGGTGATGGTGAATGGACAACAGGATCAATAAAAGAAAGTAGACAGCCAGAACAAATTATCTATAACAAAGAATTGATTAATATTAAGTCGAAATGGGAGAAAGAGGTGGACTGGATAATTCAAAATGAATAAAATGGGTTGGTTTAAAAACTTTCTAAAAGATAATTTCTACATCCTCAAAGTTCGGGATCGCTTTAATGCGCAAACTCAAATTGGTCAACGCCAACTTTTTGTTAAATATCTGCGCTGGAAAAGTAAAGGAGAATTGCCGCCGTTGAGCGAATCCGGTTTTCGCGTTTTTTCTCAATACGAAGAAGATGGTCTGTTATTATACATTTTCTCAGCTATTGGTATGAAAAACAAAACCTTTGTTGAGATTGGCTCTGATGATGGTATCAACAGTAATTGCGCAAACTTGGCCTTTAACTTTGGTTATCATGGATTATTTTTGGATGGTAACGAAAAGAGCATTAAAAGGGGTCGAAAATTCTACTCAAAATATCCTCACCCTTGGATGTATGCACCAAAGTTCAAATGTGCTAAGGTAACTGCCGAGAATATTAATGATTTGGTCGCAGAAGCCGGACTTTCTGGAGAGATAGATCTATTATCGATCGATATTGATGGTAATGATTATTGGGTTTGGAAAGCCTTAGAAACAGTTCAACCTAATGTGGTCATTATAGAAACACATGTCGAATTTGGAATGAGAGACATTGTTGTTCCTTATGACCCTAATTATAGTTTTCCAGGAAAACACCCTGTTTATCACGGTGCATCACCAAAGGCAATGGTTAAGCTCGGTAAAGAAAAAGGGTATCGATTAGTTGGTGCTAATCAACTTGGTTTCAACTTTATTTTTGTAAAAAATGGGTTAGGCGAGGAGCATATGCCAGAAGTTTCTATTGAATCTGTATTACAACATCCATCCGTTGAAGAATCATGGAAACGTTTTGAACCTATCAAAGATTGGGAATTCATTAGTGGAGACGAAGCCAAGAACTAATCCTGTTCTTACCCTATAAAGCCTAATAATTTTAATCAGTTCCGATTGAAAACAAGGCGATTTAACTGCGGAAAAAAAAGCCCAATTGTTAATAAGATTCCCCCGCATTAGTCATTGCAAAATGTAACTTTGCAAAAAAAAGAACACATGAACGTATTGGTATTGGGGTCCGGTGGAAGAGAGCATGCATTTGCTTGGAAAATTGCTCAAAGTTCGCAAATTGACAAATTGTTTATAGCCCCTGGTAATGCAGGGACAGCTCAGGAAGGAACCAATGTAGATATAGCGGTTGATGATTTTGATGCCATTAAAGCATTCTGCCTGCAGGAAAAAATCGAATTTGTTTTTGTTGGACCGGAATTACCTTTGGTAAATGGAGTTCATGACTTTTTCTTGGCCGACGATGAGATCAAGCATATTGCGATTATCGGTCCTAATAAAGAAGCTGCACAATTGGAAGGGAGTAAAGATTTCTCAAAAAAGTTCATGCAGAAATACAATATCCCTACAGCAAAATACCAAACGTTTACAAAAGATACGCTAGAGAATGGTTATGCTTTCTTAGAAAAGCTAAAACCGCCTTATGTATTAAAAGCTGATGGTCTAGCTGCCGGTAAAGGAGTCTTGATCTTAAATAAACTCGACGAAGCGAAGAAAGAACTAAAGAGTATGCTTACCGATGCGAAGTTTGGAGATGCTTCTTCACGTGTGGTGATTGAAGAGTTTTTAGATGGTATAGAGCTTTCTGTCTTTGTGGTAACCGATGGTCAATCGTATAAAAAGTTACCCGAGGCAAAGGATTATAAAAGAATTGGTGAGGGAGATACAGGGCTGAATACAGGTGGTATGGGAGCGGTTTCTCCAGTTCCATTTGCCGATCAAGGCTTTATGGATAAGATAGAGAATCAGATTATCATTCCAACCGTCAAAGGACTTCGTAAAGAAGGGATAGACTATCAAGGGTTCATCTTTTTTGGCCTCATCAACGTGAAGAATGATCCTTATGTGATTGAATATAATTGCCGAATGGGTGACCCGGAAACGGAAGTGGTTATTCCGCGCTTAAAGTCGGATATCTTAGAATTATTTGAAGGTGTTGCAACGCGTACTTTATCTGAACGCGATGTTGAGTTTGATGACCGAACAGCAGCAACGGTGATGATGGTTTCTGGCGGATACCCTGGAGCTTACGAGAAAGAAAAAATGATCAATGGGCTAAATAATGCCCATGACGCAGTTGTTTTTCATGCCGGCACTAAAAAAGACGGACCCAAAGTATTGACTGCTGGCGGTCGTGTTTTGAGTGTAACGGCATACGGAAAGAATATGGAAAAGGCACTTGAAAGAGCCTATGAGAACGTAAAAAAGATTGATTTTGAAAAAGCTTATTCGAGAAGTGATATTGGCTTTGACCTCAAAGAGGTAAAGAAGAAATAATAAAATCAATGAAGCGGAGTTTTTCATTTTACGATCTAAGAAAAATCCCTATATTCGTTAGACAGATAAGATTACATGAATCCTGATCCCGATTCGATTATCAACATATGGAGTATTTGGTTAGTAATTGGTACAACCTTGCTTTGTTCTGCCTTTTTTTCGGGAATGGAGATCGCCTTCGTATCTGCTAATCGCTTAAAAATAGAACTCGATAAAAATCGAGGTTCAACGCCTGGAAGAATTCTTTCATTTTTTGTTCAGAACAGTTCGCGTTTTATCAGTGCAATGCTTTTGGGGAATAATATTGCTTTAGTGGTTTATGGTATCTATATGGCCATGTGGATGGAACCATGGCTTGTCGGATTTATTGGTGAAAATGACGGAGTTATTCTTTTGATCCAAACCATTATTTCTACCTTAATCGTTTTATTAACAGCTGAGTTTTTACCAAAAGCTATTTTTAGAATTAATCCGAACGGGATTTTGACCGTTGCAGCAATTCCACTCATGATTGTCTATTCATTGTTCTATGTGCCGGTGATGATTATCATGTTTCTTTCAAATGTTGTTTTACGCTTGATGAAGGCAGATTTCGAAGATTCGCAGCAAGCCTTTACAAAAGTGGATTTAGATCATTACGTGCGTGATTTGAGTGATCGAATTGAAGAGGATGCGCACATGGAAAACGAAATCCAAATCCTAAATAATGCACTCAAGTTCTCTAATGTCAAAGCAAGGGATTGTATGATACCACGGACGGAAATTGTTGCGTGTAATATTGAGGGTGATATCAATGACTTAAAGGAGAAGTTTATTTCTACTGGTCTATCCAAAATTTTGATTTATCGCGATTCAATTGATAATATCATTGGATATGTGCACGCCTACGAACTGTTTAATAAGCCTGAACAGATAAAGAATGTCATGTTGCCAATTGGAGTCGTTCCGGAGGCAATTTATGCAAAAGAGTTACTTGAACAATTTTCCAAAACAAACCGCAATATAGTAGTCGTGGTGGATGAATTTGGCGGAACAGCAGGTATTATAACGGTAGAAGATATCATCGAGGAAATTTTTGGCGAAATTGAAGATGAACACGATCAGGAGTCAGTTACAGAAGAAGAACTAGAGGACGGGGCTTTTTTATTCTCTGGCCGAACAGAAATCGACTATATCAACCAAGAATACAATTTACGAATTGAAGAGAGTGAAGAGTACGAGACACTTGCTGGTTTTGTGATATATAACCTGGAAGAAATTCCAGCATTGAACGAATCTTTCGAAACAGATGTTTATCGCTTTACCGTCGTTGAGGTGGCTGATTCGCGAATTGAAAAGATACGAATTGAGCCGGTTGAATAAACCTTGATTTTTCCGTTTTTCCAAACCTCCTATTTCAATCATTTACGAAACATAAATTACGTTTAGGCCTTTTAACGTTTATTATGAACTTGGCATAGTTGCGCTCAAGACGCAAATTTCGTACATTTGCGCTAATTAAATTAAACAGCATAGACATGTTCAAAGGAGGAAACGGAAAAGAAGATGTGGTGAATTCACCCGATAAATTAAACCGATTGGTTGAAGGAACAAGCATCACTGGCGATATTAAAGCTGATAGTAACTTCCGCATAGATGGAAAATTAAAAGGTTCACTGGATACCCTAGGTAAATTGGTGATCGGTCCAACTGGACGTATTGAAGGAGAGGTTAAATGTGCTAATGCTGATATCGAAGGTGAGTTTATCGGAAATATTATTGTGGATGGCTTATTGAATATTAAATCGACTGCAAAGATCGAAGGGACGGTTACCACCAACCAAATCGGAATGGAAGTAGGTTGTTCTTTCAGTGGCTCTTGTAATTATATTGCAAAAGAAGATGCCCCTCTAATTGCAGAAGCAACACGCCAACTCACAGAGGAAGACTCTGAGGTTGTTTATTAATCAGTTGTGAAAAACCCTTACATTAAATTTTCGTCCATGGCTATTCAGATGGCTGTGGTAATTGGAGCAGGCGCTTGGGGCGGAACAGAATTAGACGCGCGTCAAGGAAATGAAACGCCAGTCTGGACAATTGTTCTCACCTTGCTTGGTGTGGCTGCATCGCTCTATCTTTTTATCAAGGAAGCTAATCAAATGTCGAAAGATGATTAAAGGAGTCAAAGGACTTTATTTGCGGTTTACACTTTTTGTTTTTTTGCTGCTTGCTATTCATAGCTTATTGCTCGGAAAATCTTTCCCACAAATTTATACCGAAGCAAAACCTTGGTTGATTTATCTCTTTCTTGTGCCACTTGAATATTTGGGTATTTTACTGATTACTTGGCGATTCAAAAAACAGAAAACGAGCGCTATGAATAACTTTATGCTCTTGATGTTGGCAAAAATATTGGGCGCCATCTTTTTTCTTTCGCCTTGGATCTTTGAAAGGGATCAATTTACAAGGCCTTTTATCTACCAGTTTTTCACGGTTTTCTTACTCTTATTAATCGCTGAAGTGACTTTTATTGTTCGACTTCTACAGTATGGGGAGGAAAAAAACGAAAATTTCGAATAAAAGTATATACCGTTTTCTTTTTTAATAATACCTTTGTCGAAAAAATTTTAAGGACAGGTTCTGTTTGAATCATTTTTGATATGAAAAATTACGCAAGAATTATCCTGATAGGATTGGCGCTCACAACGTCAGTGCTTTCAAAGGCTAGCGGAAATGCGCATGCGGAGGAAGAGAAACCATTTGATGCAACATCACATGCAATTCATCACGCACTTGACGCATACGAAATTCACCTTACGGATAACTTTTCAATTCCATTGCCAGTAATTCTTTGGACAGACAACGGTCTAGTGACTTTTATGTCTTCTGCTTTTCACCATGATGACGAAGGTCACCTCTTGGTAGAGCGTAACGGAATGAACTTTGCGAAAATTCATGGCAAGATTTATCAAGTGGATGCTGGTGCAGAGCATATTGCTTTCGATGCGGATAATCACCCGACGAACGCACATAAAGTTACGTTAGACTTTTCTTTAACGAAGAACGTAACAACGATGTTTTTAGTAGCCATTTTATTATTGGTTATCTTCATTCGTTCAGCTAAAAAATACAACGGAGGTAAGCCAGTTGCTCCTTCTGGTATCGCAAGATGGACAGAACCAGGAATTGTTTTTGTTCAGGATATCGCAAAGGAAAATATTGAAGGTGATAAGTACAAGAAGTTTACACCATTCCTATTAACACTGTTCTTCTTCATCTTATTTGGGAATATACTAGGACTAATTCCTTTTATCTCTAACCCAAACATGACTGGAAGTATTTCAGTGACATTAACATTAGCGGTCATTACGTTTATCATTCAAATGGCTAATTCAAAAGGAGCATTTTGGTCGCACATTCTAATGCCTCCGGGAGTGCCAAAAGCATTATACATCATATTAGTACCCATTGAAATCGCAGGGATCTTTATCAAACCCGCTGCATTGACGATTCGTTTATTCGCAAACATCACAGCAGGTCACATCATTGTGGTTTCTTTAATTTCCATCATCTTCGTAAATAAAAGCGCAGCTTGGGCCGGTCTATCCGTTCCGATGACGTTGTTTATTTCGGTGTTGGAGCTATTGGTAGCCTTCTTACAGGCCTACATCTTTACGATGCTTGCTGCATTGTATATCGGATCGTCGGTGGAAGAAGCGCACCATTAAAATTGTAAGTTGTTTAATTAAATATATACTTAACATGGAAGTAATGGAGTTTAGCAAGTTAGGTCTTGCAGCAATCGGAGCAGGGTTAGCCGTAATCGGTGCCGGAATCGGTATTGGAAAAATTGGTGGATCTGCATTGGAAGCTATGGCAAGACAGCCAGAGCTTACTGGTAAAATTCAAACCGTAATGATTATTGCGGCTGCATTGGTAGAGGGTATTGCCCTTTTCGGTGTTGTTGTAGCGTTGTTACAAGGTTAAGAAAACCAAAAGAAGTGGTGTTAGGGATTGCCTAACACCACTCTTTTAACAATTTGATTAAAACAAAATTTTAAAGAAAATGGATTTAGTTACACCAGCAGTCGGTCAGATATTTTGGGCAGGGACGATCTTTATCATCCTTTTATTTCTATTGAAGAAATTTGCTTGGAAACCAATGTTGACCGCTGTTAATGAGCGCGAAGAAAGCATTAAAGCTTCTATTGAATTGGCTGAAAAGACCAAGGCTGAAATGGAAGCAATGAAAGCTGAAAACGAAGATTTGTTAAAAGAAGCACGTGTTGAGCGAGACAAAATGATTCGTGAAGCATCTGAAACTTCTAAGAAATTAATCGAGGAGGCAAAGACAGAAGGAAAAGCGCAACAAAACAAAATTGTAGCTGAAGCACAAAGAGTCATTAATTCTGAGAAAGCAGCAGCAATCGCAGAATTGAAAACACAAGTAGCTTCATTATCGTTAGAAATCGCTGAGAAAGTGATTAAAGGTGAATTGGCTTCAAGCGATAAACAAAAAGCTTTGGCAGAACAAATTGCGAACGATATTAGCTTAAACTAATTACATGAGCGTTACTAAAGTAGCATACCGATACGCGCAAGCACTAATTGATTTAGCGGCAGAGAGAAACACCGTAGAGGAGGTTTATGCCGATATGAATCACTTGGCGGAACTTTGTGAGGAATCACGAGATTTTCGTGCATTTTTGAAAAGTCCGGTTGTCGCTTGGCATAAAAAGCAAAGTATATTCAAATCGATTCTTGAAGACAAGATCAGTGAAATGAGCATGGGTTTCATCAACCTTATTGCTAAGAATTCACGGGAGAGTTTGTTAGCAGAAATCGCCGAAGGGTATATTCAGCTTTATAAAAAAAGCAAAGATATCCACGAACTTTACGTGACATCAGCAGTTGCTTTGGATCAGTCAACAAAGGATATGATTGTTGCGAGAATCAAAGCTGAAGTGAATGGAACGATAGAGTTAACAGAAACAGTAAATCCAGAATTAATTGGCGGTTTTATTATAAGAATGGGGGATAGACAAATTGACGCATCTATCTCTAGCCAATTAGCAGATTTGAGAAAGATATTGTTGAACTAAGAAATTATATTATAATTTAAATAAAGTGATAGACCAACGGTTATCAGAACAGGTGTTCAAAAATCGATAGTCTAACATCTAAAATCGAAAAAAAAATGGCAGATGTAAAACCAGCAGAAGTTTCTGCAATCTTGAGAGAGCAACTTTCAGGATTCAAATCAGAAGCAGAGTTAGAAGAAGTTGGAACCGTCCTTCAAGTAGGTGATGGTATTGCTCGTATCTACGGATTATCTAGCGTTCAATACGGTGAGATGATCGAATTCAAAAATGGATTACGCGCGATCGTACTTAACCTTGAAGAAGACAATGTAGGTGCTGTATTGTTAGGTAAAGGATCGGGCATCAAAGAAGGTGATACTGTAAAAAGATTACGATTGATTGCATCTATTAAAGTAGGTGAAGGAATCGTTGGTCGTGTAGTTGATACATTAGGTACACCGATTGATGGTAAAGGTCCAATTGAAGGAGAAACCTTCGATATGCCATTGGAAAGAAAAGCTCCGGGTGTAATTTACAGACAACCGGTAACTGAACCACTTCAGACAGGGATTAAGGCGATTGACGCTATGATTCCAATCGGTAGAGGTCAGCGTGAGTTGGTCATTGGTGATCGTCAAACGGGTAAAACTACAGTTTGTATTGATACCATTATCAACCAAAAAGAATTTTACGATAAAGGTGAGCCAGTATACTGTATTTATGTTGCAATCGGTCAGAAAGCATCAACAGTTGCAGGTTTGGTTTCTAAATTAGAAGCTGCTGGTGCAATGGCTTATACCACAATTGTTGCGGCAAACGCTTCTGATGCTGCTCCTATGCAGTTCTACGCTCCGTTTGCAGGTGCTGCAATTGGGGAGTACTTTAGAGATACAGGTCGTCCAGCATTGATCATCTTTGATGATTTATCAAAACAAGCAGTTGCTTACCGTGAGGTATCACTTCTTTTAAGAAGACCTCCGGGACGTGAGGCATATCCTGGTGATGTGTTCTATTTGCACTCAAGATTATTAGAGCGCGCGGCGAAAGTTATTAATGATGACAAGATCGCTGCAACAATGAATGATGTGCCAGATTCATTAAAAGGAAAAGTGAAAGGTGGAGGGTCTTTGACTGCACTGCCAATCATTGAAACACAAGCGGGTGATGTATCAGCGTATATTCCGACTAACGTAATTTCAATTACTGATGGTCAGATTTTCTTGGAGTCTAACTTGTTTAATGCAGGTGTTCGTCCAGCAATTAACGTAGGTATCTCGGTATCACGTGTTGGTGGATCGGCTCAGATTAAATCAATGAAGAAAGTATCAGGTACATTGAAATTAGATCAAGCACAGTATCGTGAGTTAGAAGCTTTCGCAAAATTCGGATCTGATTTGGATGCTGCAACGAAGTCAGTACTAGACAAAGGTGCGCGTAACGTGGAAATCTTGAAACAACGTGAAGGAGATCCTTATCGTGTTGAAAACCAAATCGCAATTATTTACGCTGGAACAAAAGGACTTTTAAGCAAAGTTCCAATCAACCGCGTTAAAGAATTCGAAGCGGAGTACATTGATTTTATGAATGCAAACCATAAAGATGTAATGAATCAATTGGCTGCTGGAAAATACACAGATGAATTAACAGGTGTATTAGAAAAAGCTGCTGTTGAATTAGCGTCAAAATATGAATAAAGATTAAAGCAGACAAAGATGCAAAAATGTGTCTTTGTCTACTTTTTTGCCGCTTGCGGTAATAATAATCGAAAACAAAACAAATGGCGAATTTAAAGGAAATTAGAAATAGAATTGTATCGGTCTCATCAACCATGCAAATTACTTCTGCCATGAAAATGGTGTCTGCGGCTAAATTGAAAAGAGCCCAGGATGCGGTTGATAAAATGCGTCCTTACGCCAATAAATTGCAACAAATTCTTTCTGGTCTTTCTGGATCATTAGATGCAGCTGAAAATGCATATGCGGATGAGCGCGAAGTGCAAAATGTAGCTCTTGTTGTGATAACATCAAATCGTGGTCTTTGTGGGGGGTTTAATAACTACGTCGTCAAAGAAACAAATCGTTTGATAAAAGAAGAATATCAAGGTAAAAACGTTTCAGTTGTAACGGTAGGTAAGAAAGCAACAGATGCTTTTAAAAGAACACCTCACTTTGCAACGGCTGAATTTTTACCAACGGATAACGATAATATCTGGAATGAGTTGACTTATGCCAACGCCAATGTGATTGCAGAAAAGTTAATGGATGCTTATGCATCTAAGAAGGTCGACAAAGTTGTTATTATTTATAACCACTCTGTTAATGTTGCTACTCAAATTGTAAAGTCAATGCAACTTCTACCTATTGAACAGGCAGAAGAAGTAGATGGGATTCAGACGGCGGATGTAGATTATATCTTCGAACCTTCGAAAGAAGAAATCGTTACAGAATTAATGCCGAAGTCATTAAAAACTTCCTTCTACAGTATTTTATTAGAGTCTTTTGCAGGTGAGCATGGAGCGCGTATGACAGCAATGCACAAAGCAACGGATAACGCGACGGATTTGAATCGTGCATTAAAGTTAGAGTATAAC
>Ga0181563_10000607_pt1 | contig 34518 bp, 22 predicted proteins | sample 011ome_25_FD_133759 | JGI IMG/M metagenome (GOLD analysis project Ga0181563, IMG submission 133759) | Coastal salt marsh microbial communities from the Groves Creek Marsh, Skidaway Island, Georgia - 011512CT metaG (megahit assembly) | ecosystem: Environmental > Aquatic > Marine > Intertidal...
GGCACACTTTCTTTTTCCATGGCCAGTCGACTCGCAGCCTCATCGATCAAATCGATAGCCTTATCGGGCAAGAATCGATCTGCGATATAACGCTGCGACAGATTGGCAGCGGCAACCAGGGCGCTGTCTTTGATTCGGACTCCGTGGTGTGATTCGTATCGTGGCTTCAATCCACGCAAAATCGCGATCGCGTCTTCAACGCTCGGTTCGTCTACCATCACCGGCTGAAAACGACGTTCGAGTGCCGCATCTTTCTCAATATGCTGCCGATACTCGTCTAGAGTACTCGCGCCGATACAACGAAGAGTTCCTCGAGCGAGTTCTGGCTTGAGCATGTTTGCAGCGTCTGCTGAACCCTCGGACTTTCCGGTTCCAACGAGCAATTGCATCTCGTCGATAAAGAGTATGACTTCGCCATCCGAATCTTTAACTTCTCGAATCACAGCCTTCAAACGCTCTTCAAAGTCACCGCGAAATTTTGCACCGGCGACGAGCGCACCAAGATCCAAAGAAACGACACACTTTTCCCGAAGACTTTGAGGTACATCGCCCTCAGAAATCCGGATCGCGAGCCCCTCGGCAATCGCGGTCTTACCAACACCTGGCTTCCCAATCAAAACGGGATTATTTTTGGTGCGTCGAGAAAGTACCTGAATCACCCGGCGAATCTCGTTATCCCGTCCGATCACGGGATCAAGTTTTCCTTCGGCAGCAAGACTTGTTAGATCGATCCCAAATCTCTGAAGTGCTTGATACTTGTCTTCTGCGTTACGGTCGGTCACTTTGCCTGATCCTCGCATTTTCTTCATCGCTGCCTCCACATCCTTTGGTGTGACACCCAACAGTTTCAGCAAGGACTGGGCCTTGCCTTCGGTTCGACTCAAACCAAGTACAAGGTGCTCGGTGCTGACATACTGATCTCCTAATGTCCCTGCTGATTCACTGGCCTGATCGAGTGCTTTCTGCAACTCAGCGGAGATGTTGGCTTTACTGCCGCCAACGGCTTTGGGAAGTCGGTCGAGTTCACTGGCAACCATTCCCTTGAGTTTAGAAACTTCGACGCTCATCGCGTCGAGCATCGGCCGCATGATGCCTTCGCTCTCTTCGAGCATGGCGTCTAAAAGATGTAGTGGTGATATCTCGGGGTTATGACGCGAACCGGCTCGAGATTCCGCTTCCAATAAAAGCGACTGAGATTTATTGGTGAGTTTGTCAAATCGAAATGTCATGGCAGTTGCTCCTTTGGAGGACTTCAAAAGTGCAATCAGCGTGCCGGATTCCACTTTGCAAAAGGATACAACTAAAAAAAGGGTGAGCGCGAAGCACTCACCCTTTTGGGGAATTCAATTAGCAATCTTTGCTGCTTTGTTAGTTCTTCACTTCAAAATCAGCATCAATTGCATCATCGTCACCATCGTTACTGGCTGCACCGTCTGCCTGACCAGCAGCACCCGCCGCCTCAGCTTGCTCATAGAGAATTTTACTAAAAGCTTGTGATGCCGAATCCAGTTCATCGGACGCTTGCTTGATGGCATCAACATCGGTTCCATCCGCTGCTGCCTTGACCTTTTCGATTGCTTTGTTCATCGGCTCTTTATCGGAGTCTGATAATTTCTCATCATTCTCCTTCATTAATTTCTCGAGCTGATACACTTGCTGGCTCGCCTTGTTCTTTGCTTCAACAAGCTCGAACTGCTTACGATCTTCTTCCGCATTCGCTTCGGCATCTTTACGCATTTGCTCGATATCATCTTCGCTCAATGCACCTGCTTCCTTGATCGTCACCGAAGCTTCTTTCCCAGTTTTTAATTCCTTTGCGGAAACCGATACGATGCCGTTTTGGTCGATATCAAACTTGACTTCGATCTGCGGAACTCCGCGTGGCTGAGCAGGAATACCTTCGAGGTTGAATTCACCCAGCAGTCGATTGCTTGACGCCATCTTCCGTTCACCTTGGAAGACGCGAACGGTCACTGCAGTTTGGTTATCCGCAGCAGTGCTGAAAACGTTCTTCTTTTCTGCAGGAATCGTCGTGTTGCGTTCAACCAATGCGGTCATCACCCCACCTTCCGTTTCAATACCGAGAGTGAGCGGAGTCACATCCAGCAGTAGAACGTCCGTTCGATCACCGGCGAGCACGCTACCCTGAATCGCGGCACCGACCGCAACGACCTCGTCTGGGTTGACCCCTTGGTGCGGATCTTTACCAAAGATCGATTTCACAAGTTCTCGAACCTTGGGAACACGAGTACTACCACCAACGAGAACAATCTCATCGATTTCTTTGGGCGAAAAACCTGCATCTTCCAGTGCACGAAGAACGGGTTTACGACATCGTTCGACCAGATCATCAATTAGCTCTTCGAATTTGGCTCGCGTCACCTTCATGGTTAAGTGCTTCGGCACGTTATCAGCAACCGTAATGAACGGCAGGTTGATATCGGTCTCGGGAAGCGAACTCAGTTCTTTCTTGGCCTTTTCGCAAGCTTCTTGCAAACGCTGCAGCGCCATGGGATCTTGCCGCAAATCGATAGCGTTCTCTTTCTTGAACTCGTCGGCAACGTAGTGAATCAAAGCCTCATCAAAGTCGTCACCACCAAGCTGTGTATCGCCGGAAGTACTGATCACTTGGAAGACGCGGCTCTCCTGCTCTTCATCTCCGGAATCAGCGACTTCGAGCACGGAGACGTCAAAGGTTCCTCCACCAAGGTCAAAGACAATGATTTTTTCATCTTTTGACTTGTCGAGACCGTAGGCGAGTGCAGCAGCGGTTGGTTCATTGATAATCCGCGCGACTTCCAAACCTGCGATTTGCCCCGCATCCTTGGTAGCTTGTCGCTGTGCATCATTGAAGTAAGCAGGAACCGTGATCACGGCTTTGGTCACTTTTTGCCCCAAGTATGATTCCGCTGACTCCTTCAGCTTTCGCAAAACCTTGGCGGAAACTTCTTGTGGGGAATGTTCTTTATCACCCACTTTGATGCGAACGTACTCATCAGCGGCACCTTCGACGCCGTAGGGAACCATCTTCTCTTCGTTTTCAACTTCATGATGCCGGCGGCCCATGAAACGCTTGACGGAGTAGACCGTTCGCTTAGGGTTCGTTACTGCCTGACGGCGAGCAGGTTCCCCAACGATGGTGTCGTCGTTATCTGTGAAAGCGACAACACTCGGAGTCAGACGATTTCCCTCAGCATTCGGAATCACCTTTGGCTCGCTGCCTTCCATGACGGCAACGACGCTATTGGTGGTACCCAAATCGATTCCAATTATTTTTTCACCTTGTGCCATCGTTCATCTTCTCCTTGCCGACAACCTGTCGGCTAACGTGTGGAACTCGCGTTTGTGAACAGCGCGGGCTCGTTAAAAGTGATTCGTTCAGTCGCCGTTTTCGGCGGTCTTTTTATATTGTTGGTTGCTGTCTTTTTCGTCATTGGCTGACAGCAGTCGACCCATAAGGCAAAGGGCGTGCCATTCACGCAAAAAACGGATACTCCGCTAAAAAAACATGATCTTCCCAAACGAATAATCACCACAATCCACCGATGTGAATGTTGCTGGGCACGCATTCCTGATATTTTGACAGTCGGCCGCACGACGCCAAATTCACCTCCTAAAAGAGTGTGTCAAATTGACAGTAGAGAGTTAGTCTCCTGATTCGCACAGCCTTAGTTGTATTAATCTCCCATCATGACAGGCCTACCGCATCGCATGGACTGCACGTTCAGAACGATTCCACATCACAACGCAGCTGCTAGCCCTGCGTGACGCAGCGAGTGGTTTCGAACATCGCAGGAATTGTCGACTTATCAATCGGCTCAATCGGCTATCCCAGACCAAACCACCACTCGTAGCGTACTCAAGTATCGATGACCATAGACCCGCATCAACAAGATGGAACCTCCTCGCCATCAGAGACGATTCACGATCAGATTCGTCGAGTGGATCTCGAGTTGATTGAGAAGATTGCGAATCGGCAGCAATTGGTCCAACAACTACTCGAACAGTTTCCCCAGCAGGTAGGCCAACGAATCACCACCAGTTCGCAGCGAATCGAACACCTGTTAAACGATTTCTTTTTGCAATCTTCTGCAGAACTCTCCTTGTCAAAGGAAACACTCGGCGAATTGCTCAAGCATATCTCAAGCGCCTGCATCCTTTCACATCACCCAACAAACGCCGCATACCTAGGCCCCCAACACAGCTACAGTCATCTTGCTGCGATCAAATACTTCGGTGAGTCGACACCACTAAGACCGGTGGGGACGATTCGCGCAGTCTTCGAGAGTGTTGCGCGTGGTGATTTGCCGTACGGGGTTGTCCCAATCGAAAACAGCACAGATGGTAGAGTCGTTGACACTCTCGGGATGTTCCTGCACTGTGAAATGAAGGTCTGCGGTGAAGTGCTGCTTCCAATTCACCACAATCTGTTGTCGCGTACGCCTCGCGAGGAAATCACCGAGGTTCACAGTAAACCTCAAGCGCTTTCTCAGTGCCGTGAATGGCTTTCAAAGCACCTTCCCAACGCTAGCCTAGTCGAGATTAGCAGCACGGCTGCTGCGGCACAACTTGCAGCCAATCAACACGGCGTCGCGGCAGTTGCCAGCATCGAAGCGGGTCGACAGTACGAACTTGACGTGGTGGATGCCAACATCGAGGACAACCCGAATAACGTCACTCGCTTCGCTGTTTTGGGGACGGACCACCCCTCTCCCACTGGAGACGACAAAACATCACTCCTCTTTCAGCTTCATCACCGCCCCGGCGCACTGGCCGATGCGATGAGCGTCTTTAAAAACCATTCGCTCAACTTAACTTGGATTGAATCGTTTCCCGCGCCAGAGAGCCGAAGCGAGTACATTTTCTTTGTAGAACTCGCAGGTCACCGTGAGCAAGCTGAAGTAACGCTCGCGTTGGAGGACCTAGAGCGATCGGCTCAGAGTCTCGCGGTTCTCGGATCCTACCCAAAAGCGGGACCGTCCTAAGCAGACGCATTGCATTTCCACCATTTCAATGGAACGGTTCGGTTCTTCTAGGCCGGAACACTTCAACATCCCTATCAAGCGGCGAGCTCATTCTGCTCCGGCCGACAAAGCATGTAACAAAGGCGAAATCGGATACGCCTGATCGAAAGTACGATTTACCGGAACGTGTCATCCCACCGACTCGATCCGAATTGACGGTCAGATATCTGACGATTCAGGGTTCGATTGTTGAGAGTGTTGTCTTCAACCTGGCTGCTTGACGGTCGCCACAGGAACAATCGTTACAACCGGTAACCCTTTCGCTCAAAACAACTATCACAATCGTTCTTTCGTGCATTGAACGCAAAAAGCATCCTGTTCCTAATTATCCTGCGGCGACACTCGTGCCAATGGAACAGGTTATGCAACTTTCGCTTTTCTTGATGATCCTATTGTCTCTGTCATCCGGAACGATTCGTTCGAATGATTTCGATAATGGATTTAGCCTACTTGCATCCTTATTAGCTGTTGCGTGTGTCGCATCGATGATTCACTGGTTTGGGAATCAAGCGATTATGGCGATCGACGCAAATCAGGCAGGACCAGCCGAGGCGGCCAAGCGATTAGAAAGACGTCTCGGTCTGTGTCGCTGGATTGCTTTGGCAACCATCGTCTTCTGCCTTCATTTCTTGGGTCTTGGTTCGGAGATCGTTCACTCGACTTTCCTGAAGCATTCACTGGCTTTGCAGTCCCTGTTACTCTTGCTACCAGGAACCTTTCTCTTTCTTTTTATTGTTTTCACTGCTGAAAGGTTTGAATGGAAATCCAATCGCTGGGAAGTGTCCGATAAAAATCGATTCGTCCACATAATGAGCAAGTTTCGCTTCATTCTCGGAACCAGCCTATTCCCAATCTTGTTGCTACTGGGATTCATTGACGTGATCGCAATGCTGCCACTCGATCCAACTTACGCCGGCACGCTCACGATTGGATTGGTTTTGATCTTTATTGCACTGATCCTTCCTTGGATCGCAGGCCGATTCATTGATACCAAGCCCCTGAGTGAAGGAGACAGCAAGTGGATTAGCGACATCACCAGAGCAGCAGGCCTTGGAAACATCGATATCGCGATCTGGAACACCAACAAGAAAAGCATGAACGCGTTGGTTATTGGTTTTGTCTCACCTTTTCGAAAGCTTCTCGTTTCCGACCAACTCATCTCACAACTGCCGCGGAAACAAGTTGCCATGGTCGTGCTTCATGAAGCTGCACACCTGAAACGAAAGCACCTGCCGATTCGCATGGCATCCATCGTCCCTATCTGGGGAATTGCTGCATTGATTTCACCATGGTTTGAACAAACAGAGTGGTTCTCAGCGATAGGAAGCGTTTTGTGTATTTCGCTGACGCTGCTAACCCTGCGATGGGTTGCCCATCACACCGAACACGATGCGGATCTTGAAGCCTGTCGTCTCGCTGCTTCAATGGCAACTTCGGTCGCCGACATCCCAGCCGATCAAGACGAAGCGAGGCGTCAACTCTGCAAGGCACTCCTCGCGGTAACCACCGAACGATCTTCCGCAAAGAAATCTTCTTGGATGCACCCAGGAGTACTCGCACGAATCCAAACAATGCGGGCGGTTAAGAATGCTCAGTTCTTGTCAAAGTCCTCGCCATCAGGTCAAGCGTGCTAAAAAAATTCGATGTCCTATCATTTGATGACGAGACGTCTGATGCAATTCATTTTTGAACGAACGCTTCGCTGATTGCTGCGAGAGTTCTAGCTTTAATCGCCAAAAAAATCGGTAAACACGCTCAAAAGCTACGTGAAAGCACCATACAAAACATGGGGATGGTTAATTTCGCGATTTCGCGAAGAAGCTTTTGGAATCCTGAAGGCTGGGTAATGGAAAGCTTGGTATCGATACCTAGGGTACTTGAATTCTAGGCAATTAAATTGACCGTGCGGAACCGATCCGACCATCGGTCGACTGATCTTTTCACCCTCCCCCCATTCACGATGTCAGTTTTGAACTCCATACTCAAGCAGAAAATGTATGGAGCGACAGCCGAACACATGATCCTCTAAAGGACTCTGTCCCCCTTACTTACAGAACAATTCACCTTAGGAATCAGGAAGCAAAAATGGCGAGAGAAGGCATCATCACGTTTAAAGGCAATCCGATGAGTCTCGAGGGCGAAGACTTGGCGGTAGGCTCACCTGCACCAAACTTCGAGTTGCATTACGCAGACGCCGGAATCCAAACGTTGACCCTCGAGGACGTGAAAGGCAAGCCAACCCTCCTGAGTATTGTTCCCAGCTTGGACACCGGAGTTTGCGCAATCCAAACCAAGAAATTCAATGAGCAAATCGGTTCGCTCAAAGATCAGATCAATGCCATCACGGTAAGCAGGGATCTACCATTCGCTCAAGCGAGATTTTGTGGCGCAGAATCAATCGAAATGAGAACGGCAAGTGATTACCAAACTCACCAATTTGGCACCGATTTTGGCGTCACCATTGCTCAGCTAAAACTTCTGACCCGAGCCGTTTTTGTGCTCGACCCAAATGGTACCGTCGCCTACAAAGAAATCGTTCCAGAGGTAACCGAAGAGCCAGATTACGCTGCCGCCTTGGCTTCACTGCGAATGCTGATCTAAGCGAAAGCGTCACCACAGAACGATGACCGTGATAGGCAACGCCAAGCACACTACTTGAGCAGTCGTTTTGAATAGTCGCCTTGAGTAATCGTCCGCCAATTTCCATGCAACGAACCCCGCCTGGTGTCAATCGCCATCGAGAGGGTTCGTTGCACCGAAGAGTGTAAGTCGACTTTAGCAGATGATTTCGCCAGGCCCGACACAGCCACCGTGAAATAAGATATGAACGCCAATGAAAAGCTAAAACCAGCCGCGACTAAGGGATGGAATTGACTTTTTCGGCATAAAAAAGCCACGGCAACTCTTGTAATCGGATGTATGAAACAAAAAGAAGATTCGCATTTCCGTGACGACGTCTTACTGACAACTCATGCCTTCTCGAACTTTTTATTCCAATGCAAAACATTGTTGTCGCCGCACTCTATCGATTCACTTCGCTGGATGATTACCGAAGCCTGAAAGAACCGATTGAATCGGTGATGACCAGGCACCAGGTCAAGGGTTCACTTTTGCTGGCCAAAGAAGGCATTAACGGAACCATTGCAAGTGACCGCGAGGGAATCGATGCAATACTAGCGTTTCTCCGTGAAGACGAGAGACTTCGTCCTTTGGAGGTTAAAGAATCTTTCTGTGAAAAAATGCCGTTCCGACGAGCAAGAGTGCGTTTCAAAAAAGAAATTGTTACGATGGGGGTTGAAGGAATTGACCCTACAAAGAGCGTTGGCACCTATGTGGAACCGAAAGACTGGAATGCACTGATCAATGACCCCGACGTCACTCTCGTCGACACTCGAAACGACTATGAGTTTGCGATCGGCACATTCCGTGGCGCGAAAAACCCAGAAACGAGAAGCTTTCGGCAATTCCCCGAATACGTCAAAAAAAACCTTAGCCCCGACAAGAACCGCAAGGTAGCGATGTTCTGCACGGGTGGCATACGTTGCGAAAAGTCCACCGCCTTGCTCAAGGGAATGGGATTCGACGAGGTGTACCATTTACGCGGCGGCATCTTGAAATACCTTGAAGAGGTACCGCAAGAAAATTCACTTTGGGAAGGTGATTGCTTTGTCTTTGATGGCCGGGTTTCTGTTGGTCACGGTCTCGAAGAAGGTGAGCACATTATGTGCTTTGGCTGTGGATGGCCAGTAACAAAGGAGCAACAGGAACTCGATTCATTTATTCTTGGCGTTCAGTGCCCAAACTGTGTTGACAAAACTACCGACGAGCAGCGTGCAAGATTCGCAGAGCGTCAAAGGCAACATGATCAGGCGAACGAGGCAGACTAAACTTCCTTGATAATTTATCGGCCGTCCCCTTTTCGATCGTTGCTTTGCCCCCTAAGATCCTCGCCTTCTTAGGAATCAGACATCGAAAGGAATCAACATGTCGTCAGCCGACGCAGCGTCTCCCTCCCACATCCGCGTTAACGAAGAGGATCTCGATAGCAGTGGATTCACAAGCATCTGGAACATCGCTTCTGCATCCTGCAGCGGTAGCTTAGAGGACACCCGAACTCTAGCGGCCTCGCTACTCTGCTTCCTCTGCCACAAGAAGTGCGATTTCGTCGTGATCAGTACCACGGATGCGGAGTACTTAGACGCTTGGTTCGAGCGTGATACGAGCCTACTCTACAACTGGAAACCCGATAGCGAACGCGTTGATGTAATGACTCAACATGCTGAAGTACCATTCGCAGCGTTGGAGCAGTTTTTGAGCAACCACGGCTTTTCGCCCGAAGCATCCTACAGTCCAAAGCGTTCAAACCGAGTGGAATGGTTCAACAACCAGTGGAATTTAGGATAAGAGTGTTTCACATCGCGAGTGATTCTTCAAAAAAAAGGGATGCCGATTATGGCATCCCTTTTTTAATTGCTTTTACTTCAATTTAATTACGTACACTTCAAAAATATCGGCAACGACGCAACTTTTAACTTCTCTGGAAGCGAAAAAGATTAAGAGTTGCGGTTCAACCGTCTACGGTCACTTTCTTTGAGAGTCACTTTCCGCAAGCGAATATTCTCTGGCGTGACTTCGACCAATTCATCTTCCTCGATGTACTCAAGTGCCGCTTCGAGAGATAGGTCTCGTGGGGGCTTGAGAATCACGTTTTCATCACTCCCGGCCGCGCGAATATTCGTCAATTTCTTTTCGCGGCACGGATTCACGGTCATATCATTGTCACGGGCATTTTCGCCGACAATCATTCCCTCGTAGACCTCGATTCCCGGAGCGACAAGCAACTCGCTTCTTTCCTGCAAACCGAACAAGGCGAAGGGCATCGTCTTGCCACCCACCATCGAAATCAAAACGCCGTTGGCACGCTTGGGCTGTTCGCCTTCGACGGGTCGATAACTCTCGAATCGATGATGAATGATCGCCGTTCCCTTGGTGGCGTTCAGCAACTTCGTTCGAAGCCCGATAAGACCACGTGAAGGCACAAGAAAACGCAGCAGGCTGTACTCCCCTCGCTGCGCCAACTCCTCGAGTTGCCCTCGTCGGTGCCCCACAAGCTCCATCACCGGACCCATCGCGTCGGTAGGAACTTCCACACGCAAAGTCTCGTAGGGCTCGTGCTGTTTCCCGTCAATGGTTTTGAAAATCACTCGCGGCTTACCAACACTCAGCTCATAACCCTCTCGTCGCATCGTCTCAATCAGAATGGCAAGATGCAACACGCCCCGCCCTTTCACCGCATAAGCCTCTGTTCCCTCGACCATCTCCACTCGAAGCGCGACGTTCCGTTCCAGCTCTTTTTCTAACCTTGCCTTTAATTGACGAGTGGTAACGTATTTACCTTCTCGACCAGCCATCGGAGAAGAATTGATACTGAACACCATCTCCAGCGTCGGCTCATCGACAGTCAATCGCTGCAGAGCATTGTTGGCATCAACGGCGCCGATGGTGTCACCAATCTCAACCCCCTCGAGCCCTTCAATGGCAACGATGTCACCGGCGCTGGCAGACGCTGCTTCGGCTCGGCCCAAGTTGTCAAAGACAAAAAGACCTGCAACTTTCTGCTTTTTCACCCCATTCTTTTGGTGAAGGTCAATCATTTGACCTCGCTCAATCTTGCCGGACTGAATCCTACCGACCGCAATACGGCCGACGTACTCACTCCAATCCAATGTGGTCACCATCATCTGTAACGGGGCATCCTGATCCACATCGGGTCCGGGAAGTGCATCCACTAAAAGATCAAGCAGAGGCCGCATGTCCTCAGAGGGCTCCGAAGGATCCTTGGTTGCGAATCCGTTTTTCGCGCTACTGAAAACATAAGCAGCGTTGTCAAGCTGCTCATCTCCACCCAACTCTGCGAGTAACTCTAAGCCTTCATCCAATGCCTCGAGCGGACGACCATCCGGCCGATCTACTTTGTTCACCACGACAATGGGACGAACTCCCGCCTGCAACGCTTTTTCTAGAACGAAACGCGTTTGCGGCATGGGTCCCTCGGCTGCATCCACCAGCAGCAGGCAACCGTCAGCCATTTTGACGACTCTCTCCACTTCACCACCAAAGTCGGCGTGTCCGGGAGTGTCAATAAGATTGATTTTCACGCCGCGATAGGGAATGGCGATGTTCTTGGAGAGAATCGTGATCCCACGCTCCCTCTCCAAATCATTCGAATCCAGGATCCTTTCGCCTTTTAACTCGGCATCGCGGAATTGACCACTTTGCCGCAGCAAGCAGTCCACCAATGTTGTTTTCCCGTGATCAACATGAGCGATGATCACGACGTTGCGAATATCATTACGACGCACGAACCACTTATCCTTTCATCACTTGATGAACCATTGACCCATAAGCGGATTAATCAGCCCACCAACTAAATTCGCCGGTATCCAAACGCCTCGGCGAAACATCGAACCATTCAAACCTTTTGCCCATCACACAACACTGAGCTTGATCGCTCACTCAACCCAATCACCCCCAACCATTTTTGCAAACCTTCGCCAAAGCGGCGTCTATTAACCAAGCCTCGGCCAGCCAAGCAGCGAAAACGGGTGAAAAGAGCGTTTGAAGGATGACAACAAGCGTAGAAAAACCAGCATGAACTCGACTCTCATCAGCGAATCTCAGCCAGACCATTCCAGCTACTCCCGAGATCGCTAGCGTGAAATCTTGGATTCGCCGGGGTTGAACTTTTCCAAGCCATCTCCCTCGAATCGCTTCAAGCTCCTCAGCCGGAGACTCGTGCGCCGTTGCAACTGCTGAGTTTTGAATTTGCAGCCGCCGCGATTCAAACGAGGCCGCTTCGAACGATCAAAACGCAAACAGAAATCCAACATGCCTGCTCGAACCGCGAGGGGATCTTCGACGGCGATCAACCGCTGCAGTCAAAAAAACTGCCTCTTATGACACTGCCCCGTACGCCCGCCCAAATCGAGCATGATTCGAGTGAGACGAAAGATTAGACAGACGGCGTGATTTCCGAAAGACTGCAAAGCGAATCTCGGTGAAATTTGGCCGAGGATATTGTGCTACGTCGAATGATGAGACGTCGAGAAAGAATCACCCACGCTGATTACGCGATCCCTAAAAGAGCACGCAACACTCGCAACGCTGGGCTCTCGGCTAAACGCCTCCTCGAATCGGAAATCCTGGCGACCGCGCCTAACTGAAGCAGAAAATGCCTATGTTCAAAGAAAAACGGCAGACGGGAGTCCCAACGAGATTTGCCTGTTTTATTTATCATCCCATGGTCTAAAGAAGAGCCCGAAGAAGAAACTGGTTCAATTCAAGGCGAGGCAATCAGGGGCCAATGGGTCAACTCGGCCGAACGAAGGAGACTAGCCGAGCAACAATGGCGATTAGGATCGCATCATCACTCGGCCAATTCATGTTCACTCCCTGATTCGTCTCCCAATCCCAGATTCGTCACCAGATGCGTTCCGGGGCAAGCCACCCGTTAGTGCTCGTGATGCTGATATCGGGTCGACACCGCACCGTCTTCGGTTTCCACGACAAGCGTTACGGTGACGGCATCTCCCATGCGTACCGCAGTTGCGAGCTCAGGACTTGTTAGCACGAATGCTCCTTCGAGTTCCGCGGTATCCGACGCGACGAAATCATAGGTGGTCTCTTTTTCCTCAATTTTGGAGATCATTTTGACTCCAGTAAGAGCCTTGGATCCAGCGGAAAAGACAGCAAAGGAGTCGTCTTCTTTGCTCAACGCGACTTCAATTTCCGAGCCATCCTCTAGCTTGACCATATGGCCGCCATTCAAGCCGTGGGCGGGATGTTCGTGTGCAGCGTGATCGTGATCACCTCCTTCGTGGTCATGATCATCGTGCGAATGATCGTCATGATTATCGGTGGCGGTCGAACTCTGGCCAGGCTGTGACGCATTGTCCCCGGCACCATTACAACCCACCAAGGTGATAGCAGTTAGCAGCCCGAGCGCAATGGCAAAAGAGTGGAAAAACCGTTTCATTAAATACGCCTCAAGAAAAAAGGAATTGAGCTGGTAGCCTCTGGTTGGCCTCCGGTATTCGAACCGCCACAACTCTACCGCCCTCAACCGAGAAGAACCAGACAAAACTGGGACAGACAATACCAGAGCCTGAGAATTGACCGAACAGTCGTTCTGCGACCCAAATGGGCGTTTCTGCGACCTTGATAAGCGTTTCTGCAAATACGGCAGGTGCTGCAACGACTACCTAAGCAGACGAGCGAGCAAGCGCAAACGCATTCCCACGCCCATCCAATTCCCCAAAACCACTTCAGTCAGCAATCTCAAGCAGACCAGATTCGCCTCAGCTAAACCTAGGCATCTTAGACCTACTCGCCCCCTTCATCGACAAGGGCAATGACGCATAGCGAGAAAATCAACAACAATAAAAGACGACAACGGCGCACCCATCCCCCTCAAATACAGAACCCCACCGTTCAACGCTTGGTAATGCGCATCGATTCACAAAGCGGAGATGGCGCGTTACCGAACCCGAAGGCGATCGACTAAAGGGAAATGCGACAAAAAGTCACAACTATCCAATGCCCAAGCACTACAGGATTACGTTTCGTTGTTACCGCGTATGTTATGACATTCGCCTCGTAAATTCCGGCATCTAACGAGAGGTGGAGTTGCGATCTTTTCAACTGTGTGGCATATTCCACGGTCCACATCCCGTGCAAAGCTTTCGAGGGACGTTGAGGGTAAAAATCGGCGGTAGAACGCTGTATTTTACCTTGGGTGTCTCTCGCGTGAGGGTGATCCGAAAATTCGCTTCGTCGAGACTGGGTGATCCAATTCTGTTTTCCACTGCGATGCATCTCCCCCTTGGCACTGTGCCTATCGGATGATGCCAGATCGCCTGACTTAGTCGATTACGCCGAGCAGCCTTAAATTGGTCAACAGACACAGAGGTTGAAAACGTTTAACAATAGGACGATCAGTTTTTGTCGAACGTGCGCGGAAGGTGGAAAGCGTTTAGAGAAAAAGTTTGGCAGAGAGTTTGGTGACCTAGTGAGGATGTCGATCGGAAATTGCCCCGGTCGTATTTCTGATTAACATGTCGGTCATGGCGTCGGCGTGAGGCGACAACTTGCAAGCCAAACGGGCGACAACAACCACGCACCCGCGAGATGGGTCGCGTGGATGATACAATTGTGTTTAAAAACAGCGGCATGATCCAAAGAGCCGCGTACGCGCGGTGAATCCGGCGATTGTGAGCACGAAGAAAAGTTATGACGACCATAAAGCAGGGTTTAGATCTTCCCATTCTTGGCAGCCCCGAGCAACACATCGAAGCAGCCAAACAGGTCAGCAAGGTTGCGTTGTTGGGCGACGACTACATCGGAATGCGACCAACCATGTTGGTTGCCGAGGGTGACAAAGTAGCGATCGGGCAACCGCTTTTCGAGGACAAGAAAAACCCCGGAGTCATCTTTACCTCGCCAGCGTCAGGACAAATCATTGCCGTCAATCGCGGTGAAAAACGTCGCTTTCAGTCGGTCGAGATTGCTGTTGAGGGTGATGAGCGAGTTGAATTCTCTGGTGCTAAAGGAGCGGATCCAGCGTCGTTGGGTCGCGAGGGCGTTACCGACCAATTGGTGCAAAGTGGTCTTTGGACTGCCCTGAGAACTCGTCCGTACGGAAAGGTCCCAAAGCCCGGTAGTAATCCCCACTCGATCTTCGTTCAAGCAATTGACACGAACCCATTGGCTGCGGATCCCGTTGTCGCAATGGGACAAAAGACCAATGAGTTCACACTGGGCCTTCGAGCGCTCACCCAGCTAACCGACGGCAAGGTGTTCCTTTGCAAGTCTGGCAAAGCAGACGTCCCGGGTGCCGCCGTTGACGGTGTTCAGGTCGAGTCGTTTGACGGCCCGCACCCCGCTGGGCTTGTCGGAACCCACATCCACTTCCTTGACCCGGTTGGCCCGACCAAAACCGTTTGGTACATCGGCTACCAAGATGTCTGTGCGATCGGCTCGCTCCTGCAATCCGGTAGCTTGGATGTGTCACGTGTCATCTCACTGGCCGGGCCGATTGTTGACAAGCCTAGGCTGCTTGAGACGCAACTGGGCGCGTCGGTCACCGAACTGATCGATGGCGAATACAACCAAGAATTGAACATCAGACCGATTTCTGGTTCGGTTCTCAATGGCCGAAAAGCGATCGCGCCGTTCGACTATTTGGGGCGGTACCACAACCAGATCTCCCTGATCGAAGAAGGCAACGAGCGAGAATTTCTTGGGTGGCAAAAGCCCGGAGTCGACAAGTACTCTGTCACGCCCGTTTTTGCATCAGCAGCCTTCCCCAACAAGAAATTCGCGTTCACCGCCAGCACCAACGGTAGTGAACGAGCAATGGTTCCTCTCGGTACATTTGAAAAGATGATGCCGTTGGATATTTTGCCGACTCAGTTACTTCGGTCATTGATTTACCGGGACACCGATGAGGCACAACTTCTCGGTGCATTGGAACTGGAAGAAGAAGATCTCGCCCTTTGCACCTTCGTTTGCCCCGGTAAATATGAATATGGATCGCTTCTGCGGTCCAGCCTTACCACCATTGAGCGAGAGGGATAAAGAAGAAACTTTGTTGGGACGGAGTCCAGATGATTGCCGAGAATGAAATCTGACTTGATTGACTTCGCTGCAAAGCATCGGCAAGACCGCCCTCGGGAACCATGACCTCCAAAACGACCAAGTCTGATCCGAAGCGTCTCATCCACTGAGTCGGAACTGGATCGCAGAGAACACACAACACGGCAACCACGAAAAGATTTGAAGCAAATCAAGCTCGATCCACGGCCAACCAAACCTTCACAAAAAACCACTGCTACGTCCCAAATACGGTCAAGACTACGAACCAACGTCGTCAAAACGACTGACAGGAACGAAAAAAATGAAAGCACTTCGAGACGTCCTCGATAAAGTCCATCCATGGTTCGCCAAGGGTGGTCCTTTGGAAGTGGCGTACCCAATGTACGAAGCACTCGACACCTTTCTCTATACACCGGGAGAGGTTGCTCACGGCAGCACGCACCTGAGGGACGGGATTGACCTCAAGCGAATGATGATCACAGTCGTCATGGCGCTGGTTCCCATCACTCTCTTTGGTATGTGGAACGTTGGGTATCAGGCAAACACCGCCATCGCCGCAATGGAACAGGCGGGCCAACGCTACACGCTTGATTGGCACCACTCGATTCACCATGCGATCGGTTTTACTAACGACGCGTCCAATCCGGCCGATAACTTCGTCCTCGGGCTCATTCATTTTCTACCAATCTACATCGTCTGCATGTTCGTAGGCGGCCATGTTGAACTTGTTTTCAGTGTTCTTCGGGGTCACGAGATCAACGAGGGATTCTTGGTAACAGGGTTGCTATTCCCTTTGACGCTACCGCCAACCATCCCGCTTTGGCAGGTGGCGATTGGGATCGCATTTGGCGTGATTGTGGCCAAAGAAGTGTTCGGTGGAACGGGGCGGAACTTCCTCAACGTGGCACTCACGAGCCGAGCCTTTTTGTATTTTGCTTACGCTGGTCAGATTAGTGGTGACAAGGTTTGGACTGCCGTTGACGGATACAGCGGAGCGACTGCACTCGGGCGTATGGCAGGCGCTGGTCCAGCACCCGAAGGAGCGACGGAGAGTGCATGGGTGTACTCGATGGTCAATGTTCCTGACGTTGCCAACGGAGAAGCAATTGCCGCTGACCTTCAGGCCTCTTGGCTGAACTCGTTCATCGGCACGATTCCCGGAAGTATCGGAGAAACCAGCACACTGCTCTGCATTTTGGGGGCAGGTATTTTAATCGCGACAGGCATCGGCTCTTGGAGAATTATGGCCGGGGTGGTCGGTGGTGTTGTTGCCACAACCTTACTTCTCAATGGCTTTGACTCCGAAACCAACCCAATGTTTGCGGTGCCTTTCTACTGGCATCTTGTCGTCGGAGGTCTCTCCTTCGGTTTGGTCTACATGGCGACGGATCCTGTGAGTGCGTCGATGACGGACAGAGGGAAATGGCTATATGGAATCCTGATTGGATTCATGACGGTGTTAATTCGGGTCGTGAACCCAGCGTTCCCTGAGGGAATTATGCTGGCCGTGCTGTTCGGAAACGTCTTCGCACCTCTTATTGATTACTTCGTCGTTCAAGCAAATGTCCGCAGGAGGATTGCTCGCTATGCAACAACGTGATTCACTTTTCAACACATTGTTGGTTGCAACGGTCCTTTGCGTTGTCTGCTCGCTCGCAGTCAGCGGAGCCGCGGTCGCGCTGCGTCCGCGCCAAGAGGCTAACGAAAAGCTCGACCAACAGAAGAACATCCTCGACGCCACCGGCCTCGCAATCGGTGAGTATGGTGTACAGGCTTCTCAGCTTGATCGCGAACAGATCGAAACCCTAAATGGCTGGATAAGCCAAAAGCTGGTTGATCTGGAGAGCGGTTCCTACACCGACGAGACGAATATCGATTTATACAATATGATCGAAGCCGCTTCTGGATCAGACACCAGCGTGCCGATCGACAATTCGACTTACAACATCGGTGAGCCACGTCGCCCAAAGATCATGAAGGTGTTCTTTGTTCAAGAGCCAGGAACCGACAAGATCAAGCAAGTCGTCCTACCCGTCTACGGCAAAGGCCTATGGGGAACTCTCTACGGTTACCTCGCTTTGAGAAGCGACTTGGAAACCATTCAGGGTTTGACCTTCTATCAACACAAAGAGACGCCCGGACTCGGTGGCGAAGTTGATAACCCAAGCTGGAAAGCTCAATGGGAAGGCGTCAAGCTCTTTGACGAAAGCGGGAAACCAGCCGCAACGGTATTCAAAGGCCCTGCACCCTCCGGCGATCAATACTCGGTTGACGGATTATCTGGTGCGACCATTACTAGTCGTGGAGTGACGAATTTGATTCGTTACTGGGCCAGCGATGACGCGTATGGCAAGTACCTGAACAAACTTGCTCAAGAACTCGCCTCCACGAACGAGGGAGCCAAATAATCATGTCAAGAAAAGCATCTGATGTACTGATTGACCCACTGGTCAATAATAACCCAATTGCCCTGCAAATCCTCGGTATCTGTTCCGCTTTGGCTGTTACCAGCAAGATGGAAACATCCTTGGTCATGTCGCTTGCGGTGATTGTGGTCACGGCATTCAGTAACCTCGCAGTGAGTGCGATTCGCAACTTTATCCCCAGCAGTATCCGAATCATCGTCCAGATGGTTGTGATTGCTTCGCTGGTGATTGTGGTGGACCAGATCCTCAAAGCATACCTGTTTGACATCAGCAAACAGCTCTCCGTGTTCGTCGGCCTGATCATTACGAACTGTATCGTGATGGGGCGAGCAGAAGGCTTTGCGATGAAAAACGGCGCTGGCCTCAGCTTCTTTGACGGGATCGGAAACGGTCTTGGTTACGGACTTGTTCTGATGTTTGTTGCATTCTTTAGAGAGTTGTTTGGCAACGGGTCACTCTTTGGAATCGAGATATTCCAACTTGATCGCAACGGCGGCTGGTACAACCCCAATAACTTGATGCTGCTTCCGCCGAGTGCATTTTTCATCATCGGGATGCTGATTTGGCTGATTCGAGTTTGGAAGCCAGAACAAATTGAAGAAGCGTAATCGAAGCGACTTCACGACTTTTAAGAAACATCCACTATCACCATTTGAGCCATCCGGAGCCTAGGGACCGGAGATCCGAAGATCGGACCAAGCAATTATGGAACATTACATCAGCATTTTCCTGACCGCGGTTTTCATCGAAAATCTCGCGTTAGCATTCTTCCTCGGCATGTGTACGTTTCTGGCGATCAGCAAGAACGTCAAAACGGCCTTGGGGCTCGGGGTCGCGGTCGTGGTAATTGAGGGAATTACGATCCCAGCGAACCAAGCGATCTATGCACTGCTTTTGAAAAAGGGTGCACTCAGCTGGGTGAATTCGATGGGGCTGATCGGCACAGGCACACTCGACTTTTCGACCGTGGACCTCTCGTTCCTCAGCTTCATTAGTTACATCGGGGTGATTGCCGCGATGGTTCAAATCCTAGAGATGTTTTTGGATAAGTACGTTCCAGTGCTCTACAACGCTCTGGGTATTTTCCTTCCGCTGATCACCGTGAACTGCGCGATTCTAGGTGGATCGTTGTTCATGTCAGAACGAAGTTACAACTTCCCCGAGTCGGTTGTTTACGGCTTGGGCTGTGGTATCGGTTGGGCTCTGGCGATTGCGGCGTTGGCCGGAATTCGCGAAAAACTCAAGTACAGTGACGTTCCGCCGCCATTACGCGGTTTAGGAATTACGTTCATCACCGTTGGATTGATGGCCCTAGCGTTCATGTCCTTCGGCGGTATCCAACTGTAATACAAGCGTACTGTTCATTCAGAACATTGAAAAACTGATTTTTCACCCACCATTCATTTAAGACTCGCTCAAGAGCTGATAAAGATGGAAGTAGTCATCCTAGGCGTCGTGATGTTCACCGCCGTTGTGATCGCATTGGTTCTGATTATTTTGGCCGCCAAAAGCCAACTAGTCGCGTCCGGCCCCGTCAAGATTCTCATTAACGATCAGAAGACGGTGGAAGTGCCTGCTGGTGGTAAGCTACTTGGAGCTCTAGCCGACGCGGGTGTGTTCGTGAGTAGCGCGTGCGGGGGCGGCGGTACCTGTGCACAGTGTAAGGTCAAAGTTACCGACGGTGGCGGTGAGATTCTTGCCACCGAGAAAGATCACATCAACAAAAAAGAAGCAGCAGAAGGTGAGCGTCTGAGTTGTCAGGTGGCGGTCAAAAATGACATGACAGTCGAAGTACCTGCCGAAGCGTTTGATACTAAGAAATGGGTTTGTAAAGTTCGCAGCAATGACAACGTTGCGACCTTTATCAAAGAGCTGGTTTTGGAATTACCCGAGGGTGAGGATGTCGACTTCCGTGCAGGTGGTTATATCCAAATCGAGTGCCCTCCGCACGAAGTACATTACAAAGACTTTGACATCCACGAGCGGTTTCACGAAGACTGGGACAAGTTCAACATTTGGCAGTTTGTTTCCAAGGTTGAGGAGCCTGTGGTTCGAGCCTACTCCATGGCAAACTACCCGGGCGAAAAAGGCATCATCATGCTGAACGTGCGTGTGGCTTCTCCGCCACCGCGATTACCTAATGTGCCGCCGGGCAAGATGAGCAGCTGGATTTTCAACCTAAAACCAGGCGATGAAGCGACCATCAGCGGTCCCTATGGCGAATTCTTTATCAAGGACTCACAATCCGAAATGGTCTACATCGGTGGTGGTGCGGGAATGGCTCCCCTCCGCAGCCATGTGTTCGAGCTATTCAAACGACAAAAAACCGATCGTAAAGTCAGCTATTGGTACGGTGGACGAAGCTCAAGAGAACTTTTCTACGTCGATCACTTCCGCAGTATCGAAGAGGAATTCCCGAACTTCAAATTCAACATTGCTCTTTCAGAGCCGCAGCCTGAAGACAATTGGAACGGCTACGTTGGCTTCATTCACCAAGTGCTGCTCGAAAATTACCTCAGCACCCATCCCGCCCCTGAAGACATCGAGTACTACATCTGCGGCCCACCGATGATGAATGCGGCCGTATTCAAGATGCTGGATGACCTCGGTGTCGAACCTGAAAACATCGCCTACGACGACTTTGGCGGCTAGCCCCCTACTGGTCATTCATGATTGAATGACGATCATCGCTTTATCAAACAAATCGAACAGCAAGTGTCTTTCACTTGCTGTTTTTGCGTTTCGTTCGGCAGTCAGGGGGGAATGCATCAAGGTCCGCTCAAGAATTCATTGTCAAGGTTTTACTTGGGTGTCATTCACTGCGGTAAAGTGAATTCGTGAACAAGGTTATCAGTTGCTCTGTCGACTGAGCGGACACCACACTCGAGTCTCTCGTTTTTCTGCGATGACGCATTTTCATTTGTCTGTCGCGATTCTCTGGGGTCCATCGCGCCGGTGAAACTAGCGATGAAAGCGTTACAGTCCCTGTCGGTGAACAAACGAGTAAGTGGCTAAACGGAGGGCAAATCCAACACGCTTTCACGCGTGAATCCACCGTCCAAGTAAACCAAATCCAAACAGTGCATTCTCAAAACGTTGGTGGGTTCAAGCGTGACGAGGGATAGAGCATTGGGCGCGGTGGGGCATATTCGGATATAACTTTAACCTAGTAAAATCCCAAAACGCCGCCTCGTTGACTCGGACCATGCGATTCAAGACGCCTGACGCTGGAAACTGCGCGCACGAAGTCATTACCGAACACGACCTGTTTATTTCATCAACCCTCGGCTTCATGTCCAACTGGTAGTGAAGACGCTAAAAACCACCACTCCATTGAATAACTCTCAACCATTATTTGGCTTTCGCTTTTCTCGCACCAAAATCCATCGTGCGATGGCCGTTCTAGTCACAGCCATAACGTGCACCACTTTGCTGTCTTCAACGAGTTCAGCACAGCAGGCTCCCGCAGCAGGTCAAATCGCGGAATTTTCTGGCCCGACGATGGGAACGCGATTCACGGTAAAGATGTTCAATCCACCCGAGTTCCAAGTAGATGTGCGACTTGAGGTTGATGCACTGCTTCGACACATCAATGACTTAATGTCGACCTATCTCCCAAATTCAGAGATTACTCGTTTCAATGAATCGGAATCAACAGACTGGTTTCCGGTAAGCGAAGAGACTGCTTTTGTTGCCGCGTTCGCCCAAGAACTAGCGGAGAAAACCGATGGGGCCTTCGACATCACGATCGAACCGCTGGTAAACGCTTGGAGCTTTGGCCCCAAGGAACGAAAACGCGTGGTTCCTTCGGATCAAGAATTGAAACAAATCCTCTCGGAAATTGGACACGAAAAGTTGGAGGTGCGAATGACACCGCCCGCTTTGAAAAAGGCATTACCGAAACTGGAGATTGACCTCTCGGCCGTCGCCAAAGGGTACGCGGTGGATCAGGTGGTGTCGCTTTTGAACGATCTTGGAGCCAACGATGTCTTCGTAGAAATTGGCGGAGAGGTTGCTACAAGTGGTGACAAAGCCGGTCAACCTTGGCAGGTAGGAATCCAAGTCCCCGACACGGATCAAATTACGGTGCTCATTGCTCAACCGATGAATACGCGCCCCGATTCAGATCAAGCCATGGCCACTTCGGGCGACTACCGAAACTTTTTTGAAGTAGATGGTGTTCGCTATTCACACACCATTGACCCCAGGACAGGGCGACCGATCGAGCACAATCTCGCATCAATCTCAGTGCTAGGACCTAGCTGCATGGAAGCGGATGCATGGGCCACCGCCTTGAATGTGCTTGGTGATCAAGCGGGAAATGCTCTAGCCCAAAAAGAAGGACTCTCGACACTGGCCGTACAGCGGGATGGTGAGAACTATCTCTATGTCGGAACGGGCTTGTTGACGCAACATGCAGCGGACTTGAGCGAACCAGCGCAGGAAGACGTGCAAGGAAACGGATCGAGCTCCAATCCTTCTCCCGAGGCATTGGCGAGAGACGTATCATCTTGGCTTGTCGTCATCATGGCCGCGGTCGTATTCGGAGTCATCATCGCAGGGATGGCTGTTGGTGTGATGTTTGGCCGACGCTCAATCAGCGGGTCATGTGGTGGTTTAGCAAACAAGAAGGATGCGGACGGAAACACGAGCTGCGCGTTGTGCAGTAGCCCGTCGGACGCATGCCAAGAATTACGCGATCGAATGAATCAAACAAACGCGAACGCGACGGCGACCGAAACGGACGACAACGATGGAAAAGCATGACCCGATCGCCGAAGCCGAATCGGCTAACCAGCAAGAACCAATCCGAAATCGAGAAAAACGCCGAGGACGACGCATCCTGATTGGGCTGCTGTTGGCAATTTCTGCCATCGCCGTTATTCAGCATCGGGCACCTAGCTGGGATCACCAATTTGCAAACCTCATCACCATTGTGATTGTGATTGCAACGACGATTCAGTTGGTTTGGAACCTACATTGGATTGCGGTCAAGCACCGAATGAAATGGCATGTGCCGTTAGCACTTCTGGTCGCAACTGCGGTCGCCCCCATCTTGTTTGATTTCGAAGGTTTTAGCGGTGAACTGATCCCACAAATCCGACTTAGCATCGGTAAGCGAGCTCCAAAGATTCAAGAAACGCTTGCATCGCAAGAGATAGCTGCACCAACAGAAACGGATGAAGCATCTGACGTCTCAAGCGACACCCAATCCAGCGAATCCGACCGACGCTATGCCCTTGACGACTTCCCCCAATTCCTGGGGCCGCAACGTAATGGCGTCGTGAGCGTCCGCCATTTTGCGATCCCGGACCAGCCGACAAATGTCGAATTACTCTGGAACATTGGAGTGGGAGCCGGCTGGGCTTCTTTTGCGGTGGTGAAAGATCGAGCGATCACGCTTGAGCAGCGAGATGATCAAGAGTGCCTAACCTGCTATCGACTTTCCGACGGTGCATTACTCTGGAAAGTTCAGCATGATTCATTCCATGACGAAACATTCGGTGGCGCTGGCCCTCGAAGCACGCCCACCATTTTTGAAGGTCACGTTTATGCGCAAGGCCAAGACGGCACCGTTTGGTGCGTGGATTGGTTGACAGGCAACATGGTTTGGAAAGTAGAACTACTTGAACTTGCCGAGTGGACCAAGGAATCATCCGAACAAGCGATCACCTGGGCTCGTGCTGGTTCCCCGCTGATCGTGGACGGACTCTGCGTCCTGCCATTTGGTGGTCCCGATCAGCAATCATCAGAGGGAAGAAGCCTGATTGCGTTGTCGATCACCGATGGATCGATTCAGTGGAGGTCCGGCAAAGACCAAATCAGCTATGCCTCGCCGATGTTGGCCACTCTGGCCGGACAACGACAGATTGTTTCAGTCAACGAAAAAACGATTACGGGTCACCAAGTAGAAACGGGGCAAGTGATTTGGTCGTTCCCTTGGATGGGTCAGTCCAATGGTGGAGCGAACTGTGCGAGCATCATGGTCGCAGGTGCTGATCAGTTCTTGATTGGTAAAGGCTATGGCGGAGGAAGTGCTCTGGTGCAAATCACCAATCAAGACAACGGAAAACAGATGGCTGACGCGATCTGGACTTCTTCACGTATCCTCAAAACCAAGTTCACTCACGCCTGCGTTGATGGCCCGATTGCCTATGCCATCAACAACGGGTCACTTGAAGCGGTGAATATTGCGGAGGGCATTTCAAATTGGCAGCAACCTCGCCGCGACCGACTGGGTCAGGGGCAATTACTTTTGGTTGACGACACGCTGATCGGACAATCTGAGTCGGGGGAAATTGTTTTATCGGCAGCGAATCCTGACGAGTACGTCGAACTCATTCGAATCCCAGCAATGCGATCAAAAACGTGGAATATCCCTACGATCGCTGGACGTCATTTGATTGTTCGAAACGACCGTCAGGCGTTCTGTTTCCTGCTGCCCAAACGCGACGACACCTTCGCTCCCTAAGGCGTGGGCGTCAATGGTGATTACCAAACCACAACGTGTCGCACCTTCGGACAGGGAAATACAGGTCAGGGGGATATCGTTGTTTAAAGACGAACAACTTTACCTAACTTTGCCGACTGATAGATCGCTTGAATGACCTCCACACTACGGCGACCTTCAGCGCCGTCTACACTTGGCTGACGACCTTCAAGGATGGCGGCAGCGAAGTCCTCAAAGACCATTGTGTGACCGTGATGCCCGATAGCGGCAGGATCACCAGCGCCTCCACCGGTCTTAGTTCGACCTTCCATTCGCTGCCGAATATCTTGATCCTCCGCAGCTTCTTCTGCGAACTGCCACGCCTTCAGATCTTCTTCTTCCAGGATCGCAGTGCCGTGGCTGCCACTGATTTCGATTCGCTTTAATGCACCCGGGTAGGCTGTCGTCGTCGCCTCAATGACGCCCAGTGCGCCCGACTCAAATTTCAACGTTGCTACCGCTACATCCTCAACTTCAATTCTCTCGTGCGTCATGGTGCTAGTCATGGCACTAATTTCGGCTACCGGCCCCATTAACCAAAGCAGCAGATCGACCGAATGGATTGCTTGGTTCATCAAAGCACCACCGCCATCCAAAGCCCAAGTGCCTCGCCAAGCACCACTGTCATAGTACTCCTGGCTTCGGTACCACTTCACATAGGCATCTCCCATAGTGACCTTTCCAAACCGGCCACCGTCCACCGCTCGCTTCATAAGCTGACTCGACTCATGAAAGCGACTTTGGAATGTTACCGCCAACATCACACCGGATTCTTTACAAGCTTGAATAATCGCGTCACAACGTTCCGTGGTGATCTCGAGAGGCTTTTCAATCAGAACATGCTTTCCAGCTTTTGCACCTGCTAAAGCTGGGTCAAGATGAGCTCCACTCGGCGTGCAGATTGATATCGCTTGGATCTCCGGATCGGCGATCATCTCGTCTAAGTTGGTGAAAACTTTTCCGCCGTGAACATCGGCAAAAGCCTGCGCTTTCTCGGCAGAGCGATTGAAACAGCCGACCAGATGGGCGTTAGCTGCATCAGCAATCGCCTTTGCGTGAAAGTTGGCAATCATTCCGCAACCAACAATACCGATTCCAACGCTCATCTGTTTTCTCTGATTCTTTGAGAGGGACGGGTTCAAACAGCTCAATGATTAGTGAAGAAGTTTAAAACCGCGCCACGCGATCAGCAACCAGCGCAAGGACTTTGCCTCGTCGATCCACTACAATCGGATCGGAAAAACCTCTCTTGCATCTTCTAAAACCGAAATGTCTGCGGATCAGACGACTTGGGGTTCAATCGCCAATGAAGATCCCACAACTGATGTCGTTTCCATGACAGACCCTCACCCTTCATCTCACCAAGAAAGCAAATCGGATGCGGTGCTCGCGATTATTGGATTGCCGATTGTCGTTTTCGTCATATTGCTCGCGTGCGTGATGTACTCCCCAGTTTGGCTGTGGAGTTTCATACGAACCAGAACATGCCGAAAATGTAATATTCCGTTCGGGCGGGAGATCGAGAAAAAGGAGTTCAACAGGCCGAACATCAAGTTCCTACTTGACCACTACGATATCCATTGCATCTGCCGATTCTGCGGAAATCAATGGATGGACGAACAAATTGAAAACGCCACCTCTAGCGAGGATTCCCAAAAAGATAAACTGACCTGATCGATGGTTCTATTCCAATAGCGAGCACCACCGGCGTGATGGTACCGCGATCAGGATAGATCGAGAGCAGGCAAAGTTTCGGCACCCAATCAGCTTTGCATATTTCTCACGGTAAGATCTCCAAAATGCACCACGTTCCTCCAGAAACATCACGATTCCACAACAAGATAAACTCACTTGGCTGACCGCAACCACAGAATCCCGTCGATACAATCTCTCTCCGATCTAGCCGCCATTCTCAGCGATTCGGTCGACATGGAGCATTTGATATCCAGCCACGGTGAACTTTCGTTCTCGGGGGTGTGGGGAAGCCTGCGTGGACTACTAGGTGCGACGATAGCAAAGTCAAGACCGAACCTCTTGATGATCCTGCCCCAAGCGGCTGATGCAGACCTCGTCGCTGGTGACGCGATGGCATTTGGACTCGCAGATTCCTACGCGTTACCTTTATCGAGTACCGAATTCAAAGCATCATCCATTCGCGACGAAGATTATGCGGAGCGATTACAAGTGCTCCAAAAACTCAGTCGACGACAAGATGCTTCGCCAGAGCCACTGCTGGTGACCAGCTATATCGGTGGGGTGATGCAACGAGTTCCAACGCCGGAGCAACTGGAATCATCAACGCGAACACTTCGAGTCGGACAGACAATCGACTCGGAGGAAATCCGACGTTGGCTTGCAGAATCCGGATTTGCGTCGACCTCAGCGGTACAACTGCCAGGTGAATTTGCAGCACGTGGAGGATTGCTCGACATCTATTCAGCGGATCAATCACAGCCGCTGAGAATCGAGTGGTTTGGCGATGAGATTGAATCAATTCGACAGTTTGATCTTGCCAGTCAACGCAGCATTGAATCGCTTCAGGAAATCGAGATCGCTGCGATTGGCGTCGTGAGTGAATCGTCTGAACCTGAGTCGGATCTATCAATCGAAACGGGTACCATCCGAGATTATCTACCGGCTGACACCGTTGTCATCTTGGTGGAGCCGCACGAGACCCAAGCATCCGCTGAAAAGCTTTATGATCGTTCAGGGGATACAGGAAATTTATTGAGCTACCACGAAATGCTTGATTCGTTCCAAGGTCTGCAGATCATCACGGCATCTTCCCTTGCTGAATCAAACACCGGCGACGGTCGCACAATCATTGATTTGGAAGCGGGATCCACTGAATCTTTTGCTGGTTCACTCGACGAAACCAAAACAAAGATTGATTCATTGCATGGCGATTACCAAGTTGTCACCGTTGGTGACACAGCCGCCGACGGCGAGCGTCTGTCGGAACTGCTATTGGACACAAAAACTTCGCAGCAAGGACGGCTCCGATTAGTCATTGCTGACATCACCGGTGGATTTCGCCTCGCATCGGTCAATGTACTGGTTCTCACGGGAGCAGAGTTATTCCACCGTAGCCCGGTGCGGCGAGGAAAAACCAGAGCCAAAGGTAAGCCGATTGGCAACCTGACTCAGCTGGACCCAGGCGACCTCGTCGTGCATCTATCCCACGGCATTGGTCTTTACCGTGGACTGAGGGAAATCGAGAAGAACGGTCAGCACATTGAACACCTAACGATTGAATTTGACGAAGGTGCCAAAATCTACGTTCCAGCTTCACGAATTGCGTTGGTTCAGCGCTACGTTGGTGGAACCAAGACCCGCCCTCGACTCGCGAAGATCGGAGGACAGTCGTGGGCAAGACAGAAAAAAGCTGCCGAATCCGCAGTCACCGATATGGCGGTCGAACTCCTGGAAATGCAAGCAGAACGAACCGCGAAACGCGGTATCACGTTCGACACCGATAACACGTGGCAACGACAATTCGATGCGAGCTTCCCTTACCTCGAAACGCCTGACCAACTCACTGCGATCGAGGCATCCAAACTCGATATGGAATCAGCCAAGCCAATGGACCGACTCATCTGTGGTGATGTTGGCTTTGGCAAAACCGAAGTTGCAATGCGAGCAGCATTCAAAGCGGTGGTAAGCGGTTTTCAAGTGGCAGTGCTCGTTCCCACGACCGTGCTGGCCGAACAGCACTTCCACAGCTTTAAAAGTCGCATGGCCGAGTTCCCTGTTGAAATCCGCAAGCTGAGTCGATTCTGCACCGCGGCCGAGCAGCGTGAAACCGTCAAAGACCTTCGCATGGGAAAAGTCGATCTTCTCATCGGCACCCATCGTCTGGCGAGTAAGGATGTGAAATTTAGCAACCTCGGACTCGTCATCATCGACGAAGAACAGCGGTTTGGGGTCGCGGTCAAAGAACGACTCAAAACCCTACACAGCAATGTCGACGTCATGACGCTCTCTGCAACACCGATCCCTCGCACGCTACACATGGCGCTCGTAGGTGTTCGCGACATTAGCAATCTGGAAACACCGCCGGCTGAGCGCCGTAGCGTCGAAACAAAAGTACTCAGATGGGACGACGAAGTGATTCGGCGAGGAATCATTCGTGAACTCAACCGCGGCGGACAAATCTATTTCATTCACAACCGTATCGGTGACATGGGGACGGTTGTTGACAAGCTAAAACGTATCGTGCCCGAAGTCAGAATACGGGTGGGCCATGGACAGATGAACGAGGGTGAACTCGAACAGGTGATGGTCGATTTTATCGAGCACCGCTTCGATCTACTTCTCGCAACGACAATCATTGAAAGTGGTGTTGATATTTCAAATGCCAATACCATCTTCATTGACGAAGCGGACCGCTACGGATTGAGCGACCTGCATCAACTCAGAGGACGCGTGGGTCGCTACAAACACCAAGCCCATTGCTACCTGATGGTAGCACAACACAAACACCTTTCACCCGAAGCAAGTAAGCGTCTTCGAGCGATCGAGGAATTCAGTCAAATGGGAGCTGGTTTTGCAATCTCGATGAGAGACCTAGAGATTCGAGGAGCAGGAAATCTACTCGGCAGCCAACAGAGCGGCCATATCGCGGCAATCGGCTACGAGATGTATTGCCAATTGCTGGAGGACGCGGTTCGACAGGTGCAAAACTTACCGCCGAAGTTGTCGGCCGATGTTGATATTGATCTGCCGGTCGAAGCGTACCTTCCAGAGGACTACGTCCCAAATCTTCGCCATAAGATTGACCTCTATCGCCGTATCGCAAAGCTCGAAGACGCTTCTCAAATCAGAGAAATCAAAGACGAGCTTCGGGATCGTTTTGGTGAAATGCCGGCGCCGACCAAGCGAATGATGGAGCTGGTTGAACTACGACTTGATGCTGCCGCCTGGCAGATTTCATCCATCACCTCTGACGCTCGATTCATCGTGTTGCATTACAGCAACCGTAGACAGATCGAACGACTTGCTAAAGTGAGTCGAGTGCCGGTAAGAATTGTCGATCGTAAAAAAGCCTATATTCCAACGAAAGACTTCAATATGAACTCGGATGCTGCGGGCACAAGCTGGTTGCAACTGGCACGCGCCGCTCTTCATATTGGAAAAGTCTAGGATGAATCAATCTAGGATCCGCGATGCCTCGGTCGTTCACTGGCAAGCATGATGACGGGCCCCTGCAATACCGGTGGAGACGCTCATATTCCCCTTGTCCATCTGCCGCAAAGGCACAGCCGCGGTCATGACGACTGTACCGACTATGAGGGCGACCTAGAAAGAATTACTTGATTCATTCGATCAAGGGATCTGCAGCGAGAAGACGGAGAAAAGGGAAAGCTACGGTTTGAAAACGACGAGAATGCAAGGGCAAGCCTTTCACCACCGCAGCGATCACCCCAGCTCATCGGTCATCCGCCGAACCATACAGGCAGAATCATGCGTTGCTTTCAGCTTTTAATCATCTTCACGTTTCTTGGATCGCAGCTTTCCATTACTGCGCAGGAATGGCATTCGATCGCGGCCCATGGAATCATCGTCGAAGAAACCACCAAAAGTCAAAACACTCAATTCCTGCCGACGTCACCTGGTGAGGTCGTGATATGGAGCGACGAAGCCTCGGTAATTCGTGAACTGCAGCGAGATCATGGGGTTGTTTATCCCACTGACACTTTCTCCATTTCTCAAAGCCCAGCGAACGGTAAAGGGGTCTGGATGGAGCAGCGGTACACAAGCCGCCGCCCGATTCTCTACATGGACTCGGGGAACGAGGATCGCTGGTCCAGTTACAACTCGGGATCCCATCAGCCAATCAATCCATCCTGGTCTCAGCAAGGTTCAAACCACCCAGTCCCGACCGAGCAAGTGACTGTCCAGTCACTTGAATCACAATACTCACCCATGGTCGCTAATCGTGCTTCTAATATCATGGAGATTGGCGTGATTCCATGGATGATGCAACTGGAGCAACGCAAGAACGCTTGGCTGTCACGCAGATTCGGACGATAACTCCAAGATTGCCGCAAAACACAAAGTACCTTGCTTGAACTGGGTCAGTCGCAATCGAACGATTCGCAGGGATAAACCGACCCAAACGCGACTCAATGCAATGCTTCGTAGGAATCAGCGATTTGCTGCGCGATGGCCAAAGACGAAGTTGCTGCGGGAGATGGAGCGTTGAGAACGTGAATCGCCCGATGAGAAGGAACGATCAGAAAATCATCGTAAAGCTCACCAGCCGGTGTCACCGCCTGCGCCCTCACACCAGCTCGTCCAGGAATCAGATCGCTAGATTGAATCGAAGGAATCAAGTGCTGCAGAGCGCGAACAAACGCTCGTTTACTAAGCGATCGGTGCATCTCGGCTAGCCCCATCTTCCAATGCCTGGCCGCCAATTTCTGAAACCCGCTAAAGGCTAAATTCTCCATTAGGTCGTTCGCCTGAATTTGTGTCCACCGGTAACCGGTTCGCGAGAGCGCAAAAACGGCGTTCGGGCCGCACTCAACACCTCCGTCGATCATTCGCGTGAAATGGACTCCCAAAAAGGGAAAAGACGGATCGGGAACGGGATAAATTAAATTTCGACAAAGCTGCTCACGCCCAGGTGCCAACTCGTAGTACTCACCGCGAAATGGAACGACTTTCAAATCGGTATGCCCACCCGCCATGCGGCAGACTCGATCGCTGTATAACCCGGCGCAATTGATCATTCCACCGCATAAAATTTTTTGACCAGATGGGTCCTTTAGCTCGACACCACTCCCGGCAGCTTCAATACGAGAAACCTTGAAACCCAATCTCAGTTCGCCCTTCATATCGCGGAACAATTCCGCCATCTTCTCACACACGGCTCGATAATTAACGATACCCGTTCCCGGAACATGGAGAGCTGCGACACCCGCAGCAGCCGGCTCCAACTCCTTCAATGCTTGGCGATCGATCTTATCGAAAAAAACACCATTGGCTGACGCTCTTTCGGCAATTCTCTCGAGGCGTTCAAGTTCGCTTGCATTGGTTGCAACCACAACCTTTCCACATCGATCCCAAGCAATGTGGTGCTCGTCACAAAACGCCTCCATCATCTCCTTTCCAACACGACAGTGGCGAGATTTATCGGAGCCAGGCTTGTAGTAGATACCCGAGTGTAAAACGCCAGAGTTGTGACCAGTTTGGTGTGCTGCGACCCGACCTTCGGTCTCGACCACACAAATACGGAGTTCTCGGTGTCTTTGCTTGAGTGTCAGTGCTGCTGCAACACCGACGATTCCTCCACCGATTATTGCGAGATCAAATCTTTCCATCACGCAGCTCTTTCCAGCAGTCTGAATTTGACAAGAATGCAACATCCCAACGCGAGACGACGAACTCTAAGGCAGCGAAACGCAGTCCATCACACCACGACCGAGAATCTTTTAAAAGCCAGCGGCGAATCACTCGAGAAAAACCAAGGAATGTCTCCACAACCTGCGCCGAGAGATACCCATTTCACAATGCCTTCATCGATCGATCAAGGGACGTTTCCGACGAATCACCGAAGATCATTTCGGCTTGGTTCGCTATACTACTTCACCCTTAAACGTGTCTGCACTATTGGAAATCACTCGTAGCGTTGCAATGATCAACACACATCCAAGCCCCTTAGCCGTAATGATCCTACGCAAATCCACTTTATCGACACCGCCTTGGTTGATAGTCGCGATCGGCATATTGTTCGGTCTATGCACTTTCAACTCACCAAACAGTTCGGCACAAACGCCGAATTCAATCTTCGCGTCTGCAAAGCCCCCGCTATCACGCGACCAAACCAGTCGCCCACCGAATATTATTTACGTCATGGCGGACGACCTCGGATATGGAGATCTGTCCTGCTACGGACAGAAAGTACTTCAGACACCTAATCTTGATCGCATGGCTGCGGAAGGCATGAGATTTACCGACCACTATGCTGGTCACACCGTCTGCCGACCATCTCGACTCGTGCTGTGGACCGGCAAGCATGTTGGACACACCGGACTCATCGGAAACCGAGCGATGAACCTTTCTGGCATGGAAAAGACCGTCGCGCAGCGTTTGCAAGATGCCGGTTATGCAACCGGTGGAATCGGAAAATGGGCGCTCGGCAACGTCGAGCAACCGAGCGAGATTGAAAACCCAGGCCATCCCAACGCCAACGGATTTCAATCATGGTTTGGCTACATGAACCAAGGGAACGCGCATAATTTTTTCCCTCCGTTTCTATGGGACAGTAAGACACAGGTTTTCTACCCCGGCAATGTACTCAGTGTTCATCCCAATGCTCGAGGACGAGTATCATCGAAACAGACAACGTATTCACATGATCAGATGACGGAAGCGGCATTTCGTTTCATTCGATCGAACCACCAAAAACCATTCCTGCTGCACATGCATTGGACCATCCCGCACGCGAATAATGAAGGCGGTCGAGTCAATGGAGATGGGATGGAGATTCCAGAGTACGGCGAATACGCCTCTCGCGATTGGCCCAATCCAGAAAAAGGTTTCGCAGCAATGATCGCCCGAATGGATCGCGATATGGGAAGACTGTTTTCACTACTCAAAGAACTTGATGTCGATGAGAACACGATTGTCTTTTTCACCTCTGACAATGGACCTCACCGAGAAGGCGGTCACGACCATGAGTTCTTTGACTCCAACGGTCCACTAAAGGGTTTCAAACGATCCATGCATGACGGCGGAATTCGCGTCCCTTTGATTGCACGGTGGCCCGGAAAGATACAAGCTGGCAGTATCAGTGGTCATCCATCCGCTTTTTGGGATTATCTTCCGACGGCTTGCGAACTCGCGGGTATTCCCCTTCACGCAGCCGACTCAAAGGAGATTGATGGAATTTCCTACGTCCCCACTTTATTGGGGAATCACGATCAACAGCAAAAGCACCCGTATCTCTACTGGGCCAGTTCCGAGGGCGAAACGTCAGTGGGTGTTCGCGTTGACCACTGGAAACTAGTCCAGTATCGCCCCAAAAAGAAAGACACCCAAGACGATCAGCCGGATTGGCGTCTATACGATCTCCGAACGGACATCGGCGAAAACGACAATCTTGCAAACGCCCAGCCAATGGTCGTCGAACAAATCATTGGATTGCTCGAGGCAGACGGATTGGACTAATGATGAATGTAGACGCGTCACTCCGACGCCCGCTTCGTGGGTAAATCCAAAACTCAACCATCCGGCCTCATTATCGGCCAATTACCGTCATCACCGTTTCCCTGAGGAAATCGTTGGCCTTTCATCACGAATCAAAGCGGCAGGCGGCGACGACAGAACCACCCAAGGTTTCTCGCTGGTTACAAAAAGGTTTTCATCGATTCCTTGAGTCTTACCTTCGGAAACACTTTGATGGAGTAGGAATTTCGGCGGCCTCGCTGCTGCACCTAGAATCGACGCTAAGTTTTTCGTGTGACAAAACAACCAACGACAACAATATCGCTGAGGCTCCACCTGTCCCGCTAATTGTGTACGCGAATCATCCAAGCTGGTGGGATCCGATGATCGCGCAGTTTCTAAACCGGAATCTACTACCCGGCTATCAGTTTTTCGCGCCGATTGACGCCGATGCACTGGAACACTATCGCGTCCTGAAACATCTCGGCTTCTACGGTGTTCAACATGGAACGATCGAAGGCGTGAAAAACTTTCTTCGCCAAAGCGAAGCAATTGCCAATCAAGGGCAAACCGCTATCTGGATCACCCCCGAAGGGCGATTCACCGATGCTCGAGACCACTCCGCCGATTGGATGCCCGGCCTGGCACACCTTTGTCAAAATTTGCGCAGCGGATTCGCAATTCCGGTCGCTCTGGAATACACCTTCTGGAATGAATCGCGACCGGTTTGCCTTGCTTCGATCGGGGAAGTTCA
>Ga0181563_10000613_pt1 | contig 34235 bp, 18 predicted proteins | sample 011ome_25_FD_133759 | JGI IMG/M metagenome (GOLD analysis project Ga0181563, IMG submission 133759) | Coastal salt marsh microbial communities from the Groves Creek Marsh, Skidaway Island, Georgia - 011512CT metaG (megahit assembly) | ecosystem: Environmental > Aquatic > Marine > Intertidal...
ATCCGCCGCTGAGTGCATCATCGCACATCAGGCAGCCCACGGCTCACCTCATTCTATCGCAGATTGCGGCGTCTGCGGTACCAGTTTAAATCATCAAGTTCAGAGCTGCGGATGGCGATTGGGTGGTGGTGACATGTGGGGGAGATGAGCCGTTTGGTTCAAGGAAGCTGGCTAACAAGGGCGTCCCGGTTGGTAGGTTGGGGAGTCGCCGGGACGATCCTGCTTGCTTGTGGTTCATCGTTTTTTGCAAGGGCTGATTGAGGACCCCTGAATGATTGAGGATCCCGGAATTGAGGATCCCTAATATTGAAGAAGCACGAATTGGAGTTTGAGAGTCGGTTTTGTCGATAGTTCAGCGATATTTCCGTGGGTCGGCGTAGATTGGTTCATTGCCTCGTAGGGGCTATCGGTTAGGTGCGGCTACCTATTGCAGAGGTGTGAATCGCGGATAGAACCGCGTGTCGTGCCGATTTTCGCGGTCATGAGGATTGTTTACGGAAAGATTGTGAAGCGTGTTGGAGTGAGCCGATTTCATCCATATGAGACCAGTCTAGTGTTCTCGGAGAGGCCGGATCTAACGGTTTTGCAGATAAAACCACTGCAACGATCGAGCAGATTGATTACCCTTTGGGGACCCGGAAAAGAGGTGAAAAGCTGCCCTCAAGCGAAGTTTTGGAGCACGTTGCCCGTTGCTCCCGGATTTAGTCTGCTTGGTTTGGTGATTGGGTATCGCTCCACCGTCCTTTCCTGCCCGCCCAGCCTCCCCACCCGCCTAGAGTGGTTTGTACAGCGAAAGCCACGCAAGCCTCATACCGCTGATTGGGTTGCCCAAGACTTTTTTGTCAATCAATTGATTGGCAACTTAACGGCAGCCACGTCACCCGCCATTTTGCCCCGCCCCGCATTTCTGTTCAGCCATGAATGATCGCAGTCCATTGTTGTTGATTTCATCGATCGGTAAACGAGATCCGTCCAAGGTGTTTTTGCAGCAGTCGCCGCAACTTTTAAAGTATGCGTCAATTGTGTTTGGGTTGGTTTCTGTTTTTGCGGCGTCATCGCTTACCGCTGCGCCGCAACAAATTGACGTGAACAACTCAAGCAAAGCTGTAGAGCCCGGTCCAGAACTCAGCTCTGGAGTCGGAGATGGTCAGGATGCTTCTGCAGCCCAACCTACTGAAGAGCAGCAATTGATTGATGCGATCTTGCAATCCACCGAAGGGGAATCCGAGGCGGAGGTTGGTGAGCGGTCTGCTAGCGATCTTGCTTTAAGAAAGGACGCCTCGGGTTTCGTTCGCTTTTCTTTTGAACGCACGCCTTGGCGAGAGGTGATCCGCTGGATCGCGGACGAGGCCGGGCTTGCTCTGCATGTGGGTGAAGTCCCCACTGGCAGTTTTAGCTACGCCGATCCGAGTGACTTTACGATCCAAGAAGCGATCGATCGGATCAATCTATTTCTGCAGCCCGAGGGCTATGCGATCCTCCGAAGCGGTCAGATGCTCTCTGTCATCAACTTAGGGGATCCGCGTAGTAAGCAGCAGTTAGACTCGCTTGCACGAATGGTCGAGCCGGAAGATTTAGCGAGCTTGCCATCACATGATGTGGTGCGTTGTCTTTTTCCACTGGGAGAGATTGATGCGCAGGGAGCGGTTGCGGAGCTTGAGGTTTTAAATCTCATGGTCACACCCGAGGTACTCGGTCGCACGAACCAGTTATTGATGATTGAGACGGTCGCAAAGTTAAAAAGTGTCAAGAAAATTCTTGAGGCTTTTCAGTTTGATGAAATGGAAAACGGTACGGTCGTTCAGAGTTTCTCACTCAACTACGTGAGTGCAGATGATGTTTTGGATCTTGCGAGACCGCATCTTGGACTGGCGCCGGGCGAAATGATCGGGATCGACGTGAGTGTCTCAGCGGACATTCGCGGCAAGCATCTGTATGTCACGGGCGTAGAAGACAAGGTGAAGTTACTCGAAGGTCTTATTAATTCAATCGATCAGCCCGACGCCTCGATGAAGAGTTCGGACGAGCCGTCGGAATTGCGTCGTCATCTCGTGGAAGGCGGTAACGTTGATACCGTCTACAACGTCCTTCAAACTCTTCTTGCCGGTCGTGATGTTCGTCTCTCGGTCGACGTCGCATCAAGCAGTATTGTTGCTTGGGCTCCGACTGCGGTCCAAAACGAAATACAGCAGACCGTGATGCAGTTGCAGGCTGCCGAGGCTGACTTTGAAGTGATTCCGCTGCGAACTGCGGATCCCTATTTTGTGATCAGCCTACTCGAAGAAATGTTAGATCTTCCAGGCGCATTTGCAGATCCAGATGACATCGGACCGAACACACCGAGGATTGATGCGGACCCCGCCAATCGACGTTTGTTCGTGCGTGCAAAAAGACCTCAGTTGGATCAGATCAAGAAAATCGTCGAAGGTCTCGACGGGCCAGCTTCCTCAAAGGGCACTGAGGTCACGACTGAGCCAGCGGATCAAACGCGTCTGCTACCGATGCAGGGTTCAGCAGCGGTGTCCCTGCTTGAGGCCGCAGCTAAGTTTTGGCGAGGTCAGAACCCGGTCGTTGTTTATGAACCAGTCGTAAGGGAGCAAAAGCCAACGGAGCGGGTGCTGACGAAGCCCGACAGTGGGGGCAATTCTAATTTGCGGATGAATCCGGGGGCGGATAGTCAGGGACGATCAAGTCTCGGTCGAGACAATACGGTTTCCCGTCTCGGCGAGGCTTACTCTAACCGCGGAATGGCTAGCAGTGGGGTAGTTAATCGTGGATCTGAAAATGTGAACACCACCGGTCGTTGGTTGGCTGCCAACACAGAAAGTGATCAACCGGTGATCCGCTGTCAGTTATTGCCAGACGGCCTGCTGATTCAATGTGAAGATGTGCAAGCGCTCGATGAGTTTGAAAGTCATTTGCAAACGATCGCTGGTCCATCCGGATCAACCGTTTCACCGACCATCGTGTTTTATTTGAAGTATGCCTTGGCTGACGATGCTCTCCGGATGCTATCCGACTTGATCGAAGGTGGTGAAATCGCAGCAGAGGTTAGCGATAGTTCGCTCGTGAATGGTTACGTTCCGTCGGCTTCTTACTACGGGGCATTTTTAACGTCGCGCGATGGCATGTTGACTCTCAGCGCTGGCACAATGACCGTGGTTTCTGATTCACGATTGAATCGACTGATCGCTCAGGGAACGACTCAGGAGATTGATAAGGTCGACGAGTATCTGCAGATTATTGATAAGGATAATAGCATCACATCCGTTGAGGTGTCCGGAGCTTCTCACGTGATATCACTCGACCACGCGAGCGCAACGGATGTCGCCGAGACTTTGAGAAGTGCGTTCGCGGGTCGTGTTGTCGTTGACGATTCTAAACAAGACAAGCAACCTGCAGCCTCGGGTGCGCCGGCCTCACCAAGATCTAGCGACAATCGTGATGATAAGAAAGCCGATCCACGCAACGCCAAAGGTGGCCAAGCGATTATGGATCGAGCTCCCAAGATGACCATCGCAGTGCATGAACCAAGTAATTCGATCATCGTCACGGCTCCGGAACAATTGTTTCAAGAGGTAGAGCGACTGGCGAAGGTCATTGACTCCATGGCTGAACAGACCGTTGAGGTCATTGCACCAAGCAACGGAGCGGTGTTCGAGTCGGTTTTAATGCGTTACCTGGGTCAAGAAGGTGCGCCGCGGTCCTCGTCGAGTCAGTCGCGATCCTATGATCGTCGAGAGCCCACGCCTTCATCCGCGAAAAAGTAAGCTTCATATGGGAGTAACCATGGTTGCTCTGGGCAGTGCTTGAGACGCACCGTGATTGGTATCTAGGGCGTCATTTTTTATTAGGTGAGATGGACTGAAAGGTTAGAAATGAGCCTCAATAACCTGCGATTTTTCCGTCTAGTTATTTGTACCGCTTGGTTCGCGGTCGTGCAGCAAACGGTTCTGCTTGGCCAAGCTGGATTGCGTGAGGCACTTGAACGTCTTGATCGTGATAAAGATGGAGAGGTAGAGCCAGAAGAGATCACTCCACTTGCTAGGCCTTATCTTGAACGCATTATGAAATCGAGTCGTTTGTCGATCTATCGTGATAATGATGTTGAGGAGTTATTACGGGCGGCGAGGCGATATTACGCGACTCAGAACGGTGTTTCTGATGACCGCGTTGAGGTTGAGCCTCAGATGCAGGTGCGTTCGTTTGGCCCTGATCCCGATCAGCCACTCGTTCCCGAATTTGGCCTGGCCGAGGTGAAGTATCCCTATATTCAAGCGGATCTCGATCTTGCTGACCGGATGATTCGTACACGCGATCGGGACGGTGATGGCATGATTGATCGCAAAGAAGCCTCCTATGAACGGTGGACACACCGAGATCCATTTGAAGAAGATTTAAACGGTGATGATCGGCTGAGTCGTCTCGAACTCGCCCAGCGTTATGCAAGAAGGCGGGCACTTGATCAAGTGTCAGACGAGCTGCGTCAAAAGGCTTGGAGAACTTACCAGAGCGGAAATGATACGCCTCGTCGTCGAGAACAGGATAGCTCAAGTTGGTGGCGAAGGGGCGGTAATAGCTTCTGGCTTGCTGCTACCATTATCTCGCGATTCGATGTCAATCGAAACGGTCGATTGGAAGTTCAGGAAGCAAAAGAACTTGGGATGCCGGTCGGTCAGATTGATATTAATCGCGATGGCGAATTGTCTCGAGATGAGATGTTTGCTTACCTCGAGCCGATTCAAAAAGAGGTCGGCGAAATGACCGAAGGGATTCCAGGTTGGTTTTTTGAACTTGACTCCAATCAAGACGGTCAGATCGCGATGTCTGAATTTATGACGGAATGGAATGAAGAGAAGATGGCAGAGTTTGAGTCGTTTGATCTCAATCAAGATGCGTTGCTGACAGTGAATGAGATATTGCGATCAAAGAATTTGATGGGCGGAAGTTTTGCTCAGAGAACGGCAGAGATTTTACCGCCGGGGAAAACGATCATTTCGGAGATTGAAATTTCAGATGATATCTTGATTGCCGACTTGAACGTTGAGATTTCGATCACCCACACCTATGTCAGTTATCTTGATGGTTTCTTAACCGGTCCTGATGGTCAGCGTATCGAGTTGTTTTCGAGTGTGGGTGGAAGCGATGATAACTTCAACGGCACGACCTTCGATGATCAGGCTAGTTATCCAATCAACAAAGCCAGATCGCCGTTCGAAGGTAGTTTTCAACCCATGGCGTTGGTGAAACGTCAGCCAAGCCTTGGTCATTACAACGGTAAAAACGCGAAGGGGACTTGGCAACTTGTGATACGCGGATCGCGCAGCGATCGATTCGGAATGTTGCACTACTGGGGATTGAACATCCGGCCCGAGGAAAAGCTGCCCGGGCAGACGCTGGATGTCCTTGAAGCACCTGCTGAAGAAGGTGAGGCAGAGGTCGCAGAAGGTCAGAGTCGTGATGAGTCTCCCGCGAAAGATGCTGTAAAAAGCCCTGAGCAAGTCAAAGCCGTTATCCAGCAAAAAGTTGGGACTGCGGTTGTGTTAGAACGTAAAGTTGCGCAGTGATCGCCATAAGACTTTGACCTCATCAGGCGATGCTAATGATCGGTTTTTTCATCAGCACCGCAAAAATGATTTACTAGGCCATCACTCACTGCTATTCATCGATTGTTTCGTTATTGAAACCGAGCATCCAATCAAATAGCTCTGGCAATGCGTAAGCCGATGACCACGAGTTATGGCCAACGTGTTCGAGCGTGGTGAATCGGATCTTGTTGCCGCCCGCTTCTCGGATCGCTTCTACCATTTGCACCGATTTACTGAGTGGAACTGCTTTGTCTTGGTCACCGTGGAAAACCCACATCGGAATATTCACTAGCTTGGACGCATCAGCTGGGTTTCCGCCACCACAGATAGGCACCACTGCAGCGAAACGATTGGGATGATTCGCGGCAAGGGTCCATGATCCATAGCCACCCATGCTTAGTCCAGTGAGATAGACGCGACTCGGGTCGACTCGGTACTTGCTGCCGAGTTGCTTGAGTAATTCATCAAGTTGCGTTTGACGTGTTTCATCACTCCAGGATCCCGATCCTGGGCACTGGGGTGAGGCGAGGATGAACGGCAGGTGATCGCCGCGTGCGGCAAACTTCGGCGGTCCCCATTTCGAGACAATCTGAAGCGGACCGTAGCTTTCCCCGCGTCCGTGTAGAAATAGTACCAATGGCCATTTCTTTTCTTTTCCCGATTCGTACTCTTTGGGTAAGTAAAGAAGGTACGGAAGTGGCTGATCTGCATCTCCAGCCATCTGCTCCACTTGCATCCCTGCGGCGGGGTGCTGATGCGTGGTTTTGTCCCCAACACCATCCTCTTGACCGACAAGGTTCGCAGCAAACGCAGCGACCAGGCTCAGGGTAATCAATGGTCGAAACATCGCTCGAAGTGACATTGAATTCGTGTCTTTCATCATCCACTCACAATCCAAAGTTCGGTGGTTCGGTTAACGGGGTAAGGTGCGCGGCGGCAATACCTTGACCCAAACAAAAATCGGGCGCCCGTCAGAATTTAGCTCCATCTGGAATCTGGCGTTCAGGATTCTAACGACTGATAATTGCGGCATGGACAACCAAGTAAACGTTTAAGGCATTTTTGCTGAATCCGTTCTTTTCGCCTGTCTTGGTTACAAAACGATTGGCAACCCCACCGACTGCTTAGGCACGACAAGCGGCAATGCGATCGAGGTTCCTAGCCATTCAAGGAACCGCCCCTCTAGGTTGCTGGGCTGCTCTTGCTTTTTAAGCGTTTGGGGATTTCGCTCAGGTCGTCGAGGAAGGTGTAGATTACCGGTATCGCTAGAAGCGTTAGGGCGAGCGAGAGTGTCTGTCCTCCAACCGCAAGGATCGCGATCGATCTTCTTTCTTCTGCGCCGGGTCCCGTGGCAATCAGCAGAGGGAGAAGGCCTGCGACAAATGATAACGTGGTCATTAGGATTGGTCGTAATCGGTCGCGATTCGCTTGCATGATCGCTCGGTGTCGATCCATGCCGCCTCGGCGTAAAACATTGGTTTGATCGACTTGCAAGATGGCCGCCTTCTTCACCACTCCGAACAACACCAAGATACCCAACGCAGAATAAAGATTGAGGGTTTCTTCACCCCAGTAGAGGCTGATCAGTCCAAACGGTACCGCCAGCGGAAGGCTCATGAGAATCACCAGCGGGTAAACGAGATGCTCGTACTGGGCCGCCAAGACGATGTACATGAAAATGATTGAAAGCACGAACATCCAAAGAAAGTCATTGACGGTTGTTTCAAGTTCACGCCCACCACCGAGGACTTCAACATTGAATCCAATCGGAAGGCCGATTTCCTCGACCGCTTCATGCAACGCATCGATTCGATCTGCAAGAGCGTAACCGCTGTCGAGATTACCGCGTACGGCGACCATGCGTTGCCGGCTCAGCCTGTCAATTCGCGAGGCGGATGTGGCGAAAGTAAAGTCCACACAATTGTCGATTCGTATCAATTCCGACCGATTACTCGTCGTATCGCTGTTGTTGACGCTTTCGTCCATCCCCGTAATTTGCGGGCGACCCGAGCTGCGAACGTAGAGTTGAGAGATGGAGGGGACATCGTTGCGATCCATTCCGACTAATCGCAGTTCAACGTCGTAAGCATCTCCTGCAGTGGAATCAAAAAACCGCGAAACGCGGTCGTCACCGCCGACGGCAACGCGGAGTGTTTCCGCGATTTCACGGACGTCAACACCGAGTGTTGCAGCTCGCTCTCGGTCGATTGACACCAGTAATTCAGGGTTGTCAATTTCCAAAGTCGCATAGACATCAACAATGCCCGGTATCTCTTCTGCTCGCTTTTTTAGCTTCTCGCTAAACTCGAGCAGTTTTTTTGGGTCCGGTCCAGTGATTGCCATGTCAATGTCAACGGGAGCACCCTGTCTGAGAGAGGTAAGGTTTCGCACCGAAATTTTAACATCTGAGATCGTGTTCAGTTTGCTGCGAACCTCGGACATTTTTTCGCGTTGAGTGTAGTTGCCTTCCCATGCTTTTTCCGGAGTGCCCGCAAGAAGATTCTGCCAAAGTCTACTGATAGAGAACGTGCGTTTCTTGCTGTCGACAAGCCGTACAAAAATACTCGCTCGGTTAATGTCACCACCACTGCGAGTTCCAAGCGTGGTGAGGGCGGTTTCAATCCCGTCAATTTTTTGTAGCTTGTCTTCTACCAGATCAATTGTCTCACGCATCGCCTCCATGTTCGCGCCTTGCCTCGCTTCCACTCGGACTTCAAATTCTGATTCATCCACATTAAGCGGAACGTAGTCTCGCTTAACCAAATCGAGAAGCGGTACGTTGGCCGCAATGACGGCGACGACCAGTGTTAGCGTTAGCCATCGCATTCTTAATGCTTGGTTAAGCGTCCACAGGTAGATGGATTCGATAATTCCATACAGGCCTCTGCGCGATCGAGGCTGTCGACCATCATTTGTCGTCACTTGATCCTTGGATACGCGTAATAGTTTGCTGCACATCATTGGAGTCAGCGAAAAACTGATGATCATTGAGATCAGTATCGCAATGCTTGCCGTGACACCAAACTCAAAAAGCATCCTTCCCGTAACGCTTGATAAAAACGATACCGGCAGGAAAACAATCACCAGAGAAATGGTGGTTGCGAGCACGGCTAGGCCGATTTCTTGAGTTCCTTGGATCGAAGCTTCTTTGGGGCTGAGTCCTTTTTCTTCGATGCAGTGAAAGATGTTCTCCAAGACGACGATCGCATCATCAATGACGACGCCCACCATTAAAACCAGTGCGAGCATGGTTACGTTGTTGAGCGTGAAATCAAACCATTTCATGAACGCAAAGGTGGCAATGATCGACGCAGGAATGGCGACCGAGGCGACTAGCGTGGAACGCCATGACTTCATGAATAATAGAACCGTTAGACACGCAAGAATACTTCCCGAAATGAGATGTCTCTGGATTTCATGCAGCGCCTCAAGGATGTATCGTGACTGATCTTGAATGACGGTCACTCCAACATCATCCGGCAGCAATTCGCGGCATCGTGGTAATCTCTCTTTGATTGCGTTGATGACCGCTACCGTGTTCTCTCCGGATTGACGTTGGATCTGCATGACAACGGCCGGTTGGCCATTCATGCGGGCCAACGTTCGTACTTCCTTGGTCGTGTCTTTGACTGAACCAACGTCGCTTAATCGAAGAGGTTGTCCCTCGACGCTTTTGATCACCAGATCATTAAAATCCGCTGATTCACTGACTCGGCCTAACGTCCGAAGCGCCCGCTCTCTTTGGCCCTCGTCCACTCGACCGCCGGGCACCTCCGCATTTTGACGATTTAGTGCTTCGCGTATTTCCAGGATCGATAGTTGGTAGGCGGCAAGACGCTCGGAATCCACGTCAACTTGTATGGCCCTGTCTGCGGCGCCAGCTATTTCAACTTCAGCGACACCGCGAGCGGATTCAATGACATTCTTGACGTAACGGTCGGCTAGCACGTAGAGTTCGCGCGACGAACGCTGCCCAGAGACTGCGAGAGTCATGATGGGGGATGAGTCGAGGTCACGTTTTTTGACAATGGGAGGGTCGAGTCCGGGGGGCAGCTGATTGGAAACACCGGCAATCGCGTCGCGAACATCCTGAACGGCTGCATCGATGTCACGATCTAGCTCAATGGTAACGATGACGAAGGAGCGACCGTCCCAAGAGATGGATCGTAATTCGCTGATGCCGGAAACCGAAGCGACCGAATCTTCGATGATCGAACTGACTTCCGATTCGACCTCTGCAGCTGCAGCGCCCGGGTAGGTAGTGCTGATATAAATCTGCGGCAGATCCATGTTGGGAAATCGATCGACGCCAAGTTGTGGGAACGCCACCAATCCAGATACCACCAGTGCTGTGACCAGCATCAGTGCGAATACGGGGCGCTTAACACAGACTTCGGCTAGCCAGTACAACGGATTTCTTTTGGAAAGAGGTGGGGTGATATTTGGGGTAGTTCAGTCGGAGCTGTCCGACGGATTCTTACGGGGAGAAATGTTTAATGTGTTCACGAATCATCGCGATTCATTTCACCGTTGCGTTGATCGAGTGTTTCAGCGGACGTTTGTAGTAAGGTATCAGTCGGTACTGCGTTGCCTGTGCGTTGAACGGTTGCACGTTTTCCCTCGGAGGCATTCAGTAAAATCTCATCGCCGAAAACAAGGCCGGCTGTAACTTCGCACCAATCATTGCGTTTCGCTCCCAACAGTACTTCTTGCTCCACTGCACGATCGTCGACGACTTTCCAAACCTTTTGTACTCCGGCAAAGGAATCAATCGCCGATAAGGGGACAGCAATCGCCGTTGCGTTTGGATCGATCATCACTTCCGATTCAACAAATAAACCAGCTCTTACCATCTGATTAGGGTTTGCAATATCTGCTTCGAACCCCAGTACTCGACTCTGGTTGTTCAACGTTGGGCTGACGCGTGTGATCTTGGCCTCAATCGGGTTTGCATTCGACGCAACCTTAAGAACGACCGTGAGCCCCACCTTGAGTTGCTGCGCGTATCGTTCCGGCAGAGAGCTGCTAAATCGTAGTGGGTCGGTTCGAACCAGCGTCAGTACCGGTTCACCAACGGAAAGATAGGTTCCCGGTGTAGCATTTCGTTTTCGGATGTAACCTTCGAAAGGTGCCAAGATCATGGCTTCAGCGATTTGATGCTTGGCCAAAGCTAATTCTGCTTCTCGAGTACGAATCGTGGCAATCTTTTCCTGAACTGCATTGAGAGCAGCAGCGTGCCTCGCTTCGGCGGTCCGTTCCGATGCAACCGCAAGGTCATATTCACCCTTCGAGATCGCACCCTGATTGAGTAATGTCTCGGCTCTTCGGAGACTGTTTTCAGCTTCTTCCCAAATTGCTTTTTCCTGCCGAACAGGTGGTGCGTTGTTGGGGCTAGGGTCATCGGTTGATTCGTCAGGAAGCAGACCCACCGCAACTCTCGCTTGATTCAGTAACGCCTGGGCTTGATTGGCTTCCAACTCGAACTCCGTCGTGTCGAGCAGAACAAGTGGCTGTGCGCTTTCAACATAGTCACCAAGATCGACGTTTACCTTTGCAACACGTCCGGCAACTTTGGTGCTGACGACCGTTTCTTGATCTGCAAGCAGGCTTCCTTGACTGCGAGCAATGGTTGGCCAAGGCGTAGGAGAGATGGAGAGTGTTTGTGCCTTGATGCTAATCGGTTGGGTTTCAGCGTTATCCTTCGGTTCCGCTGTCTCTGTGACTGGGCTGCAACCGAGGCATAATACGACCAGAACGAAGTAGGCAAGCAGGTCGAGGCAGGGGAAACCGCTTTCTGAACAGTGCGGCCAAAGATCCATGTTTCGATGCGATGGGTGCTGACGCCTCCGTTCGCTGCCTGCTGCCAAGTGACGACTCGGTACGCTGCGTCCTGGGGTGCAACGCTGCGAGAGATGTTGTCGTTCTGTGGTAGGGAAGAGTGGCATGGGCACATCGATAGGAGGAGGGATGCGGTGTGGGGTAAGACCGCGAGATTCGATGGAGGCCATGCAAATGACCCTCGCTGAATCGCTGCAGACTGACTGCGGGGTCAGCAAATGTGGAGGCGGGTTCGGATATTACAATCCGAACAATGCTCAGAAGCAAGCGTCCAAATCTCTACTGTCGTACACTTCATCAATTTCTGAATGTCTCGATGACGCAGGGCATTGATTTTGAGGTCTTTAACGGGATTCGTACTCGTTGCGAATTCGATCCATGGCCCAACTGATTTCGTCCAGTACCTGAGGGTCGCGTTCCTCCTCTCGAAGATTCGCGATCGCATCAATCGCCGAAGGCTTGTCGTATTGACTCAATGCCCAAACGCATGTTCCTCGCACAATTGGTTCCGAATCTTGCAAACCATGAATCAGCACTGGAATCGACGCGGGGTCGCGTTGATTTCCCAACACGATGGCAGCGTTTCGAAGTAATCCGCGTCGCCGAGGACGCCACATTGGGGTTTTGCGATACTCGCGTCGAAACGCTTCGTCATCCAATCGAAATAACTGATGCAAATCGATCGAACCCGTCAACGAGTATGTTGGGTCGGTTGCCTGTTCTTCTCGCCATTTTTTGGTGGGTTTGCGATTCCAAGGGCATACCTCTTGGCAGATGTCACAGCCAAATAACCAGTTTCCAATCTTTGCGCGTAGATCGAGTGGAATGCTTTCTCGGTGTTCAATGGTTAGGTAGCTGATGCACTTTCTCGCATCAAGGCGTCCGGCTTCGGGGAACGCATCGGTCGGACAAGCGTCAAGGCACGCGGTGCAATGACCACAGTGCGATGTTTCATGCGGCGCGGAGGGTTGCAGTGAAAGCGATGTTAAAACACAGGCCAGAAAAAAATAGCTTCCTTTGTGCTTGTTGATGAGCAGCGTGTTTTTCCCCAACCATCCTAATCCGGCCAGCTGAGCAAATTCACGTTCCATCAGCGGAGCGGTATCCACGACACCTCGATTGGTTGACTCGGGGGCAAACGAATCAATGGTTTTGCACAACCGCTTCAATTTGGGATGCAACGTGTCGTGGTAATCGGTTCCCGTGCTCGCATATCGAGCGATCCATCCGTGTCCTGCCTGTATCGCTGAGCTGTTGAGATCTACGTTCGTGGAACTCGTCCCTTGTAATTTGGCACTCGTCTTGTCGGTCGATGACTTGAAATGGTTGTGGGTCGCAATGTTGTGGGAACTTGTTGGGGTGAGCGAGGCGGGATAGGGATACGCCAGCATCACCATGGATCTGACACCCTCCATGATTGCGTTGGGGTGCTGGTAGGCTTGGCGTCGAGTTTCAAAGTATTGCATTTCCGCGGCGAAGCCATCTTCGATCCATCGGAGAAGATGAGAGTACCCGCTGGGGGAAACTGCTGGAGCGATACCAAGTAGAGAAAACCCTTCGGCTTCGGCAGCGCTTTGGATGATTTCAATACTCATGCACCCACTCAGCGACGAAGGGGTGAGAAGGGTTGTTGCGCGATGCGACTTTTGTTTTCTCGGATGCCATGCCGGTAGTAGGTTTCGAGACAGAGTGTCGCCATGGCTGTGGTGTAGATCGTACCGCCGTACCCGCCCCAGAGAGTATCCGTTGGCCAACTGCCATCGTTTCGCTGTGTCGTGAGTAATCGATTCTGCAACGCTTGGTTCCAGCGACTCCAATTTTCATTTTGAAGCTGGTGCAGGGCAATCGTCGCATAATACCAGTAGTAGTAATTGTCTTGGCCGACGCCGGGGACCTGCTGCATGATGTATCGCTCGGATTCCTGTATCGATTGTACCGACACGGCGTCACCAATTAACAGTCGAGTCGCAAGTGATTCGGCAGTCATGGTTCGACTGGGGGCCTCACCCGGACGGTAACTGGCGAGACCTCCTGCGTTCCCGCTTTCAACCGACCTTAGAAACCTTTGTACCCCGATGGTCGCAGTCGGTGAAATGTTGACTCCTGCTCGATTGCCTGCATCAAGAACCATTGCCTGCCAACCGAGTTGGCTCAAGTCACCCGGGTCACCTTCGGTGTATCGCCAACCGCCAGTGCTGGGATGCTGCAACATTTGGGTGTAGGCGATTGCTCGCTGAGCAGAAAGGATTGCCGAAGCGTCCTTGGTGATTGCCGCTGCCTCACACATGGCAAGTGCCGCCATGCCGTGACAATAGGTCGCCTCATAGACATTCGCTGGCCCGGCCATCGATCCGTTTGGCTTCTGTTGCCGAATAAGAAAAGCCAAGCCTCGGTACACGGAATCGGAATATTGACCGGCCTGATGGGTGTGACCTGCACCCATTAGGCTTAGCAAGGCGAGACCGGTTAGTGCAGATTCAGCTTGAGAGCCTGCTGATCCACGCGATGTTCCCAAAGGCGAACGCTCCAGACCGGCTTGCGTCGTTCGAGGGTCCCATGCGCCATCGTCGCGTTGCATGCGAACGAGGTACTCAAGGGCTCGCTGAACAGCTGCTTCGGACTCATCGTTACCGCCGGTTCCGTGCAACGCAAGTGATTTTGCTTCTCCATTTCGGTTTGCAAAATCATTTTGTTCGGCTCCTAACACGGTTCCTTCGGGTTTCTCGAACGGTGTAGCCACTGTCGCAACATCGGCGCTGTCGATTGGGACGGATGGTGTGCTAACGTCAGCCGTTTCATCGGTCATGATCGCAGCGTCATCTTCAACAAGCTTGGGATCGTTCTCAGACGCCGCGGTATTCTCTTCGGTTATCGGATCGGATTTCAGTTGGTCGGCTGTGGGTTCAGCGTCGGTAGATGCGACCGTCTCCTCTGTTAACGTCTCAGGATCGATCGCGTCCAATCCCGAAAACGCATCTTCGAGCAGCGAGTCGAACTCTGATCCTAATTCGGGGAGCGATGCCATCGCGTTGGCTGTTAACGAAGAGAGAGGTTCACTTTCCGTTTCGATTGGGGGTTCCGTTGTCGGTTCCGTTATTTCGGGCTGCGTGGTCTCCTGTTCCGTGCTTGCGAGATTGGGCTCACTTGGAAATGGGTCAGGTTCTTTTGACAAGTGGTTCAGGTCGTTGACCGGTAACGGGGATAGGTTTGACTGCGCCAGGGCACTAGAGCTAACTGCCTCTCGATCTGGAATAAACGTTGAAAACTGCACCGGGGAGTGATCACTATCCTGACTAAGCTGCTGAGGGTTTGTGCTGTTATTGACAGACGATTGATAAAGGTTGGGCAGCCACAGAATGAGTCCAAGGTGCAGGATGATCGATGCGAGCAGGTACAGCCATCCTGTCATGCGACGTTGTTTACGGTACTTGATAAACAGCCATGCGGACGCGACCAAAAGTGAGATGGAAGCGATCGCAAGGCTTGTCACAAAATAGCCGTTGGACCATATGTCGGAATCAAAGTTCAACGCTTCATCCCCTGCGTTGAAATTCCAATTTTTTCGACGCCACTGCTGCGAACTGCGTGCAAAACCTCAACGGTTTGCTGCAAGGAACCGGTCGCCTCACCTCGAACTGCAACACGTAGACCAGGATAGTTTTGGTGCTCGCTTCTCAGTCGCTCCGTCAACTGCGCAAGAGTAACAGTGGAATCATCAAGAGAGATGGTTCCGTCGATGCTGATCGCGACGACGCGTTCGTCAGGCAATCGGGTGATCGCCTGCATTTCACTCAGGTTGGGAACATTCACCTCGATGCGACTCTCCGCATCGCTGAATTTACTTCCCACCATAAAGAAGATGACGAGCAAAAATACCACGTCGATCATCGGTGTTAGGTTGATCGATGCGTCATCGGTCGTTTTTCTTCTCGAAGGCATCGGCTCTCCGTATCCGAGTTGGTTGGGGTCGTTTGACCTTTAGGCTTCTGTCAAGATGTTGTGACCGAAAGGACGCGATGATCTTTTATTAGTCAATTCGTACTCGTTGTTATGCCGCCCGTCGATTTGACGATTTTCCCTCGGCGTTTCGTTTTTCCATGCCTTCGGCTGAGATGCACTCAATCACTCTTTGGCATAGTTTGTCGATGTCATGGAGGTATCGGTCCGATTTTCCGCCGAAGTACATGAAAGCGAGGTACGCGGGAATGGCAACCATCAGGCCGCCCGCAGTTGTCACCAATGCGGTGCTGATACCTGAAGCGAGCATCTCGGGGCGACCAAGTGATTCACGACTACTCATCATTTCAAAGGATTCAATCATTCCGAGAACGGTGCCGAGTAGTCCGATCAATGGAGCAACGTTACTGATGGCGTGAAAAACGCGGACGAATCGGTTCAGGGAGTCTGCGACTCGATCCCCTGCATCCATCACTGCTTGCTCGATCTCGAGCATGGGGCGCCCCCATCTTCGGACGGCGGCTTGAAAGACCTCCGCAACCGGACAGTTGAATTCGTCGCATAATCTGGTAGCTTCGTCGTAGCTAAGCTGACCGTCTTCGACAAACTCCGTGAATCGCCGGACGAACGGACGTGGGATCACCCGAGAGCGGCGAAGTGAAATTAGCTTTTCGATCGATAGGGCAGCTACGACGAGTGAGCACATTCCAAGGGGGATCATCAGGATTCCACCTTGGGTAATTTTGGCGAGTAAGGAGCCTTGTTGTTGACCCTCGGCAGAGTCCACCGCAGGGTCTTCCGGTATCGCTTCACGGCTTGTGGAAGAGTCCACTGGTAAATCCGGAATACTTGCCGCGCCCATCGCCCGGCTGGGGCCTTCGCCGTTTGGGTTTTCAAACGCTGGAATGCTTGAGTTTGCAGATGGAGCCTGGTTTCCCGCTGGTGCCTGGGCCATCACCTCCATCATCCACAATGAGCCGCCGATCAAAACAAGCAGTGGTAAGACGCGACTAACGATAGCCGCGGTATGTGAACGTTGCTTGATCCGGCGTGTTTTGGACCTGAGGCTCGATGAAGGTGGTGCGATCAATTTACTCATCGTTTCATCGAATTTTGGGGAGCTGATTCAGTTGTCGTTTTTTGGATGTCGATAGCCGCGATGCGTTTGTTCGCTGCATCGGCGTAGGAGCTGTCGGCGAACCTTGAGACAAGGTTGCTGTAGCAAATCATTGCTTCGCGTCGGTAACCGAGATGTTCGAATGACTTGCCCGCTTGAATGAGCGAAGCTGCGACCCACGTTTTTTCCGGTTCAATGGACTCTACTTTTCTGTAGGCCTGAATGGCTTGGGAATACTTTTCTTGAAGATAGTAAGTTTCGCCAATAAGCCACTGGGCACGACCGCGAAGATTGCGGTCAAGGTTTTCATTCTTCACGATGGGTTCAAGGCGACTTCTGGACTCATCAAACGCGGTTTTTCTGATCAGTAGCTCGGCTTCGAGTAGCTCAACCAGTGCGTGCGCGAACGCCTGGTCTCCTGCTGCCGCTTTCGCCGCAGCGATTCGTTCTAGCGCTTTCTCGGTATCGTTTCCCGAACTCGTCTCGGCTTCCGCACATCGAATGAGCGTCGAAAAATCATTCTCGCCGCGTACGTCCACAAGATAATTCCACCATGCGGCAGCTTCACTGATTCGGCCCATCTGAACCAATGCTTCGGCCAATAGCCTTTCTACACTGCTGTTCCGTGATGAGCTTGGATCGAGTACCGACTCGGATTCCGAGGCGAGTGCAAGCATGGACCATTTAGCTTCTCGACCCGCCCAGCGGCAGCCTGCTTCCCTCGCTGCTGCAGTCACTGATTGAGCTTGAGGCTCAGCGGGTGATGATCCTTGGGCATCAGATGATGGGGCGGGCGCGATGAATCGAGCCGCTAGTCTTTCTGCTTCGGCCTTGTGACCTAATCGCGTCAATTCGTTCAGGGCGAGTGTGGACGACAAGCCATCTTGATCCAAAGTCGCTAATACGTTCGCGAGGGAATTCCAAGGTTCGGTGACCCGTTGCTCTGCAGCGGCTACTAATCCGATCGCGGCGAGCCTTGTGTCCAACTGACCCACTGCATCCGATTCACCTTGATTCAGTATCCATGTTTTGACCGCAACTGGGATTTGTTCGCAGGGTGTTTCGGTGAATTCATGAACAAGCTTTCGTGCCGATGATGATTGTGGCCAATTTTGCAAAAGCATTGCGATATCACGTAGGGCCCCTTCTGAGTCGTCTGATTTCTGTCGGCACTCGATTGCGAGAAGAGCCGCCTTTGGTGAATCCTGATGCTCCGGATACTCGGCAACAAACTGTTCGAGTTCCAAGGCGGCAACCTGCGGATGATTACCGCCGAGGGCAATCGCCCATGCTCGACCAAGTTTTGAAGTGTTTTTTTCCGCCGAGGGTAATTCACAAGCCAAAGTGAATGCACGAACTGCCGTGTCAAAGTCTTTTGATTCAATCGTGGCCGAGCCGATTCGATTGAGGAGGGATGCTGCGGTTTCAATCGTTTTTTCTTGTGGCGGTTCGCTCGGGCCCGCGATTTTCCCAGTGACCGCTGACAATTGGTCGCAAGCTTCCGAATAAGCTTTTTCCTCAGTCAAAAGCAACGCGGTTGCAATTCCCAGCATGACTCGTGTGTGGTTTTGCAAAGATTCTGCCTGTGGGCGGTTCGATGCAGCGACGGCGTATTGGTAAAACCGAATCGCACCAATCTTGTCGCCGCCTCGTTGTAGATCTCTTGCCAAGCGAGCGAGCGGAAGCGTGATATCAAAGCTAGACTTGGTGTTTTCGAACAGCTTTTCACCCAAAATAGCCGCATTAGTGTGATCTTGGTTTTGCAGGCATTGGTTGAGTTCACGCAGTGTTTGTTCGTCAGCGCGAAGTGTTTGTTCGTCAGCGCGCAGGGTGCCAGAGAGCAGTATGCAGAGGAGCGCAAAACGTGCTGCGAACCATGGAGCCCATGGTCGATTCGTCGTTTTGAGGTTTTTTGTCATCCTTGAATCCGCAAACATAGTCACTCCCGCAAGGAATCCGTCTCGCGGGGCCGCCTCTGATTCTCTCGGGTCGAACAGAGAGAATCGTGTACCTTGTCTTGCCGATACTGAAAAACGCCTCCCTGTGGCAATCCCGACTTAGGATTTTGTAGGACGCGCAAGCCGTCTAGTCGCAGGTTTCTAGCGACCGTCAACCTCTTTGTGCCAGGCAATCGCCTTTGATAGCAACTCGTCGAGCATGTCATGCTGCGGCGGTTCTTCGGGAGTGTTACTGGGAATCTGATTCGTCGAGGTATTGGGGGCCGATGTAACTGAGGGCGATTTACGTTCAAAGAATCCAGTGTTTCTGAATTGACTCATCTTTGCCGTATGGCTGAGTCGAAACGCTTGCCTTGGGGAATTCACCTGGTTGATTGCGATATCGTTATCAAGGCTTGCATTGTGAGTTGCTGGGATTTGGAAGGAAGGCGATGGTAATGTCGTCGGTTGCTCGATGCTCCCACCCACAGCGATTGACTCCGCTTCACCTCCTCCGTTTTCAAGATTCAGTCTCGACATGTCATTAATGACTCGCAGGGCATCGAGTGCGGTGACGCGATTATCTCGGTTTTGGTCAAAAAAATGGTTTGGCCACGACGCAATCTCAGAAACAGCACGAACACTTTGTGTGTCGGGGGCGGAGAACCTTCTTGCAGCGAGTTCATTGATGATCAGTAATGCATCGTTCGCCGTAACATGGCCATCGTTATTGATATCGCCGGGCAGCAAATAGTTGTTCCACACGCTTATGGGAATGACATCAAGTTTGCTGAGCGGATCGGTAAGATGATTTGCGGGTAGGATCCAAGCGTTTCCTTCTTGACGAGGCTCCGAGAGTCTCCAGTCGGTTTGGTCCGTAGCGTAAATTTCATCTGCTTCGCCGAGGCGAATGACTAATTTTTTGGTAACGGGCGCGAGACGCTGTATGGAAAGTTGATCGATTTCTAGAGTTTGTGGTTCGGCGGCAGTGAGATCGTGGATTGCGAATCTCGACACCAGAAGATCATTTTGTTCGCTCAAGTTGATGCGAGGTGAAGGTCCAAACCAGTGAATCGTATTTTCTCCGGCTTGGCCGTCCAGATGTAAAGTTGGTCCATGGGTGGCGGCTTGATGATTCCAATCAAGGAAGAGAGTTTGATCGGTCGCATTGCCAAGAATCTGCAACGTGCCTGTGTCTTGCTTGGCGGTCTGGAAAATCGTGATTGATTCCGCGATCAATCGAACGTCGTTCTCGGAAAGTGTGAGAGTTGCAGAGGTGCTAACCCAGTCAACCCAAGCCATGGTTGTGGGATCGGCCGCCTTGAGGCTGATCTGATAATCCTCGACTTCACCGTCCGTTGCTGAACCGGTGGGCAGTAAATTTCCAACGCTACTGATGCGGATTCGCAGGAAGGTATCACCCGATACGGAGCTCGCCATGATGGGAACACTAACCAGATTGTCCCCCTGCTCAACAGGGATCCCCTGAAGGACTTGTTCACCGGGTGTGTCCCAATTGCCGTTGTGATCGGAGTCGATCCATGCGTCGATAAAACCGTTCTGGCTAGCAGTGACGAACCAACTGGTAACGTTGGTGGATGAGTTCGAAGCGATTGGTGTGGTAAGCATGCGAACACCATCTTCGTCAGGTGAGTCACCCGTGGCATCGCTTGAGACATTTCCATCGAGATCAAAGTCAATCTGTTCCCCAAGGTAGAGGTTTGAGGGCTGATGGCGTGCTCCGTCGCGATGTAACTGCACGGGGTAGATTGGAGGTGCATCACCCATGTCAAAAGGCCCAACCACCGTGACCATGACGGTGGCGTCGGTTTGGTTTCCGGAATCATCGATCGCCGAAAAAACGACTTCGCTGGTGCCAAGTGGTAGGAAATTTGGGGAAGCGGTTAGGTCGAGAATTTCGTCGACGAGATCAGACGCAAAACTAGAAAGAAGGTGAAGTTCCTGAAGGTTGGTCAGGTCTGCGCCGTCGAGACGGTTTGCCGAGATTTCCAGGCTGCTTGGCGGTGAAAAATTGGGTGGCGTTGTGTCTTGCACCAAAATGGTTGCGGTTTTGATCGAGCTGTTCTTGCTAAAATCCGTGGCGTTAAAGTTGACCAAGTTTGCACCGAGTGTCAGATACTCCGGCGCATCATCCGTGATCGAGGGATTGAGGTCGACGAGGTCGGTGGCTTGCGTTGAAAAGTTCAGTTCATCAAATCGATAGCCTGCTGCGCTGGTTGCCTCGACCGTTAGTGTCGTCGGGGTAACCTCAAGGAGTGGTGGCGTGGTATCAACGATTGCCATGACGGGCGATAAAAACGTCTGGTTGCCCGATAGGTCGGTCGCCGCCAATTGGATCGGACGTTCGCCGAGGCTAAAGTCGGTTGGCAGGGTGTATTCAAAGACCGGTGCAGGATCAAGCTGATCGGTCACTGTTACCAATCCGATAAACTCGGTGAGCGGTTGATCGGATCCACTGTATCCGCTTGGTGTGTTGGCTTCGATGATCAGCTGGTCGGGTGCCGTGATCACCGGTGGTACATCTTCACGGACCCGAAATCCGAGGTCGGTTAAAATTGCTTTTTCAAGTAGCGTTAATTCCTGTGGTACTGCTCGATCGACCAAGGCATGAGACATCAGGTGAGTCAGCGGTGAAAAAATATAATCGCTGTTGGGGTAGCCTTCGCTGTCGAGATGGGCGACGCTGGATTCGATCCTAAAGGTATTGGGTGAGTACAGCGGTACTCGACTTCCGTAAACCGATTTTGCCGTTGGGCCATCAAAGAAAAGGCCAGCGTTTGGGCCTTGACCACCGGTGCTGTGGACCTGCCAAGCCGCCAGATCCATCCGAAACGCCGTCGGTGAATTTGGGTCGCCGTCAATCAATCGATTGCCATTCACATCCGAAACGAATTGATCGAATACCGACCAGGTTCCCGGTGTAGAGGTGCCCTTCCCGTTATCGTCTCTGCCAGACGCATTGGTCGAACTGGTAAAGCCAACGGTATGTAGCAGTTCGTGGATGACCAAGGCTTGAAAGTCTAGTTCATCATCTGCGATGCCTAAGGATGGATCGAGTTGATAGGTGAAAATGTCGTTTTCATCAAAGAAGTAAATGTCAACGTTTCCATCAGCATCCGATCCATTGAAGTCGTTGCCATTGAGTATTTTTTCCGGAATCAGATGGTGTACGAATCCGCCGCCCGGCAGAGGCGGTGCAACGTAAGATCCCGCCGTTCCGATCGAGGTTCCATCAAATGCGTAGCCGCTGACATCGATTTCGATGACAGCATCATGCAAGAGCCATGAACCAAGACGACTCGCCGCGGATTCAAGTGCCGTTCGGTATGCAGAGCCGTTGACTGGATCGTTGAATCCCACCGGAGCACCCGGCAGATAATTGAAGTCAAAGTCAACAGCCAACAGATCACGCGCTTCCAGTCGTTCGATTGCAAGTCGATGGTTTCGCTGGTTCGTTCGGTGTGATTTGCGTTTGTGCATGCAGCGATGTTCGGGATCAAAAGATTGTTTGCTCGGGGTTTGCGCGTGGTGATCATGGCGCCAAGGCAAGGGGCGGATTTTCAAGCATCTGTTTTCTGGCGAACTCGACCGCCAAAAATCGATTCACAATCATGCTGGCTGTACTGCGTTTGGTACCTGTCTTGTAATGAATCAGCCAAAGACGATCACTGGGCTGGGCGAAGCCATGAACCACTGGTGCGGCGTTGGCTTTCTCGATCGACAAATTTAACACTGATGGGTTGGACGCATGATAGGTCGGTTTGGTTCCGTTTGACCAATTTGCCGGATGCTCGCTTGTGATTTCTGAGGTCTACCGTATCGCTCGGTTGCGGATTGAAGGTAGGCAAAGTTGTTGAAACACCTGATTTTTGATCGCACGGTTAAGTTAGCCATCCGGCAGAAGATTCGTGTAAACTATGCCTCCGCGAAAATAGCTTCCGATTAAAAAACACTTGAGAGCGAATGATGAAGCGTTTGGTTAAGAACTATTGGTTAATGACCTTGGTATTGGCTTTTGGATTGTGTCAGTCGCAGTCAATGGTTTCGATTGCCTCGGGAGCCGATCAAGCAAAGCCAAATATTGTGTTTATCCTGGCGGATGACCTAGGTTATCGAGAGATGGGTTGTTTTGGTCAAGAAAAAATCAAGACCCCAAATCTTGATCGACTTGCGACCCAAGGAATGAAGTTGACCCAGCACTACAGCGGTAACGCCGTCTGCGCACCCTCGCGATGTGTTCTTCTGACGGGTAAGCATCCTGGTAACGCTTTTGTACGAGCCAACAAGTCGACACCACCCGAAGGACAATGGCCCATTCCGGATGGTGAAGTGACGATTGCAGAATTACTCAAAAAACAAGGCTACGTGACCGGCGCTTTTGGTAAGTGGGGACTCGGCGGGCCCGAATCGACAGGGCGTCCCTTGAATCAAGGGGTCGATCGTTTTTTTGGATACAACTGCCAGGCACACGCACACAGTTACTACCCGTCCTACCTCTGGGATAACGACAAGCATGTCGCATTGAAGAATGATCCAGAGGTACCTGGGCATGCGTCCCTAGAAGTCGGGGCGGATCCAGCCGATCCAAAATCCTATGATCCGTTCAAGGGTCAGGATTACGCGCCGGATCGAATTCATGAGCAGGCATTGAAGTTCATCCATGATCATCAGGACGAGCCATTTTTTTTGTATTACCCTAGCGTGATTCCTCACGTTGCTTTGCATGTTCCCGATGAGGATTTGCAGCCTTACTTAGATCTTGGGTGGAAGGATCCTCCGTTCACACGTGGTGCTGGTTACGGTTACACGCCACACTTCACACCTCGCGCTGCTTATGCCGCAATGATTACTCGCTTGGATCACTATGTTGGCAACGTCCTGAGAACGCTTGATGAGTTAGGTTTGGCCGATAACACGCTAGTGATTTTCAGTAGTGACAATGGAACGACTCACTTGGATGAGGAGGTTGATTACAAGTTCTTCAAGAGTGTTGGTGAGTTGCGAGGACTCAAGGGATCGCTTTACGAGGGAGGAGTCCGAGTTCCTACGCTGGTTCGTTGGCCTGGGCGAGTCGAGAAAGGTAGTGAGCGCGATTTTGTGAGTGGTTTTGAAGATTGGTTGCCTACGCTGCTCGACGTCGTCGGCGCGAGTGCAACGGTTCCTGAGAGTGTTGATGGGATTTCGTTGTTGCCGACTCTTTTGGGTAAACCACAAGTCGAACGAGATTACTTGTATCGCGAGTTCCCGAGTTATGGTGGGCAGCAAACCATTCGCGTTGGTGATTGGAAGGCTGTGCGGCAAAATATGTTCAAGGGAAACCTAGAGGTCGAACTTTACAACTTAGCCAACGATGTGAGCGAATCACGCAATATTGCGAGCGAGCATCCCGACGTCGTGGCAAAGCTGACAGAAATGATGTCAACGGTTCGAACGGCATCCACTGAATTTCCATTGGTTCCAATCGATCCCAAGCCTTCGGGTAATTAGTTGGGCTGAGTTATCTGTGTGCGTTATTGAAAGGCTGGCAGCGAAGGCATGATTCAGTCACGCGTGGAACTAATCCTTGCTTTTTGTGGCTTTCGTATGTTTAAGAAGTCGGCAGCAACATCGTGAGTCTGGTGTACGCTGGTATTCGTTCCAACTTAATTTCGTGAGGGGCAGAAATGGTTTGTTTTTCAGAGGAGTCTCTGAAATCGCCGCAGATCCTGTCTGCCCTTTTACGGGTCCAAGCTTTCTGTTGTCTGGCTCTCTGTCATCTGCCGGTAAATACCTTGACGGCTGCCAATCGTGACTCTTTCTTTGTGGAGAAAGTCGCGCCGATTTTTTCACGACATTGTTTGAGGTGTCACGACGGTAGCGGTGACAACGATGTGCGGTTGATCACCGGTGGTGATCTTTTTGAGCATGGCTGGGTGGTACCCGGGGATTTTGAAGCGAGTGGCCTTGGCAAACTCGTATCTGGGCAAAGTCGTGACGAGATTCGCATGCCACCCGAAGGTGACGCTCTTGATGATTCCGAGTTAGCAGTGCTTCGAGAGTGGATCATGAGTGGCGCATCATGGCCCGAGGGTTACCAAATTGCTGTTCTTGGTCGTGGTGACACGTCTTGGTGGGCGTTTCAGCCAATCCATTCTCCAGCCGCGGATTCGATTGACGATTTTATTCGACTGCGATTAAGTGAAAAGGGTTTGCGGCTAAGTCCCGAGGCGGATCGTATTACCTTGATCCGTCGTCTTTCCCATGATTTGCTAGGGCTTCCGCCAACACTCGAGCAAGTGAATGAATTTCTCGCCGACAACGACCCTGATGCTTGGGCGAGGTTGGTTGATCGGATGTTGGATTCGCCGCACTATGGTGAGAGATACGCGACCCACTGGTTGGATCTCGCCCATTACGCTGACACCCACGGTTTTGAGAGGGATCAACGGCGTCCAAATGCTTGGCGTTATCGAGACTATGTTGTCGATGCGTTGAACGAAGACAAGTCTTATGACCGCTTTCTGCAAGAGCAGTTAGCGGGGGATATACTTTGGCCCGACGATCAAGATGCCGTGGTCGCTACTGGTTTTTTGGCCGCGGGGCCATGGGATTTTGTCGGGCAGGTAGAGACCAAAAGCCCGCAGCTTCGACGAGCAACACGCACGCTTGATTTAGATGACATCGTTTCTCAGGTGATGACGAGTACCGTTGGCATGACTGTCCATTGTGCTCGTTGTCATGATCACAAGTTGGATCCGATTGGTCAGGAAGAGTATTACCAGTTGCAGGCAGTTTTCTCTGGGGTAACACGCGGAGATCGCATTATCTCGCAGGAGGCACTGCGACATTATCAATCTGAATTGACTCGACTCACCGAGAGTAAACGTAATGTCTCGTATGAAATCGCTCGGCTCAAGGGGGAAGGGCTTTCGCTCGCCGACATCGTTGGTGGGGGCGATGGACTAGGCAGCGGCGTCTATCGATCCGGCATTGATCCTCGAACGGCAAAGGTGCAGACAAGGGATTTCGGAAGCCTCGGTAACGTAGTCAACAATCAGTTTCAGTTGTCCGAATATCAACTCGTGGATGGGGTTTTGATTCCAAATGGGGATGGCAGTGAAACCGAGATCGTTGTCAGCTCCGAGGGTACGGTCGTTAGTGGTCTACCTAAGACATCGGGGCAGGCATGGGACGTGATTCGAAACGGTCCGGTTGCGAGTCAACACTCACCGTCACTCGGCGGTGTTGACTTTACTTCGGCGGGTCATGATTTGCTCGGGATCCATGCCAATGCAGCAATCACGTTTGACCTGCGCGAGTTTCGTTCTGCAATCGGTCAGGATCGTTTGGTTTTTCAATCAGACGTTGGATACTTTGGGGCTCAGGGTGACTACCACGCCGATGTTTCTGTTGCGTTGGATGGCAACATTGTTTGGTCTTTCGACGGATTAAAACGCGAGCATGGATTACAGCAGTTGTCCATTGAGATTGAATCAACTGCAAGTTTCTTGACATTGATTGCCACCGATGGCGGTAACGGTTACTCACATGATCAAGTCGGTTTTGGTGATGCAAAGATCTTGAGAAAGGTGGTAGTTGATCGGTCAGAAGCTGATGCCAGAAAGTTACACGATTGGGAGAAAACGCTTGCCACAGTGAAACAGGAGCTTGACGCTCTTGGTCCCCCGCCTCGTGTTTACGGAGTCGTGGCTAAAACTGAACCCGATCTGATTCATCGATTGAAACGCGGCGATGCAGAAATGCCAGTTGGCGAACCTGTGTCACCTGGTTCGCTTCGTTGTGTCACGTCGCTGGAGGCTGGTTTTGGCACTGCGGAGACACCTGAAGGTGATCGTCGGGTTGCGTTGGCAAATTGGATTACCCATCCTCAGAATCCTTTGACTTACCGAGTAATCGCGAATCGAGTTTGGTCGTGGCACTTTGGTAAGGGGCTCGTTTCGACTCCGAGTGATTTTGGGACGGGCGGTTCAACGCCAACCCATCCTGAGTTGCTTGATTGGCTGGCCCTTCAACTCAGGAATGCCGGTGGTTCGCTTAAGGATTTACATCGCATCATTTTGAATAGTCAGACCTATCGTCAGCAGAGCCGACACGAGAGTGGTCAGTTTGCGGTGGGTGTGGATGCTGACAATGATTTCCTTTGGCGTCAAAATTCGCGAAGGCTAACCGCGGAAGCGATTCGAGATTCTGTTCTCGCCGTAAGCGGGAAATTGAATTTAAAAAGCGGTGGCCCTGGATTTGAAGACTTCTCGTACACCGAGGCTTACGCGCCGATCTATCGGTATGTCGTAGCTGATCAGCCCGAGCTTTGGCGTCGCAGTGTTTATCGGTACGTGGTTCGAACGACTCCTAATGAATTTCTTACGACGTTCGATTGCCCCGATCCGGCCAGTTTTACTCCGAGGCGTTTAACGACCACGACACCGCTTCAGTCCCTCGCGCTGTTGAATAATGAGTTTTTGATTCGGCAGAGTGATTACTTTGCCAAGCGAGTGTTCGCTGAGGTGGGAGAAGAGATAAGCGATCAAGTCATTCGCTGTTTTCTACTTGCTTATTCACGAAAGCCAAACGCGTCGGAACTAGAAATATCAAAGCATTTTGTCGAGGAACACGGCTTATTCGCATTTTGTCGTGTTATCTTAAACTCCAGTGAATTCTTATACATCGACTGACCTGTGGGCTGGGTAACAAATGAGAAGGCTGCTGATGATCAAGATTCACCGTCGATTGCTTGGCGCAGCGATGCGAGCCGCAATGGTCGCTGTGCTGCTCATCACTGGTGATTTCGTCTGGGCCGACTGGTTCGATAGCGAGGTCGAGCCGATCCTAAAGACCCATTGTTTGGAATGCCATGGGCCCGATGAGCAAGAAGGATCGTTCCGTGTTGATCGACTTGCGAGACTTCTTCGCGGTGGCGAGAGTGGTGAGCCTGCGGTGGTTCCCGAAGCTCCCGATCGTAGCTTTTTGCTTCGAGTCGTTCGTCACCAAGAGGCCGGGTATGAGATGCCACCCGACGGCCGTTTGTCAGACACGGAAATCGATATTCTTGAAAAGTGGATTCTCGCGGGTGCGAAGACACCTGAACATTATGGCCCTGTCAAAGAAACGATAGAGCTTAGCCACTGGTCGTTTCTGCCCTTGGAAAACAAGGTTGGTAGTGCGGCTAATCAATCACGGTTGCCGGCCGAATCGAATGCGTCCGACGGTTTCGCAGAGGATTCGCCGCCGGTCGTTTCCAGTGGAACGCTGGCGGCGCACGCGTTATCACCATCGGAGCAGCTCGATGTCTATGTAAGGCAGCGTCTCAGTGATTCGGGGCTCGCACCCTCGTCCCGCGCTCAGCGGCGAACACTGATCAGGCGACTTTACCTGATCATGCATGGGATTCCTCCGACCCCTGAACAGGTGGCACGCTTCGTGAATGATTTAAGCAGTGATTCATGGGAGCGATTGGTTAGCGACGTTTTGGAGAGTGAATTGTTCGGCGAACGCTTCGCGAGCCTTTGGCTGGACCTGATTCGCTTTGGCGAGACGCACGGTTACGAGATGAATCGCGAGCGACCGACGGCTTGGCCGTTCCGTGATTGGGTCATCGACTGCTTCAATCAAGACATGCCGTACGATCAATTCATTCAAGCGCAGATTGCTGGCGACAGTGTGGGGCTGCCGATTGGGACAGGATTTTTGGTCGCTGGACCTGTCGATCAAGTCAAAGGACAAGATCCAAAACTGCGACTGAATCAGCGAATGAATGAACTTGACGATATGATCAATACAGTCGGTACCGCATTTCTTGGCTTGACCACTGGATGCGCGCGGTGTCACGACCACAAATTTGATCCAATCTCGCAAACCGATTATTACGCTTTACAGGCTGTTTTTGCTGGGGTGAATCATGGTGATGGTAATTTGCCGCTGACCGATAACCAGCAGTTGAGAGTCGCGGAGTTAGAAGAAGATGAAAAAGAACTGCTGAGTCGACTGAGCCCTTTCCTACCTCGATTACGTGAGAATGGTTGCGTGCGAGTGATCGATGAATCGCAGGCAACCCATTTGGTCGAAGCAAAGGGATCAGCGGATCGCGTTACCGAACCGTCTGTCGACTGGTCGCGTGGTTCGTACACGTGGTGGAATCACGATCCCGAACATCCCGTGGTGCAGTATGAGCCGAAGCTAAGTGGTCATTATCGAATCTGGCTGAGCTGGGGCGCCGGTTTCAGTACCCACACGACCAGGGCAAGTTATCGACTGCTTGCAAGCGGTGATGAAAATGTGATCGCAACCGTTAATCAGCAACTGCGAGCTGACGGTAGTGGGAAAGTTGATCAGATGAAACGATGGAGCGGTTTTTTCGACGCGGGAATACATCTACTGAGTCCCGCGGATTCGCTATTGCTGTATGGAGGGAATGACGCCGCTGCAGTAACAGCGGACGTGGTTGTATTTGAAGAGGTTGATGTTGAAACGGCGAAAGAATCCAGCGGATTCAGTCTCATGCCGAGATCGTCGGTGAGTCCTTTGATGAACATTGAATCGTTTACAACTCGCGAGGCAAAAGCAATTCGCTTTTGGATCGATGGCACCAATCAGAGTGAGCCTTGTATTGACGAATTGGAAGTGTTCGATGGAGGCCGAAACGTTGCTCTTGCTTCCTCCGGTGCAATCGCTTCATCGTCGGGTGATTTTGTTCATCCCACGCACAAGCTTTCACAAATCAATGATGGTGAATTTGGGAACCCACGAAGTTGGATTTCGTCGCAGGTGAGTGGCGGATGGGTTCAAATTGATTTTGCCGATCTCTATCAGGTTGACCGAATCCAGTGGGCTCGTGACCGCACTGGTCAATTCGCCGATCGTACCGCCGTGGATTATCGCATTGAATTGATGCGTGCAGACGGGCAGTGGGAGTATGTTGCAGGTAGTTCCGACCGGCTTGTACCTCAGGTCAGCGGCGGCAAAGAACCGCAGTATCGGTTTGATTCATTTCCTGACTCCGAAGCAGAGAAGGGGCGTCGATGGCTCGAGGAGCTTACCTCGGTCCGACAAGAATTGGAACAGATTCAAAAAAGTCGGGTTGCCTACGTTGGACAATTTTCACAACCCGGAGCGACTCATCGACTTTATCGTGGTGAGCCGAGTTCGCCGCGAGAGCAAGTGGTGCCTTCTGCGATTGAAGCGTTGTCAAAACTGAAAATGGACGCGGCAAGTCCAGAGAGTGAACGACGCCGAATGCTCGCTGATTGGATCGCCAGTGAAGAAAATCCTCTGACAGCGAGAGTCATTGTGAATCGCATCTGGCAATTTCATTTTGGCGAGGGCATTGTGAGTACGCCGTCAGATCTTGGACGTAACGGCGCCGAGCCAAGTCATCCTGAATTGCTTGACTGGTTGGCTGGCGAGCTGATTCGATCGGACTGGTCTCTTAAGCATATCCATCGCTTAATCTTGCTTTCGGATACCTGGTGCCAGGACCATCTTCCGGTCGAACAAGCATTGAAGTTGGATGCTGGGAACCGATTGCTCTGGCGTTTTGCACCGCGTCGAATGGAGGCGGAGTCGATTCGCGATTCGATTTTGGCTGTTTCGGGTGTGCTAGATCTTGATAGCCGCGGAGGACCGGGCTTTAGCGCTTTCGAGGTGCAAATGGAGAATGTAAGACATTACCATCCGAAAGAGGATTATGGCCCGGAGGATTGGCGGCGAATGGTTTATATGACCAAGGTGCGACAGGAGAAGGACCAAGTCTTTGGTGTTTTTGATTGCCCGGACGCGAGTATGGTGGTCGCGAAACGAAGTCGATCCACCACTCCGTTACAAGCGTTAAGCCTGCTCAATAGTCGTTTCGTCCTGCAGCAGTCCAACTTGCTTGCGGAACGAGTGCGTGGTGAGGTGACCGATGATTCCGATACTAGTTTGCTAGTCTCAAAGGTGTGGCAATTGTGTTGCCAGCGAAATCCAACGCCCCCGGAGTTAGCGGCAAGTGTGACACTTGTCGAGCAGTATGGCTTGCCCGCTCTTTCACGAGCACTATTAAACGCGAATGAATTCGTCTTTATCCCATGATTGAAAGACCAAAAGAGTAACTTAGTAAAGACTTGATTGCCGCGATGATGACGCGGGTTCAAATTACTAGAGGACCGACGTGAAAGTTTGCTACTTTCAGCGAACTGAATTAGGAACGGTGCGGTAGTGCATCGATTGAGTGATTCCATGAAACAAGATCCTATTCGACGACAGTTTTTGAGGGATACCTTTACGGGACTTAGTGGTATCGCGTTGGCAAGCCTCTTAGATCGTGATGGTGTCATTGCGAGCGAGTTTTCTGAAGGGAAACCACAGATCGATGCCGCAAGGCCTTTCGCTGCTCGCGCTCCGCATCATCAGCCCGCCGCTGAGAATGTTCTTGTGATTTTTTGCTCCGGTGCTTGTAGCCAAGTCGATACATTCGATTACAAGCCTGAATTGATCAAGCGTCATGGGCAGGCGATGCCAGGTGCTGATCAGTTATTAACTTTTCAAGGCGAGCAGGGAATGCTGACCAAAAGTCCTTGGGAGTTTAAACCGCGTGGTCAGAGCGGGAAAATGATTTCGGAGCTATTACCGCAGATGGCGGATTTAGCCGATGACATGTGTTTTCTACACTCACTGACCAGTAAAACGAACACGCATGGTCCGGGTGAAAACTTTATGTCCACCGGTTACACGCTGGATGGATTCCCGAGTATGGGAGCTTGGACGACATGGGCATTAGGAACTGAAAATGAGAATTTGCCATCGTATGTCGCCATCTCCGATCCTCGAGGAACTCCACAGGCAAGTGTGAATAATTGGGGGCCAGGTTTCCTGCCGGCTGCCTATCAAGGGACAGAATTTTCGGCGATCAAGCCATTACAGAATCTTGAAATACCACAAGGGATTTCCGAGAAGGAGGATGCGGCGACTCGAAGTTTTCTTGAGCAGATCAACCAAAGTCACCGAGATGGGTTTCCTGGGGATAGTGATCTTGCGGCACGGATCTCTTCTTATCAGCTCGCGGCGAGAATGCAGCTAAGTGTTCCCGAGGTAACCGATCTGTCAACCGAGACTGCGAGGACCCTGCATGAGTACGGCGCGGATGATTCGAGTAATCCGCTAAAAGCTCAGTTTGCCAACAATTGCATTCTGGCCCGACGACTGCTGGAAAAAGGAGTTCGGTTTGTTCAACTATTCAACGGTGCCTACCAGACCGGTGGAGAGGGGGTTAGCAACTGGGACGGGCACAAGCAGATCCTTGACCAGTACAGCAAACATGGGCCTGTTCTAGATCAGCCTTGTGCCGCACTTCTAAAGGATTTAAAGCGTCGTGGGATGTTGGAAAAGACTTTGGTGCTATGGGTCACTGAATTTGGTCGTATGCCAACGTTTCAGAAGGGAGCAAGCGGTCGAGATCACAACCCTGAAGGCTTTACCGCTTGGATGATGGGAGCTGGCGTGAAGGCACCTTTCACTTATGGTGCGACGGACGAATTTAGTTACCGAGCGGTAGAGAATGTCGCTACGGTCTACGATCTCCACGCAACGGTTTTACATCTTTTGGGATTAAACCATAAAAAGCTTACCTACTATCACAATGGGTTCGAGCGTCGCCTCACCGACGTTCATGGACATGTGATTCATGACATCTGCGAGAAGGGTGCCTAGCAGATGAATCGTCTCGATAAGGTTCCACTTCGTTCTGATGGCGTCAGTGCAGTGATCTCACGGGCTTGTGGTCATCATGATCGGCGATCTTGGCTGAAGCTGGCCGGTGGCGGTTTAGGAGCGGTTGCGCTGGATCATCTAAATGCTGGTGCTGGAGCATCCTCGCTTCATCATCATGCAAAAGCAAAGCGAGTGATACAAATTTTTTGTCCCGGTGGCATGAGCCAAGTGGACACATTTGATTACAAGCCAGAATTGAGTAAGCGTTCGGGGCAGCCATTTGATCCTGAAGGTGAATTGCAATTCTTTGCATCAAAGCCCGGGAATTGTCAGGCAAGTTTCTGGAAGTTTACGCAGCACGGTGAAACGGGGCGTTGGATCAGTGATTTGTTTCCCAAGCTTGCGAAACACGTCGACTCCATGGCCTTTATTCATTCCATGCATAGCAAGACGGCTTTGCATGGTCCTGCCTGTTTTATGATGAATACAGGGTTCACGCTTCCCGGATTTCCCAGCATGGGATCTTGGGTGACCTACGGACTTGGAAACGAAACCGAGGAGCTGCCTTCGTATGTGGTCTTGCCGGATTCTCGCGGATTGCCACCCGGCGGTATTTTGAATTGGGGGTCGGGTTTCTTACCGGCAACCCATCAGGCGGTAACTTTGGAGTTGTCCGATCCCGATCGGCCGATTGCTGATTTGTTTCCACCGGATGACTATCGAGAATTAACGGATCGTGTTGATCAGGCGAGTCTAAAGCTACTGAATGTCTTGAATCGGCAGCATCTCGAAAGTCGCTCGGGCCAGTCAGAACTGGACGCCCGGATCAAAGCGTACGAGATGGCTGCAAAGTTACAGTTAAGCGCGCCGGAGGTAGCCGATCTTTCAGGGGAAACACAATCCACATGTTCGATGTATCAACTCGATGATCCTACGGTCGGTGGATTTGGTCGCCAGTGTCTGATGGCGCGTCGCTTATCCGAACGTGGTGTTCGTTTTGTTCAAGTTTATTGCGGGGCAGAGAATACGACTGCAGAACCGATACGGCCGAATTGGGATAGTCACGAGGATTTACCAAGGGACCACGGTTACTGGGGGAGAATTCTTGATTGTGGAGCATCCGCTTTGCTTACCGATCTGAAAGATCGCGGGCTGCTCGATGAGACGCTAGTGATTTGCACCACCGAGTTTGGTCGGCAACCGGCATCTCAGGGAGGCAAGGGGCTTGGTCGTGATCATAACTCAGGTGCCTTTACTGCTTGGATCGCAGGTGGCGGTTCGCGCGGAGGTGTTGCGTACGGTGCAACCGATGAGCTTGGGTACCAAGCAGTCGAGTCCCCTACCTATTGCTATGACCTGCATGCAACCACTTTGCATCTGCTAGGTATCGACCACACCAAGCTTTCCTTTTACCACAATGGCATCCAGCGTCGACTTACCGACGTTCATGGTCGAGTGATTGAAGAGCTCATCGAGTCGTGATAACTGTCGTGGTTGTTTTTTAATTGCTTACTTTTACCAAAAATTTAGCGACGATCCGTGCGTGTTGTGAGAGATAAAACATGGACCAATCAGGAGTTGGGTGCGAAGCGTGAAAAGAAATTCTGTTCAGCTTGGAATGAGTCGAGTCGATGTATCGGGCATGCTCTTGCGTTTGATATGCATCATTGCTGTTTGGACTTTGAGTCCCGTGTATGCAGGTGCCGATGAAACCTCGCGACCCAATATTGTTTTGATCATGGCCGACGACCTTGGTTGGGGAGACGTTGGCTTTCATGGGGGAAAAGCTCTCACTCCAAACTTAGATCGTCTCGCAAAAGAAGGGGTTGAGCTATCGCAGCATTATGTTGCTCCGGTCTGCAGTCCAACTCGTACCGGGCTGCTTACGGGGCGGTACTGGAGTCGTTTTGGGGTGACGACGCCTACTAACACACTTGCGATACCTTATTCGACGGAGACCTTGTCTTCTCTACTCGCTGACGCGGGTTACGACACTTGCCTCGTTGGAAAATGGCATCTCGGCTCTCTTCCAAAATGGGGGCCGAATCATTTCGGTTTTCAACATTCATACGGCTCGTTGGCGGGCGGTGTTAGTCC
>Ga0181563_10000621_pt1 | contig 34056 bp, 29 predicted proteins | sample 011ome_25_FD_133759 | JGI IMG/M metagenome (GOLD analysis project Ga0181563, IMG submission 133759) | Coastal salt marsh microbial communities from the Groves Creek Marsh, Skidaway Island, Georgia - 011512CT metaG (megahit assembly) | ecosystem: Environmental > Aquatic > Marine > Intertidal...
CGCGCAATATATGATTATTACCCGTTCTTAAAGCGATTCTTCCAGTGTCTTTTCAATTTTAGTTTTGGAAGATTCATTAAGATTTAACTCGACTTTTTGAGATTCGGCAATTTCAATCGTTTGAAAATCAAAATAGGTTTTACCACCTTTACTTGCAGTTACGATTATTGTTGCTTTTTCACCAACTGGCAATCTCGGTTTTTCATAGTCTCCGTGTGTAAATGAATACGTATTGTCTGCTTGTTGATAGCCCGGCAGGTACATGTTTTTTGTAATCATTGTTGCATATACAAAATCAAATTCCTCATGGTTTTTGACATTCACGAATAAATCAACATCTGTCGTTCGTGGATCATCTAACAAGCGGTCTATATTTGCCCAACCGAGTTTTTTCATTTGAAAGACGTAAGATAAATTTTGATCCGTTATGAATGTATTTGTTCCTTGATTCACATTGAATTCTTGTCTCCAGAATGTCAATGTATCCTGTTTGAAGAATTTCACTTCGAAAGTATCGATCATCAATGAAGAGTCGGCATTGATTTTTAAGCCAGCCCCTTCCCATGCAATTCTGCTCACTTCATCACGTACCTCAATTGGTTGATCCTCCTGTTTTTCGAAACCTTCTACGAGGTATTTGATATTATGTGATTTTTCAAATTCAAATTGAATATCATCTGCCAATGTATCCTCCAAGTCAACTCCGCTGGGGTCATCAATTGGGACAGGATTAAACCAATTAAAACTACCGATGGTATCTCTTGCTCCTTCAAATATAGACATGCCAGGTAATAGGGTGTCTGATGGAACAGCGACCAACAAATTCTTATTCGCTGCTAATTCCAAATTTTCACCATTAAAAGTGGCGATGACCTGAATCATACCTCCTGACTCCAATGGTTGGCCATCATAAGTTGTGGTCAAATTACCCATCACCATGCTCAATGGATCTAGCGCTTCAATTAAGCTTATGGTAACCGTATCCTTTATGACGTTTCCTTTTGTATCAACAAAAGATTCTTTCTTAATCTTAATTTTAGTACCGTTGTCACCCTCAATAATATTATCTACCCGTGTATCGATCGTATATTTTTGATGCTCCAAATTCTCTTCATTATAAACGAAATTTAATAGTTCTGTTTTGCTGCCTTTGTCCTCAGGATTAACAGTACATGAGGCCAGTATTAAAGTTAAAGTGATTATTGCAATACTATATTTCATATTCATTATTTATTACAGATGTAAACAACCCTAAAAGGTAACCGCCTTGAAATTTGTGCTTGCTGTTGATGGGGTTTCAACCCCCCACGCCTTAATGTATTCCGCAGGGTTACAAACCCAGCGGGGCGGGGGGGGAACTATAGTTGCTGTGTTATGTTTCGTTTTTTTTGGTAACAACTTTATTCATTTTTTATTAATGAACTGCTCTGATTTATAGCAACTTTCGATTCCTGCATACTTGCAATTACCCAACCATGAAACATTTTAGGATATTCAAAATAATTCATTGAAATATTTGAAGTTTTGGCTAAGCTTTTAAGCTTTCGGCAGTCTGCAACAAACAAATCATGAGTTCCGATAAAAACAGAGATCTTTCCTAATCCTGAAAAGTCACCATATATCGGACTTACCCGATAGTCTTTCAAATCAAGTTCGCCTGCAAATGCCTTTCCTGCTATCTGCAGCGGTTCAATACCAAGGATTTTATCCTTTTTGTCAATTTCTAATATATCTTTATTGCTCATTGTCACATCCAACCATGGAAAGAGCAAGATGATTTGATGGGGTTGAGGTTTGTTTTCTTTGCTCAATTGCATGGCAAACCCTAGTGCTAGGCCTCCTCCGGATGAGTCACCCATCAAGTCAATGTTTTCAGAGGAGTATTTTTTAAGTAATTCTTGATACAACTGAACAACAAAATCTATAGCATTTTCACAATTTGAACTTGGGGCTAATGGATAATCTGGTATGACTATCGTTGCATTTGTTTTTAGAATAAGTTCTTCGACAAACTTCCAGTAGTACTTTTTTATCGTAGTCACATAAGCTCCACCATGCAAATAGAGAACAACCTTGTCAGATCCGTTTTCCTTGGGTTTTATTGTCCAAACTTTTCTATTGTTTATAATGGATTCCTGAATATCATACTTTTTGCACATGGTTGTTGGAACGGGAGTCGGAACTTCAGTCGATTTACTTTGATTCGACTTTTTGATCATATCACCACCCTTTTTTACCCCAAAGAGGGAAGACATACTTTGGATCATCTTTGAAGTAAAACTTGCTTTCTCTGAGTGAATATAGGTTATTGATGAATCCATTTTTGTTTGCCCATTTGTTACGTGTGAAGAGAATATGAATAGGATCCACGCGCTTGGTATTTAACCCTTCACGTTCTTCTTTGAGCACCAAATTTTGCGCAGCAGGGTTATCAGCCTGCGAAGCAATCAACTACCGCTCAATCCGAAAAACGGTTGATTCAACACGTTTGGTTCTTAACCCTTCACGTTCTTCTTCGAGCACCAAATTTTGCGCAGCAGGTGTTTCAAATACGGCCTTTAAATCCTTAATCTCAGCGACGGGAACAAAAAGTGCATGCAGTGTTTCCAAAAGGTTTTTCTTTTCAAACTTGATCACCAGGCCTTCCAGTATTTCTTTCAAAGCAGCGCGGTTGGTGACACGGTTCGCATTCGATCTGAACCGCGGGTCTTCCGCTATGGACGGGGACTCCAGCGTTTTGCAAAGGTTTTTGAACTGTCGATTACTGCCAATGGCAAAGGTGATGGTTTTGCCATCTTTTGTTTGAAATAGTTCACCGTAAGGTGCAATATTCGGGTGTTGACTGCCCATACGAACGGGAATGTGCTGGGCCATTAACCAATTGGTGGCTTGATTGGCTAAAGCTCCAACGGCTGCGTCATATAAGGAGACTTGCACGTGGGCACCGCCTTTTTTCATGGCGTCTCTTTCGTATAAAGCCATCATAATACCGGCTCGCAATTGGTGCCCGGCTAATACGTCAATGAGTGCTACGGGCATTTTCACAGGCCCGGATTCGGGGGTTCCATTCATAGACATAAAACCGGATTCGGCTTGTAAAATTAAATCATAAGCGACTCGGTCGCTGTCGGGACCAAAGCCTGTAATTTCGCCATAGATTAAGTTGGGGTTCAATGCTTTCATTTTCGGGTAATCCAATCCAAATTTTTCAGCATCTCCTTTTTTAAAATTGGCAATGAGCAAATCGGCTGTTTCGATATGTTTTAAAAGCAATTGAAATGATTCAGGATCTTTAAAATCCAATAAAATGGATTCCTTGTTCCAGTTTACCGAGCAGTAATAAGCAGAGATCGGAGCATCCTTGTCCTCACTCGGCAATTTCCATGACCGTGTAACATCACCTCCCGTTTTTTTATTTTCCACCTTAAGAACAGAAGCTCCGAGTTCAGCGAAAAACAATCCAACTGAAGGGCCTGCCAAAACGCTGGCGATTTCAACAACCTTTAAATGACTTAAATTGGATCTCATGGGCAAATAACTTAAGGATTTGATCAAGCCTTAAAGTTAAGCTTTTTTAGGAGAGGAAGCCCTCCATATTCCACCTGAATTTCGCTACATTCGTAGCCTAGAAATTGCAAATATGAATAGAGAAAAATATATCCAAACCCAAACCACGATTCAACCTAAATCAGTGGCGGCTGTTTTGTCTTTATTGGATGAAGGTGGAACCATTCCTTTCATCGCTCGGTACCGAAAAGAGCAGACAGGGAATATGGATGAATTACAAATTCAGCAAATTCAGGATACCGATCAGCAATTTCAGGAGATTGAAAAACGCAAGAACTATATCCTCTCCATCATAGAAGAAAAAGGGCAACTCACTCCTGCTTTAAAGGATAAGTTGACAAGCACCTTTGATTTGAATCGGTTGGAAGACCTCTATTTACCTTATAAAACCAAACGAAAAACCAAAGCAGAAAAAGCTCGTCAAGGCGGATTAGAAGGATTAGCTAAGATCTTGATGAAGCAAGATAATGGCGATCCTTATCGAGCAGCAGGTCGATTTACTTCAAAAGAATATGCCAGTGAAGAAGATGCGCTTGAAGGAGCCTGTCATATTATTGCTGATTGGATTAACGAAAACGATATTGCTCGGGATCGGTTAAGGGGGAGTTTTATTGAACATGGCGTTTTAACCTCCAAATTGGTCAAGTCAAAAGAGGCCGATGCTCAAAAATACCGCGATTATTTTGAGTATGCACAGCGCCTGAATAATTGCCCCGCTTATCGTTTACTAGCTATTCTGAGAGGAGTAGAGGAAGGATTATTACGGATGAAAATTGAGCCGAATCCGACCTATACCATGAATTGGTTAGAGTGCTTTTATGTAAAGGGAAATAACGAAGCGAGTGAATGGGTAAAAAAAGCCATTAATGATGCTTATAAACGCCTTCTTCAACCTGCATTAGAGAATGAAACAAAGAAACATTATAAAGATTTAGCAGATGAGCAATCCATTCGGACCTTTGCTAAAAATTTAGATAAGTTATTATTGGCACCTCCTGTTGGTAATAAACGCGTCCTAGCCATTGATCCGGGCTTTAAATCAGGTTGTAAAGTTGTCTGTTTAGATGAAAGAGGTGTTTTATTGCATAATGAAACCATTTATCCACACCCTCCTCAAAAAGACCGTTCGAAAGCCGCTGCCAAACTCAGTCAATTGGTACAAGCCTATAAAGTTGAAGTGATGGCGATTGGAGACGGAACAGCAGGGCGGGAGACCGAGTCATTTGTCAAACAATTGCGATTAGATCGGGATGTTGAAGTCTACGTCGTGAGAGAGGATGGGGCTTCCATTTATTCAGCCTCTTCCATTGCGCGTGAAGAATTTCCAAGTTATGACGTTACTGTGCGTGGAGCGGTTTCTATTGGACGACGTTTAATGGATCCATTGGCTGAATTGGTCAAGATTGATCCCAAATCACTCGGGGTAGGACAGTACCAACATGATGTCAATCAAACCAAATTACAGCATGAATTAGACCGTGTTGTTTTATCAGCAGTAAATCGAGTAGGCGTGCAGCTGAATACCGCCTCTAAATATTTGTTAGCGTATGTTGCTGGTTTGGGCGGTAAATTGGCAGAAAATGTAATGGCTTATCGCGAAGAAAACGGCGGTTTTTCATCAAGAGCTGAGCTAAAAAAAGTGCCGCGATTAGGATCGGTTGCCTATCAGCAATGTGCCGGGTTTTTGCGGATTAAGGAAGGTGAAAATCCATTGGACGACAGTGCCATTCACCCAGAGAATTATGCCATCGTAAAACGTGTTGTGACCAAAGCCGGAAAATCATTAACGGACCTGATTGGACAACCAGAAGAAGTCAAGCAAATCAGCGAAAGCATTGAAAAAGATTTGATTCAGGAAGTAGGTCCATATACAGCCAAGGACATTCTGGCAGAATTAGCTAAGCCGGGTATTGATCCGCGGCAGAAAGCAAAGATTCTCAACTTCTCGGAGTCTATCCGAAAGATTGAAGACCTTCAAATTGGAATGGAAATTAATGGCATTGTTACCAACGTAACCGATTTTGGCGCTTTCGTTAATATTGGTATCAAAGAGAACGGCCTAATCCACAAGACTAAACTCGCTAAACACTTCGTTCAACACCCGACTGATGTCATTTCATTGCATGATCATGTGAAGGTGACGGTTGTGCAAGTTGATATTGATCGGAAACGAATTGGATTATCGTTAATAGAAAACTGATTGAGATCATGCAGAAAATCTGCGTTTTTTCTATGAATAATGATTACATTTATCCTTTATTAGACAAAGAATGAATGCCCTGGAAGCAGGGATAATAGCATAAAATAAGATGCCTGAAAATAGGAGATTAACGACCGAGGAAAAAGCACTTAAAATTAATTTAAGACAGGACATTTATGGTTCTTTTGCAGAAATTGGTGCGGGACAAGAAGTAGCGGCTAACTTTTTTAAAGCAGGCGGATCGTCTGGTACGATTGCCTATACACACTCAGCTTACGACATGAAAGTGAGTGATAGTTTGTATGGCAAATGTGCACGTTATGTTTGTGAAGATCGGCTTTTGCAAATGTTAGAGAAGGAATATTCAACTTTAGAAGAAACCCTTCATGAACGTGCTAAAAAGTCCCGATTTTTTGCATTTGCCAATACGGTAGAATCTTTGAATTATCACAAAACCAATCAAGGTCAAGGCTGGATCGGGTTAAAATTTCAGGATGAGATCGGGAATGTGCCCAATGAGATTGTGATGCACATTAAAATGCATGACACCAGTCATAAGCGCCAACAAGAAGCACTGGGGATTCTGGGTGTAAATTTGATTCACGCCGCTTATTTTGAGCACAGCAGTATCGAAAATTTCCTTGAAGCTTTAACGTATCGTTTGCCACGCTCGCGTGTGGAGATCGATATGTTGCGTGTATCCGGTGCAGATTTGCAGCGTTTGGATAACCGTATCATTGCCTTAAAGTTAGTGAAAATGGGCTTGACAGATGCCACGATGTTTGATCAGAGTGGTGCTGTATTGCAGCCGCGAACAGCTTTGTACAAAAAGAATGTCCTACTGATGCGTGGACGTTTTAGACCCATGACAAAGGTCCATGTGGATATGATTGAATCGGGAACAGAGCAGTATCTAAAGGAGCAAGATGTCGACCTGGACAAGACGGTATTGTTGCTGGAATTAACCCTTAAGGATTTAACGGCAGATGGTGAAATTTCAGACACCGATTTTATCGACCGTGCAGAATTACTTTGTTCGATGGGTTATACGGTAATGATTAGTAATTACCTCAAGCATTACAAGATGATTGAGTACTTGTCTTCCATCACCAAAAAGAAGAAGATCGGGGTATTGTTGGGGATTTATAACCTACAAACCATCTTTGATGAGAAATATTATAATACACTAAACGGCGGTTTGTTAGAAGCTTTCGGTCGCGGATTTGGACACAATGTTAAAATGTATGTCTATCCAGCACTAAACGTCGAGACTGGTGAGATTTATGATGTGGATTCTTTTGATATTCCAGAACACTTGAGAGGATTATTGGATTATATGTTAAAAACCAATAAGCTAGCGCAGATCAAGAAATTTGACCGCAAATTATTGCATATCCTTTCAGATGATGTACTTTCTAAAATCCATTCTGGAGTTTCCAGTTGGGAAGATGATGTGCCGGAAAGTGTCATGAAAGCGATTAAGTTTTATCAATTATTCGGATACCGCGAAGAGAAGTTCAACAAAGCACGGTTTGAGACGAGCTCTTAAATGATTGGATTACCTTCTATTTATTGGCTGCATTGATGGTTTTGACTAAGACACCATCTTCGTATTTTTCCATAAACATGGAGTTGCCTGTGGCATCAAAATAGGTGGCAAATCCATTTCTTAATCCATTATCGTAATGAATTTCGATATAGGTTTGATCAGAATTGGGGTATTTCTCGTTGCACATACCCGTAAATGGCATACCGTCCAACAAGAAAACAGGTTGCGTTTCTCCAACAATCATTTTCTGTTCTAATTCTGAACAATCACAATTATGCGGAGCGCCTTCACCACTCCGTTTTTTTTCTCCGTTGACATAAATCTCTTCAACCAACACTTTGCCTGATCGGTCAAAATACTTCACCTCACCATGTAAAAGACCATTCATATAATCTTTGGTGATATACTTAATATCGGAATCTGGATAATTGAGTTGACAAACTCCTGTATAAACCGACGTGTCTAAAACCGTGATGCCACTTTCATCTTCCATTAAATCATCGCATGAGCAGGTGTCTTGAATATCAACCGAGGACATTTCTCCTTGCTCGATAAACTCTGAACCATCTTGTTTTTCCCCTGAACAGGCAAAAGCCAATGAAAGTAAAAACAAGAGAAAAAGAGGTGATAATTGACGCATAGTTTATGATTTTAGGATATTGATGACTTTGAGAAAACGTCTCACATAACCACTTTCATTAAAACGTGTGACAGTGACTCCATAATGTTTTTTAGAGGAGCTGCTATGGATAAAGTCAATGGTTCCATTATCATTCTGCAAAACAATACCAACATGACCGATCGTACGCTGTGACGCATTTGTCCCGGTAAATAAAATGATGTCTCCAGGGCAAGAACGCCTAAGATCTACTTCGACCCCTTTATTCTTAAAACCACGACTGGTACGTGAAACCGGAATGCCAAAATGCGTATATACATGATAAACAAACCCAGAGCAATCAAACCCTTTTTCAGACTGTCCTCCCCAAAGGTAAGGTGTTCCGATATATTGCTTTGCAAAATGGACCACACTATCCCGTTCAACCAAATGTTCGGTTGTTTTTTCATTCGCCAAAGCAGCTGAAGAAAACAAAAAGGTTAAAAGAATAATAACAGGTCTCATACACTGCAAAATTAATATGTTTTATATTTTTATGATAAGAATGTTCATTCGAACTTTCAAAAGTATAATGAATAATCCAAACCCCGTTACAATTCGGGTGATTATTGATAAGAGAGCAAGATTATGTCGAGAATAAAAAATGCACAAATTAGATATCGCGTTATTGATCGTTCGATAGGGAATAAATATAAACCGTTTCCAACGAAAGAGGATTTACGAAGAGCTTGTGAAGAAGCATTGTACGGCAGTGATAACGGTACCGATATTTGTGACTCGACCATCGAAAAAGATCTCAAAGCGATGCGCCTGGATTTTGATGCGCCTATCAAATATAGCAAACGTGATAAAGGTTATTATTACGAAGACGAGAACTATTCGATTGATCAGATTCCACTTTCTGAAGATGATATTGACTCGATCCGATTTGCAGCCCAGACTTTGATGCAGTTTAGAGATGTTAGTTTATTCAAGCAGTTTGGTTTTGCGATTGACAAAATTTTTGATCGGGTGCATATTTCGAATAATCCGACTGAAGAATCGGTTGAAAGCTATGTTCAATTTGAGACGGTCCACGATAGTGGTTCAAACAACGAATACCTGCCTGAATTTCTAAAAGCGATAAAAGAAAAACAAGTGGTCACCTTTGACTATACTTCTTACATCAGTGAAAAAACAAAATCACGAAAAGTCTTGCCGCTTTTATTAAAAGAATACCGAAATCGCTGGTACTTGATCTGTTTTTCAATAGAAAAATCAAAAATCATGACCTTCGGATTAGACCGGATTTCAAATTTGGTTTTAACTGAAGATTATCAAACGGCCCCAGTTGATTTTAATCCGGATCATTTTTTCGAAAACTCAATTGGTATTACGGCCAATGATAGCGAACCTGTCAAAGTTATTTTTAAGATTGATAAGGTCGGTTCAAAGTATATCGAATCACAGCCTTTGCATCATTCACAAAAACTACAGAAAAAGGGTAGGAAACGGAATACCTTTTCATTGAACGTCATCGTGTCAGAGGAGCTCAAACGTACCTTCTTATCCTACGGTGCCCAGATTGAAGTGTTAAAGCCAGAAGCCCTCCGTAACGAATTGCGCAATATCGTTTTGGAGATGAGCGAGATTTATCATGATTAGGGTTGGGGGGGAGAAGTAATATCCTCATTATTCCTCGAACATCCCAAATCAGTTGACCCAGAACCTAAATTATTTCCTCCGAAATCATTAGCTTTAGAACCTATGTTCCCACGGTAAACAAAGTTTATAGTGATCACCTTATTGGCTATGCTGATTTTCGCATGCAATAAGCATGAGTCAGAGATTGATCCGATTAAACCCGAGTCAAAGATCTTAAAGGATACATTTTATCTAGTGAGCCGAAGCGGGGATACAATTCTAACAGGTCGGCCGGTTGAGGTTATAAAGCCTTTTAAATCATTACATTCGTCTTTTAAAAGATATCAGCAACCAAATAACCTTCTTTTTCAATACCACGAAAAATCTCGAAACGTTTTAAATCCCATTTGGAGTAAAACCGATACTCAATAATCACCTTTTTTCTCATCAAAATCGATCAAAAAGTTTCTGAATTATAATTCGGAACCTCATGGTGTTGATTCCGAACGTTTCTAGTACATACCTGCCTTAGATTTGTCTTCAAATAACAAAAACGAATATTATGAAGGCAATTATTATAAACGCATACGGAGGACCAGAGGTATTAAAAATACAACAGGTAGAAAAGCCTACTCCAAAATCAAATGAAATATTAATTAGAATTGAGGCCAGTTCAGTTACAAGAGCAAGCACCATGATGCGAACAGGAACACCATACTTTGGTAGACTGTTTACGGGTGTCACAAAACCAAAGGTAAAAACACCAGGAACCGATCTTGCTGGAATAGTTGAAGCAATTGGTTCAGAAACAACCCAATTTAAAGTAGGTGACAAGGTGATTGCTACTACCGATTTAAATTGTGGAGCCTATGCTGAATATATTTCGTTGCCTGAGGATGGTGTTATCGTCAAGCAACCTGAAAACACAGTCCTGAAGAAGCAACAGGAATAGTTTTCGATTTTACTATTAAACCCATTATTCCGACTGGTTAGTTGAGCAATAATCAATCTGGGTGGAATCAGCGTATTTGCATTCTGAACAAACCACATCATTCGCTGTTGCATGGTTAGAAACATTAACTTTATAAAAACAAAAACTGAAATATGAATTTTAAACTCATTTTGATCGCCGTTTCTTTACTGACGTTGAATTCGACTTTTGGACAGAATGAGACCGAACTGCCACTTAAAAATGTCAATCTGAGAGCAGTGGTCGAGATTGGATTTTTAGGTGTTTTTGACCATAAAGTACAATTCGGAAACGATGGCACTTATTTCGATTATCGCAACGATGGTGGACAGGATGTGCTTTTTCCAATTATTCGTCCTTCCTTGGAATTGGATATCAAACAACGCAATACGTTTATCTTGTTGTATCAGCCGCTCAGATTAGAAACGCAGGTATACCTCAATGAAGATTTAATTGTAGACGGTGCATTATTCGCCGCAACAACGAGCGCTAGAACCCTTTATAATTTCCCGTTTTACAGATTCAGTTACTTACGAGAGCTGGCTCCGAATAGTGAACGATGGAGTTTTGGTATTGGCGGAACAATTCAAATCAGAAATGCAACCATATCCTTTGAGTCTGGAGACGGTAATTTATATCGAGCGAACAGAGATGTTGGAATTGTACCTGCATTAAAAATTAGAAGTCGCTATCACTTTAGTAAGCAAGTTTATGCGGAATTAGAAGCAGACGGAATCTATGCGCCTGTGAGTTATTTGAATGGCAGTGATAATGAAGTCGTTGGTGCTATTTTGGATGCCAGTTTAAGAACAGGAATTAAAGTACATCAAAATGTAGACGCTTTCCTTAATCTCAGGTATTTAGGAGGAGGAGCAGTTGGAACTTCTGATAATACAGATGGACCAAGTGATGGTTATGTTAAGAATTGGCTGCACTTTGGCACTGTATCGGCAGGTTTCACGTATTCATTTTAAGCGATCATTTTCTATTCAATAATCACGATTATATTTGTGACACACGTCTAAATCATACAGGTGGAACTCATACGCATAAACAAATTCCTCACCGAGGCAGGGTATTGTTCAAGACGAGAGGCTGATCGACTGATTGAAGCCAATCGAGTTACAGTCAATAAGAAAGTTCCTGAACTCGGAACAAAAATTCCTAGAACAGCGGAGGTCCATGTGGATGGAGAACGTATTCGCCTGCAAAGCAAAGATAAATTTGTTTATATCGCGTTTAATAAACCGGTGGGCATCGTTTGCACGACCGACACACGAAAAGAGCGAGATAATATTATTGACTTTATAGGACATAAAGAAAGGATCTTTCCGATCGGCCGATTAGATAAACCAAGTGAAGGACTTATTTTCTTAACCAGCGATGGAGATATTGTCAATAAAATTTTGCGAGCAGATAATAATCACGAAAAAGAATATATCGTTGCCGTCAATCGTCCTTTTGATGATCGTTTCATTCATCGCATGTCAAATGGTATTCCCATTTTAGGAACAAAAACAAAGAAGTGTAAGGTCGAAAGGATCAACAAGAATAAATTTCGAATTGTTTTGACGCAAGGTTTAAACCGACAAATAAGACGGATGTGCGAATATTTGGGATATGATGTCGTCAAATTGAAACGCATTCGCATTATGAATGTGAGCTTAGATGTGCCTGTAGGAAGTTGGCGTGATTTGACACCTGCTGAGATGAAAACAATTAATACACTCGTTAAAAGTTCCTCTAAAACTAAATAAATAAAGACTTTAAGGAGTTGAATTAAAATGCATAAAATAATTTTATACGTAACATTCAAAATATAAATAAAAATATATGGATTGAATGTTGCAAATTTGTAGCGCAAAACACAAAAAAAAGCTATGAAAACTGTAACATTGGCTAAAGGGGACGGAATCGGTCCTGAAATTATGGAAGCGACTGTTCGCATTATTGAAGCATCAGGCGCAAACGTTCAATTCGATGAAATCAAAGTCGGAAAAAAAGTATATGAGTCTGGAAACACTTCGGGTATATCGTCAGAAGCTTGGGAAAGTATCCGTAAGCACAAAGTATTCTTAAAAGCACCGATTACAACACCTCAAGGTGGAGGTTACAAGAGTTTGAATGTAACCATGCGTAAGACCTTAGGTTTATACGCAAACTTGAGACCATGTTCTAGCTTGCATCCTTATGTCAGAACAAAGCACCCGGAAATGGATGTGGTAATTGTTCGTGAAAACGAAGAGGATTTATACGCAGGTATCGAGCATCAACAAACTGAAGATGTGGTTCAATGTTTGAAATTGATAACACGTCCTGGGAGTGAAAAAATCATTCGCTATGCTTTTGAATATGCTAAGCATAATGGTCGCAAAAAAGTGACTTGTTTTTCAAAAGACAATATCATGAAACAAACAGATGGTTTGTTCCACAAGATCTTTGATGAAGTTGCAGCTGAATATCCTGAAATCGAAAACGAACATTGGATTGTAGACATAGGGGCGGCAAAATTAGCTGATACACCAGAAGCATTTGATGTAATCGTCATGCAAAACCTATACGGCGATATCCTTTCAGATGTAGCTGCACAAATTACTGGATCAGTAGGAATGGCAGGATCTTCAAATGTTGGGGAGTCTGTTGCTATGTTTGAAGCGATTCACGGAAGTGCTCCAGATATTTCTGGAAAAAACATCGCAAACCCTTCAGGTTTATTAAGAGGTGCAATTTTAATGTTGAACCATATTGGTGAAAACAAAGCAGCTGAAAAAATTCATAACGCTTGGCTTAGAACGATTGAAGAAGGAACACATACACCAGATATTTATAAAGAAGGTGTAAGTACGAAGAAAGTCGGAACAAAAGAATTTGCAGATGCAGTTATCGCAAATCTTGGAAAAAGTCCTGAGCAATTAACAGCAGTTGTTTACAATGCAGATAAACCATTCGATCTTCCAAAAGTGAAAGAACGTCCTGCATCGAAAAAAGAATTATTGGGAGTTGATGTTTTTGTTGACGATAAGGACAAAAACCCTAACAACGTGGCCGAACGTTTGAAGTCAATCGAATCAGAAGGCTTAAAACTTCAAATGATCACGAACCGTGGGGTTAAAGTTTGGCCAAATGGATTTGACGAAACATACTGTACGAACCACTGGAGATGTCGTTTGCTAATGCCTTCAGAAGAAGTCGTTGATAAAAAAGAAATCGTGAATGTATTAAGCAATGCGCTTGCGAATAATGTAGATGTAATTAAAACTGAAAACCTCTACACCTTTGATGGGAAAAAAGGATTCTCATTAGGGCAGGGGCAGTAAGATATAGATACTTTACCTAAAACAATCAGGAGCTGTGCACCAACGCTACAAAAATCTTGAACTCGTGATTGCCACGAAACACAAGAAAGAAGCGGTGCTGGCTCCTGTTTTTGTTTCTAAACTTGGTGTCAACTGTCGTACGATTGAAAACTTTGATACGGACCAATTTGGTACTTTCTCTGGAGAGGTAGAGCGTTTAGATCCGCCCCTCGAGGCTGCCCGTAAAAAAAATCGTTTAGCACATGAAATGACAGGTTGTGCTTTAGCCGTATCAAGCGAGGGCTCTTTTGGTCAACACCCCCATCTGTTTTTTGTACCTGGTAATGAAGAATTATTGCTCTTTTCTGATTTTGAAAATGGATTAGAAATTGTAGAAAAAAGTATCGTCACCGAAACTAATTTTGCAGGTCAGTGCATTCATTCATGGAAGGAAGCAGTGGCATTTGCTGAAAAAATAGGTTTTCCGGAGTCTGCAATTATTCTTCGCAAATCAGAAAGTAGCCATGAAGATATTGTTAAGGGAATAACCGATCCCAAGCAATTTCAAGAGGCCTTTAAAAATCAGTTGAAGAATCACCAAGAACTTTGGTTAGAAACCGATATGCTTGCGCATCTTAATCCGCAAAGAATGGCGCATATAGGAGCTTTGGGTAAAAAACTTTCCGAACGTATTTTATCAGCCTGTCCTTCCTGTCAATCTCCCGGTTTTGGACCCGTAAAAAACATTGCTGGTTTACCATGTCAATGGTGTAGTCGTCCAACAAGATCAATTAAAACTCAAGTCTGGGGATGCGTTAAATGTGACCATCAGGAAGAAAAAAAGCATCCGAACAAGAAGGAATTTGAAGACCCTATGTATTGTGATTTTTGCAATCCATAAAAGCCTTCGTGCATATCCTGTTAATAACTAATTCGAATTCATAAAAGACAAGCCTTATCTTTGTGGCTAGCGAACTGAAAAATTAAAAGAAATTATGAAGTTTTTTATCGATACGGCAAATTTGGAAGAAATCAAAGAGGCCAATGACCTAGGTATTTTAGATGGTGTAACCACTAACCCATCATTGATGGCTAAAGAAGGCATCACAGGGGAAGAAAATATTTTAAAACATTATGTAGACATCTGCAATATCGTAGATGGAGACGTAAGTGCAGAAGTTATCTCAACTGATTTTGAAGGAATGGTAAGGGAAGGTGAACGCCTTGCAGCTTTGCATCCAAATATTGTTGTCAAAATTCCTATGATCAAGGATGGGATTAAAGCGATCAAATATTTCTCGGATAAAGGAATCAAAACGAACTGTACATTGGTCTTTTCTCCAGGACAAGCCATTTTGGCAGCAAAGGCAGGAGCAACTTACCTTTCTCCATTTGTTTGTCGTTTAGATGATATTTCTTCAAACGGACTAGATTTAATCGCTCAGATTAGAGCGATTTATGATAATTACATGTTTGAAACAGAAATTTTAGCAGCTTCTGTTCGCCACACGATGCACGTAATCAACTGCGCTGAGATTGGTGCAGACGTGATGACTGGTCCGCTGAGTTCAATCTTAGGATTATTAAAACACCCATTGACAGATATTGGATTAGAAAAGTTCTTAGCGGATTATGCTAAAGGCAATAGCTAAAACCAAATAACACGATAGAAAAAACGCCTTTCGATTTTTCGAAAGGCGTTTTCTTTTTACATGCTTTTTTATAATAGTCCGAGACAGATTTTTAAGCGAATTATTTTCCGCACAGATGCATAGACTTGTCGCTGAAATCCCTGATCGTTGGACATTTCACTGATAATATCCTTTAAGGCTTTTTCCTCATCAATAGGCATCAGAATCAAATCGCATCCAGCTTTTGCCGCTTTTAATTCACAGTTTGGGATAGATGCTACACCACCCATGTTCATGGCGTCTGTAACAACTAAGCCTTTGAAGTTCATTTTGTTTTTCAGCAAATCCGTCACAATATTCCGTGAAACAGAAGAAGGTAAATCATTCGTATTGTAGGTCTCATTGTTTTTAATAGCAATATGTGCTACCATAATTGAGAGAACACCAGCATTAATCAACGGTCGATAGTTTTCAACCTCTAGCATTTCACCATCTATATAGACCAGTTTCTTATGTGTATCCCCAACCACATAACCGTGTCCAGGAAAATGTTTTGCCGTAGCTACTATACCGCGTTTTTGAGTTTCTTCAATGAAGACACGCGACCAAATTTGAGCGGTATCGGCGTTATCGCCAAAAGCACGGTAAGAGATGGCTTCATTTGGGGACATGTCCACAACTGGGGCATAATTATAGTTGATGCCAATATCTTTTAAATCTTTACAAATAGAGGCGGCAAATTTTCTAACTTCTGCGCGGCTAACCATTAAATTAGCCTTCTTAACAGGCGTACAGTTTTTAATTTTATAGCCAATTAAACTCGGTTCAGCATCTGCAGAATAGAGCAGTGGTATACCTCCATGATTGGCATTGATCTGATTAAAGTCATTGACCATTTCAGTAAAACCAGACTTTGTTCCGTTCAACAATAGAATACCGCCAATGTGATTTTTGCTTAGCAAATTATTTAGATGATCCTGTGATTTACCCAAACGACCAGCTGCTGGAACGATCATTTGACCTGCTCGACTGGTATCATTGAGACTTTCAAAAACCTCGTCTACCTTCTGCTCGAGCATCGCATCATAAACAAAGAAATCACTTAAGTCCCAATCTTGCGCATAAGAAATGGGAGATATTATCAGTAGGAAAAAGAGGATGAGCCGATTGGTCATAATTATTAATTTTTTGCACGAAATTAATAAATCCCCTTATTTTATTGGCTTTACCTGATAAAAAAGGAATTCGGATATAAAAGAATCGTTATTTTTAAGGCATGACAAAGAAAAAATCAATTTTAAGTAAACAAGCACTTAATTTCTTAGAAAGATACCTCAATAATCCATCTCCAACAGGTTTTGAGAGCGAAGGGCAGAAGTTGTGGTTAGAATATATTAGACCTTATGTCGACGATTATTGGGTCGATAATTATGGTTCTGTGGTTGGAATTGTAAATCCAGAGGCAAAATATAAAGTAGTCATTGAAGCGCATGCGGATGAAATTTCTTGGTTTGTACATTACATCACCGATGACGGATTTCTTTATTTGCGAAGAAATGGTGGCTCCGATCATCAGATTGCTCCATCAAAAAGAGTGAATATTCACACGCCAAAAGGAATTGTAAAAGCAGTTTTTGGTTGGCCTGCAATTCATACACGCAAGGCCAAAGAGAATCCACCAGAACTGACCAATATTTTCCTAGATTGTGGATGCGAATCGAAAGAGGAAGTTGAAAAATTAGGAATCCATGTGGGATGCGTTGTGACTTATGAGGATGAGTTTATGGTGTTGAATAAGAATAAGTTTCTAGGCAGAGCGTTGGATAATAGAATCGGAGGTTTTATGATTGCTGAAGTGGCCAAAATGTTAAAAGAAAACAAAGTCAAACTTCCATTTGGTCTATACATAACGAATTCAGTTCAAGAGGAAATTGGTTTACGTGGGGCGCAAATGATTGCAGAAAAGATTAAACCGGACGTCGCGATTGTTACGGATGTTTGCCATGATACTTCAACGCCGATGATTGATAAAATTCAACAAGGTGATCTAAAATTTGGTAAAGGTCCGGTTCTAACATACGGTCCGGCTGTTCAAAATAACTTATTAAGCCTAGTGCTCAGTGTGGCAGAAGAGAAAAAGATTCCTTTTCAGCGAGCCGCTGCTTCAAGAGCAACGGGCACAGATACAGATGCGTTTGCCTACTCAAATTCAGGTGTTCCATCTGTATTAATTTCTACACCATTGCGCTATATGCATACGACGGTTGAAATGGCGCATAGGGAAGATGTCGAGAATGGTATCCTCTTAATTTATGAAGCATTATTGAATATAGAAGACGGGCATGATTTTAGATACTTCACTTAACTAAAGTATGATCATCATGATGCGTAACTTATTAACCTTGTTCTTTCTCCTTTCGGGGTTCTTGCTTATGGCGCAAGATAGTCCGGATGTTATTTTAACAACAGGACATAATGATCAGGTCAACGCAATGCGCGTGACAAAAGATGGTCGTTTTTTAGCAAGCGCATCAAATGACAAACAAGTTAAAATCTGGGAGTTGGCAACCGGAATGGAATATAGGACCATTTCGGGCACAGCAGGTAGGGTAGAGCAGTTGGCTTTCTCTCCTGATAATATCCATTTAGCAGTAACAACTTTTAACAATGAATTATTAGTCTGGAATGTGATTTCAGGTTGGATTATAAATTACCAAACCTCAAACTTGAGTCGAAGCCAGATATCGTAACTACCGAAAAGATGGTGAAATTTGGTATCAAAGCATGGGATGATAATTATAACCTAAAGCAAATCAATGTATACGTGAATAACGTTCCGATCTATGGAGAGACAGGGCACTTGATTGAAGGGAACATTAAATCATATCACAAGGAGATAAGCATTCCCTTAATTAACGGGAAAAATAAGATCCTGATTTCTGTGTTAAATTCAAATGGGGTAGAATCACTCTATGAATCTATAGAAATTGTTAGAGATGGTGAACCAGAAAAGCATGATTTATGCATGGTTTCGATTGGCGTATCCGATTATCAAGATGAACGTTTTGCCTTAAAATATGCGACAAAGGATGCCGAAGATATGCTTAATAAATTTCAGGAATCTGAAACAAGATATCGCAACGTCTATCAAAAGAAACTGCTCAATAATGAAGTGACCTTGGAAAATATAGCAGCACTAGAAACATTTTTTGCCAATTGTACGCATGAAGATTTGGCGATTATTTTTATTGCAGGCCATGGAGTTTTAGATCAAGATTACAACTATTATTTCGGTACTTGGGATATGGATTTTAACCAACCGGCTGAAAGAGGATTACCGTATACGCAATTATCATCGCTTTTGAATAAAATCAAAGCTTATCAAAAGCTACTGATTATGGATACCTGTCACTCAGGTGAATTGGATAAAGATGAAATTGAAGAAGGACCTCCAGCTGAGCTAGAAGAGGGTGATGTCCAATTCAGAGCAGCAGGAGTTGGTGTTCGCAAAAAGGATGGGCTAGGCTTTGATAACTCCATACAATTTACACAAGATCTTTTTTCTGATTTGAGAAAGGGTTCTGTTGCAACAGTCATGTCGAGTGCTGGAGGTGCTGAATTTGCAATGGAAAGTGATGAATGGAATAATGGATTATTCACCTATGTTTTTATCAGTGGATTGAATGACGAGAACGACGATCAGAAAGTTTACCTTTCTGAAATCCGCGAATATGTCAACCAAGGAGTGCAAGCATTATCCAAAGGAAAACAAATTCCAACCGCTCGAGAGGAGAATATTAGTCGCGATTATATTATATTCAGAAAATAAATGGAGCCATATCCTATCATAACGCCAGCCATTCCCTCTGGACAGGTATATCAATTTACGACTGATCATGAGGTTGAATATGAGGTTCGCTTTGGTCGCAAGAAGAATGATATCTTCCATGCGGTTGTGGTTTTTGGCGTTTTGAATGAGGAGTATGAGGGAGAAGAATATGTGGTAACGAATAAGGGAGATGCTTTCCGTGTAATGACGACTATATCAGAAGTCATTAGGATCTTTTTAAAAGAGCATCATAATATGCAAATCATAGAGTTTACTGGAATTATGCGAGAGGATGAAAAAGAAGAGGTTTCTAAACGGACAAAACTTTATTTGCGTTTCCTTCCGCGTGTTTTTCCGCCGTCAAAATGGAAGGCTAATATTACAGGAAATAGAATCTTAGCCAAGAGGATCTAGAAGATCAATTTACAGCCTTCAGGAACAACGGATCGTATCCACTTTTCTTGCTCGAAACTAATGACATTCCCTTCCAAGGATAGGTACTGCAAATTCTTTAGTTGAGCAATTGTTTCGGGTAATTTTTTAATCACGTTATTCTCTAAACTTGAGTAAGTCAGATTCTCTAATAAACCAATGGGATCTGGAATCTTTTTGATTTGATTACCGTTTAAACTCAGATACTTTAATGAAGTCAAACCGCTGAGATCTTTCGGTAATTGCCGTCTAGTTCAAGGTTCTCTAATTCGTGATAATCCGATAAATTCTTCGGTAGTTTTTTAATAAAGTTCCCATCCAGTTTTAATGATTTCAATTTCGTCAGTCCCATAATTTCGTTCGGCCAAACTTCCATGAGATTCTCGCCCAAATCAATTTGTTCTAGGGCAGACAGATGGATAACGGAAGTGGGTAAATGATCGATTTGATTTTCTCTGAGCATCAAAGTTTTTAATTTGGTTAAATCACCAATCGTTGACGGTAATCTTTTTAACTGATTCCGAGATAAGTTTAGATATTCCAGTTCTTTCCACTCATTTATTTGATCCGGCAAAGCATCGATATAGTTTCCGACAATAGATAATTGTTGCAACATCTTCAGTTTTGCAAGTGCCGCCGGAAAAGATTTGATTTCATTATCGTCCAGGTTGATGAGACGCAATGCTTGTAAACTTCCGATGTTCTCGTTTATCTCAGATATGATATTCTGATTGAGTTTTAACGCTTCTAATTGTTTGAAATTACCAATTGAAGCAGGTATAACACTCAAACGATTAGAACTCAGATAAAGTGCTTTTAATGATTCGAAGCCAGTAATGGATTCTGGTAGTTTTTCGATTTCATTAAGCGTTAAATAAAGCTCTTCGAGACGCTTTAATTGTCCTAATTCGTTCGGGAAATTAGTTAAGAGGTTTCCTTGAAGATAGATAGACTCAATTGGAGCCGAAGGAAGGTTAATCAAACTCAACCCTTCTATATTTAGATTATTCTCACTTAAATCGAGGATATGTAAATTTTCCATTGTCCACACCTCACTTGAGACGAGTTTTATTTGCTTCATCGCAAAGTTCAGGTAACGCAGTTTTTTTAAATCCCCCATCCAATCAGAAATGGCGTCGAGTCCGTTTAAATGAACATCCAATGAGTCTAATGAAGACAATTCGCTAATGCCATCGGGTAAATGGGTGAGCGCATTGCGTCCTAATTTCAAAACCTCTAAAGATTTTGTATTTTTTATAGCATTTGGAATTTTGGTTAATTTATTTCCAGTAACATCAAGGTACCTCAGGTTTGAAGCATTGGCTATATCCTGATGGACTCGAACCAAACGGTTAGCTTTCAAATACAGCTAAAAATAGTGATTTTACCTATAAAACACGCTGATTTTCTATGATTTGTGATATCCTAGTTTTTTTTCAATGGCTTTAATCATAAGCCCAGCAATATCTGTACCAGTAGCACCTTCTATACCTTCTAGTCCAGGAGAAGAATTAACTTCTAATACCATAGGCCCTTTATTCGAACGAATAATGTCTACGCCTGCAACAGGTAGATTCAATACTTTTGCCGCTTTAACAGCAAGTTTCCGCTCTTCTGGAGTGATTTTAATAACACTCGCTTTGCCTCCCATATGAATATTCGATCGGAATTCTCCTTTTTGTGCTTCTCGCTGTATAGAGGCTACCACTTTATAGTCAATAACAAAGCAACGTATATCCTTACCTCCAGCTTCACGGATAAATTCTTGTACCAATATATTCGCATGTAAACTTTTAAATGCATTGATAACAGATTCAGCGGCCTTACTAGTTTCAGCAAGAACAACTCCTTTACCTTGCGTGCTTTCTAGCAGTTTTACAATTAGAGGTGCACCACCGACCATCTCGATTAAACCTTTGGTATCTAAAGGTGATTTAGCAAATCCGGTTATAGGCGTGTTTATGCCGTGTTTGGAAAAGATTTGAGACGAATATAGTTTATCCCTTGATTTTAGAATAGCGTCTGCATTGTTCAAAGCATAAGCGTTTAAACTTTCAAATTGGCGAACCAATGCGCAACCATAATGTGTCATAGAAGGTCTTAGTCTCGGAATAACGGCATCCAATTTATTCAAAATCGTTCCGTCGCGATAGCGAACTTCAGGATCCGAACTATCCATCTTCATGTAACACAATTCTGCATTTAAGAACTTCAGATCATGCCCGCGTTCTTCAGCGGCTTCCATGATACGTCTGTTACTATATAAATCACGGTTTGTTGCTAATAGTCCTAGTTTTAATCCTGCTAATTCACGCTTTTCATTGATGTAAAATTTCTTAATGTCTTCCTCGTCATAGTCTTTCAATAAATACTGACCTGACGGATCAACGATAAATCGACCTTTCATCGCTTCTCTTCCGAGTAGCATGCGAAAGCCCATCGCGTCGCGATTAGCGAGCGTCATTTCAATCTCAAAAGACTCTCCATTCATTTCAAGGGCCGTGCGAATAACGTAACGACTTTCACTAGACCCCCCCGTATTCTTTACTTTCCGCACAGCAACAATAGGTGCCTCATTTCGAATCGCAATGTGTCGCGACTCAGGTAAAGGATGGATTTCAAACCTTACCCAATCTTCACCATTCTTCGTAAATCGTCGAATATCTGAAGCATGTATAGCTGAGGTTTGAGCACCGGAGTCAATACGCGCTCGTATAGCGGGTGTGTTCAATTCGGGAAAAGAACACCATTCTTGACTTCCGATAATTGTTAAGTTTTGATCTGTCATGCTGTGTTAAATGTTTTATGCGTTCAACGAAATTATACTTTTTTTTACTTTTCCTATCCTATTTCAGATTGTCCTGTTATCCTGCTAGTCAGTTGCTCAATATGATAATCATAAAGGAAGATAATTTGTTCGGTCATTTTTTGATTAGCTTTTCTAAATCTCCAATAGCTTAGAAAAAACATCCTTGATTTGAAAGAGCTAAGGCGGTTTTTAGCTCATTTTTAATATCTTTACGAGTCAATTTCCAAAAGGTAGAAACTATGCCAAAAATTTTAATCATTGATGATGAAAGAAGCATCAGACGAACGTTAAAAGAAATTCTTGAATTTGAAGATCATACGGTAGATGCTGTAGAGGATGGGATTTCTGGAATTCGTGAGGCCAAAGAGAACAATTATGATGTCATTTTTTGCGATATTAAAATGCCGCAAATGGATGGAATGGAGGTGCTAACCAAATTGAAAAATGATGGTTTAGAAACACCGATCATCATGATTTCTGGTCATGGTAATATCGAAACAGCAGTTGAATCAATCAAAAATGGAGCTTACGATTTTATTGAAAAGCCATTGGATTTGAACCGTATATTGGTAACGATAAAAAATGCATTGGACAGAACTGACCTTGTGGAGGAGACAAAAGTGCTTAAAAAGCAAATCAAAAGACATTCAAAGAATTATAATATTATTGGAGAGTCTGCACCATTGCAAGAGATACGCGACATGATCGGAAAGGTCGGTCCCAGTGATGCTCGAGTTTTAATTACTGGTCCAAATGGTGCGGGAAAGGAATTGGTTGCACGTCAATTGCATGAGCAAAGTGCGAGAAATAAGGAACCGTTTATAGAGGTGAACTGTGCTGCCATTCCCTCTGAGTTGATCGAATCCGAATTGTTCGGACATGAAAAAGGAGCATTTACATCTGCTGTAAAACAGAAGAAAGGCAAATTCGAATTAGCAACTAAAGGAACACTTTTCTTAGATGAAATTGGAGATATGAGTGCTTCGGCTCAAGCCAAAGTATTGCGAGCCTTGCAGGAAAATAATATCACCCGAGTTGGTGGTGAAAAGGATATCAAAGTGAATCCAAGAGTCGTTGCGGCAACGAATAAGGATTTACGAAAAATGATTGAAAATGGTGAATTCAGAGAAGATCTTTACCATCGTTTAAGTGTAATTGTGATTAAAGTTCCTTCTTTAAATCAAAGAGTAGATGACATTCCAATCTTAACTGAATTTTTCCTTGAGAAAGTATGCGGCGAATATGGGATGGCGACCAAATCAATTTCTGATACTGCTGTCAAAGCGTTACAAGGTATTGATTGGACTGGAAATATCCGTGAATTAAGAAATGTTGTTGAGCGCCTCGTTATTTTAGGAGGTGAAGAAATTTCTGAAGCGGATGTGAACGCTTTCGTTGCAATCAAGTAAAACTTAGAATGGATTATTTAAATAGAGAATCGATTCTCGAGATTGTTGAAAGAGCGTTAATTGAAGATCTTGGAGACGGTGATCATACGAGTTTAGCTACCGTTCCTGAACAAGGTCACGGCAAAGCACGTTTATTAGTAAAAGATGATGGTGTCTTGGCTGGTGTAGAATTAGCTGAGATTATTTTTAAAAGAGTAGATCCCAAATTACAAATGGAAGTGCTGATTAAGGATGGTGCTCGCATTAACAAAGGGGATATTGCCTTTTATGTAGAAGGCCCATCACGGTCAATTTTGAGTGCAGAACGTTTGGTGCTGAATTTTATGCAGCGCATGAGTGGTATTGCGACCAAAACAGATGAGCTAGCGAGCATCATTGCGCATCTTCCCACTAAATTGTTAGACACAAGAAAAACAACTCCTGGAATTCGTCTCATGGAAAAATGGGCAGTAAAAATTGGAGGCGGACATAACCACCGGTTTGCACTCTATGATATGGTCATGATTAAAGATAATCATATCGATTATGCAGGAGGAATTCAACAAGCTATCGAACGAACCCATCAATACCTTAAATCAAAAAATAAGTCGCTTAAAATTGAAATTGAAACGCGCAATTTAGCTGAGGTAAAACAGGTCCTTGCAGACGGTCGGGTAGATCGAATCATGTTGGATAATTTTACACCAGATCAAATTCGAGAGGCCTTATCAATTATTGATTCCGATAAATTTGAAACCGAAGCTTCTGGTGGTATCAATGCGAATTCGATTTTGGCTTATGCCGAAACCGGTGTAGATTATATCTCTTCAGGTGCCTTGACTCACTCTTTTAAAAGTCTTGACCTGAGTTTAAAGGCCGAGTTTAGCTGATTGGTTATTGTTTGAGAACGCGATAATGAACCCCGCTAACAGTAATGAGGTAGATGCCATTTTCGTAATTCGACAGATCAATTGTTGATGATTCTTTCATGAAATGTTTGAACAGAATTTTACCATGCTTATCCATTAATATAATTTCCTTTTGTTGGTTGTCACTAGTTTGAATTGTCAAATTGGAAACTGTTGGATTGGGATATAATTCAACACGAGCTAATGAATGTTTTTCATTCGACAAGTCAGACGCAAAAGCAATGGACGCTGTCATCTCTTGCACATCACCGTTACAACCATAAACAGTCAAAATCACTTCATAAATTCCCGATGATGGGAAAGTGTGGCTGGGATTTTCTTCTATATAGATTGTTCCATCGATATTCCATTCCCAACTTGTGGCATGTTCACTTAAGTTTTCAAAATTGACGGTTAAATCGTCTATATAATAATCGAAATTGGCGATGGCGTCTACTTCATCATAAGTATCAATACGCCAAACATCAAACTCCTCTCCTAAGACGACTGTGGCAGCAACGGTCTGAAAATATTCGGCGAGGTCTGCGTCTAATGAGGCCGTATAAGTTGTTCCTAATGGACTTTCTCGGTATATCGTAGCATACATAACACATGCAGCTAGGTAAGAACCATTGATGTTTGGATGACTTTCATCTCCCGTGTAGAATTCAATCTCAGGCGAATCGTTAATCACATAGCGCCAAGCCTCACCCACGGGAGACACAGACGCGTCATTCTCGATAGCAAAATTGACATATGCATTTCTTAACTCCGTTTGCATGCCGTCATAGGTACATACAGGAGGATGGAAGTCACAATAATAATCATCACCATTTTTACGTCCCCAAGTCATGAAAAAGATAATGTAAGTGCAATCAAAATTGCTGCGTATAGTATCGCAAATAGCGGTCGCATGAGGATTGCTATGATCTTCTCCCGTAATTTCTTCAGGTAAAGATGGGATTTGACTTTGTTGCTGAAGGACGACAAAGTCCCAGTTTTCACTATCTATTTTTCCGATCGTTGTTGCATTGTCTTTATGCAGCCGCCAATGGTAACCGCCCGGCGTATACGAATCGTATGTAATTTCTTCACCTTTTCCTGCAGCAATTTCAGAGACAAGCAACGGAAGGTTATTCGCTCCGGTATAGCTATTGCCAATGAAAAGGACTTTGGTTTGCGCATATGACAAATGACATACAAATATCACAAAGCTAAAGGTGAATAGAATTAAATTTAACTGTCTTTTCATTTTTGGATAAAAAGGATTAAGCTGTTCTGTTTCCCCTCAATAACGGCTGGAATCCGAAGCGGTTGCCCTGTCTAATAAATTGCAGAAAAAAAAGACCCACAATAAATGCAGGTCTTTTTTCTATTCTTCAGACGGTTTAGCTATAAATCTTATCGTATAAATCTTTGTGTCTTTCCAATAAAACACGACGTTTTGGTTTAAGTGTAGGTGTTAAATCGCCCGATTCAGGTGTCCATAAATGATCCACCAATTCAAAACGTTTGATTTGCTCCCATTTTCCAAATCCAGCATTATATCCATCTACTTCTTTTTGTACCCGCTCGATTACGATTTCGCTGCTGGCAATATCAGTTTCGGAAGAACCAATATTATGTCCCTTATGTTTGGCCCATTCTTGGATGAATTCAAAAGCAGGAACAATGAAAGCAGCTGGCATTTTTTGATTTTCGCCAATGACCATGATCTGCTCGATAAAACGTGATTCTTTAAACTTGTTTTCCATCACCTGTGGAGCAATGTATTTCCCTCCAGATGTTTTGAAAATCTCTTTCTTTCGATCAGTGATTTTTAAGAATTTACCTTCGACGAATTCTCCTATGTCACCTGTATGGAACCAACCGTCCTTATCAATAGCTTCAGCCGTTTTTTCAGGTTGATTATAATATCCCATCATCACATTCGGTCCTTTCGCCAAAATCTCACCATCTTCGGCAATCTTAACTTCGACGTTGTCTAAAACCGGTCCGGTTGTTCCAATACGTACATTATTACCTTCCTCAAAGTTTACACTAATAACAGGAGAAGTTTCCGTCAAACCATAACCTTCCATCACTGGAATGCCAGCCCCTAAAAAAACCCGCGCTAGACGTGGTTGTAAAGCCGCACTTCCAGAAGCGACTGCCAATGTTTGTCCGCCAAGTGCTTCTTGCCATTTGCTAAAAATGAGTTTTCTAGCAACTTTTAATTTAAAATTATACCATCCAGAGCGTCCGACAACATCATATTGCTCACCTATGTCAACGGCCCAGAAAAATAGTTTTCTTTTAATACCTGTTAATGCTTCTCCTTTTGCGATAATCTTATCGTATACTTTCTCTAATAGTCGAGGCACTGCAGTAAATACTTGCGGTTTAACTTCTTTTAAATTATCGCCAATGGTGTCCATTGACTCTGCAAAATAAATAGAAACACCTGTATATTGATAAAGGTATAATAACATGCGTTCATAGACATGGCAAACGGGCAAAAAACTTAATGATTTCGCCGATGAATCAACCGGTAGGCGAGGCTCACAGGCGATTACATTGCTTAGTAAATTCTGGTGAGAAAGCATAACACCTTTTGGATTTCCAGTTGTACCAGAGGTATAAATCAGAGTAACCAAATCTTCATATTTAATCGCTGCTTTACGTTTCTCAATTTCTGCATCCAATTCAGCATCGGGATCCTCCAATAATTCAGTCCATGATTTTGTGTCGTTCACGGCTTCAAAAACGTAAACCTCATTTAGGGTACTTACATTATCGATAATGGAATTAACCTTGTGGTATAATTCCTCATCGGAAACAATGCACAACTTTACACCGGCATCATTAAATATATAATCATAATCCTCAGCGCTGATCGTGGGATAAACCGGAACGCCAATGGCGCCGACTTGCTGAATACCAATATCGCAGATATTCCACTCCGATCTATTATTCGAAATCATGGCAATTTTATCACCTGGTTCAATACCCTTTTTAATTAAACCGCGACTTATAGCATTCGCCTTTTCAATATACTCTGCAGTGGAGGTTTTTCGCCACTCTCCGTCTACTTTGTCACAGAATGCTTCATCCTGTGGGAATTTTTCCATCTGATAATACGGAAGGTCAAATAATCTTTTTACGTCCATTTATTTTGATATTAAGGAAATGTTTTAATGTTTTTTTCGTTCTTGAAATATACTAAAAATACCCATAGAATCAGCGAACTGATAATAATTTCGTAACTTGTACATTCTAAGAAATAAAAAAAAAATAACGTACCTGTAACTTTTGGGACCGTTAGATTGTTTTAGCTTTTTGTTAAGGGATGTTATAACATTCAAGAAAACGCGATTTTGACAAGGAAAGAATACAATAGCACAGTGAAAGACTACTCCGGACGTTTGTACGGATTTGCGCTGAAATACCTCAAGAATAAAGAGGATGCTGATGATATTGTGCAAGATGCTTTTGAGAAATTGTGGAAGAACAGAAAAAAGGTAGAATTTCAAAAAGCCAAATCATGGCTATTCACCTGTGCACACAATGCCTTGATTAATATGATCAAGAAAAATAGTCGAATGACGTATCAAGAAACAACAGTATCTAATCATACGGTTGAGTCGCATGCACATGAATTTGAAATGAAAGAAGTTGTCGCGAATTGTATGGCAATTTTACCACCTGTTCAAAAGTCGATCATTTTATTGAGAGACCTTGAAGGATATAACTATAAAGAAATTGGAGAAATACTTTCCTTGTCCGAATCACAAGTGAAAGTTTATCTATTTCGTGCCCGCAAGAAATTAAAGAAACATCTAAAGGATCTAACAGTACTCGTATGAATATTCACGAAAATTTTGACAGATGGATGTTCGATTACATGGAAGGGAATCTCTCTTCCGGTGAGGTAGAAGTCTTTGAGCAATTTTTAGCTCAGAACTCTAGCTTTGAGCCAGACGTAGACGCATGGCAAAACACCGTAATTCCAACAGAAAATGTCATATACCCCAATCAACACAAGCTTGAGCGCAAAAGGAAAGTGGCCGGATGGTACGGCTGGGCTGCCGCAGCGTTCTTGATCACTGGATTATTGTTCGGTGGGATTAACTTGATTAACTCAGGCGATTCAAATGATACGCTCGCCTCAGAGCGCGCAACCACTTCTATCGATTATCATACGAACCATAGTTTCTTTATCCCCACTGAAACCGGTTCAACCGTTACGGACGTTCAATCGAATGATGTAACCGATAATCAATTGAACGATTATACAACTAGTTTGACGGCCAATCAGAAAGAACGAAATAATGCACAATACGATAGCCGTTCAAACAATACCAATAGTCGACCTGATGCAGATGTAAATGGAGAAAGCAATGCTTTAACCACAACACAAAATCATACCAGCTTATTCGATGAGGTACATACTGTTGAAGAAGCAATGATTGTAAAAGGAGGAAAAGCGATTGATCAGGCACTGGATAATCTAGAGGGTTCTGGTAACGTTGCACATTATGCAAATAATCCTGGATTGACAGATGTTGAATTAGATTTAAAACCAAGTTCGAATCTCAAGTTGAATGCCTTCTCTTATAAAGCTAAACGATTCTATAGAAAAGTTGAACGCATGTTAGGTTATCCTGTTGGTTTAACGAATCTAAGAGATCCTAGATTAATACTACCAGAAAATGACTTGACTAATTTTAACCCAGCTTTTACAGGCGGACTTTTAAAACCACGTTTTGAAATGAATACCAGAGCGCAGTGGTTGGGATCTGAAATCGCTATGCAACGCAGCAGAATTGCTTTTGATAATTACAGAAGTGGTATCCGCGGTGGTGTTGGAATAAGCATTGATGCCGCAACGGCGCATTCAGGTGCTTTTGGTCAATACAGTATTAACTTAACCTATTCACCAAAAATCAATTTAGGAGATAATCTGGTGTTAGAGCCGGGGATCAAATTAACATTAGGTATGATCGATGGACGCAATGAAAACTTCGGTTCAGTTAATGCATTTGAACTAGAAAGAGGATTGGTATTAAATAAGCCTGAAGCCTACACGGCCGGAGCCAATCAGATCTGGTACAAAGACTGGGGCGCAGGTTTTGTATTAAATGCTGAAAGAATGTATGTCGGCTTCAGTGCAGATAACCTTGGCGGACATTATGCCAGTGTGTATCCAGTTGAAGGAAGCTTTGAGCCTGAAGCTGCACCGGTTCGCTATACAGGAATCATAGGGTTAGATTTCTTGAAAAACAATCGAGATCGATCTTTTAGTCCGTTTATTACAGGTCGTCATTTTGGAGCAAACACAGAGGGATGGGCAGGATTTAACGCGAGAGTTGGAGCTTTCACCATGGGTGGTGCTTATTCTACAAAACAAGATTTTGCAGCCTCTATAGGTCTTCAGCTTAAACACGTTAGCCTAACTTATCAATACGATCAATCAACTTCCTATGCGTTGAATCAACGGATGGGTTCACATAGCCTCGGATTAAGAATTGTCGGAGGAAAAAGAAAAGTAAGACTCAACAATTAATATTATGAAAAAAATAATCAGCATATGTGCACTGGTGTTTTCACTCACTGGTTTTTCACAAGACCCTGAGTTTACCCAGTTTTATGCCAATCCGATTTATTTGAATCCAGCAATGGCCGGAACACATGGTTGCCCTAGGTTAAACATGAATTACAGGAATCAATGGGCTAATATCTCGGGAGCATTTGTAACAAACAGTGTCTCTTACGACCAGTTTGTAAATGTTTTGCAAGGCGGTGTAGCTTTGATGGTAACAAACGACATGGCTGGTAAGAATACGCTCAATTGGACAACAATTAATTTAGCGTATTCTTATCACCTACAAGTATCTCGTAAATTTACCATGCTATTCGGTGCTCAAGCAACTTGGAATCAGAAGTTTTTGGACTGGACAAAGTTGACCTTTGGAGATCAAATTGATCCACGAAGAGGATTTATTTATCAAACAGGTGATTTACCAAGAGGTAATTTTTGGAATGATAACGATAGCTGGGGAACAAAAGGTTTCTTTGATGTTTCAGCTGGTCTTGTGGGCTATTCGGAAAACTTTTATTTCGGATTCGCGGCAAAACACTTGAACACCCCTGAAGAAAGTTTGATTTTGAATCCTGACGGCGAAAGTAGAATGCCGATGCGTTTTACTGGTCATATGGGTGCAAATATTGAATTTGGTAAAGGATCACAGTATCAGAATGTGACGGCTATTTCACCGAATGTGATCTATACTTATCAAGACGGCTTTATGCAGCTAAATGTTGGTACCTACATTAAGTACGGCGCTTTTACGGCGGGTGCTTGGTGGCGTCCAAGAGATGCATTTATCCTCTCTGTGGGTATTGATGCCGGGTCATTCCGATTTGGTTATAGTTATGATATTACTATTTCTCCTTTGACGAACGCGTCAGGAGGTTCACATGAATTGTCATTAGGATTCAATTTTAGTTGTAAGGAAAAGCCGAAGCGTTTTAGAACGATTTCGTGTCCTTCATTCTAATGTCTTGAAAAAACAATTCTTTGGGTGTGATCTATTTGTTTGGTTATATTTGAGTCAAACCCAAAGAATTTCAACCTGATATTACTTTGCAAAAATCAGGTTGAGACAGGGGTGGTTCCCTGTTTTAAAAGTGCGTCGTTTTTGTTTGGTACGCACGATTTCTGATCAATTTGATTGATCAGATGATTTCTTTGGTTTGCAAGAAGGGTAAATGGTCTAAAGCTGTTTACCCTTCTTTTGTTAAGTGCTGTTTTTCAGTGTTTTGAAGTTAAAAAAACTCAAAAAAAAGTTTTGTTATGTAACTTTTAAGTCTACTTAATTGTTTTACTTATAAACAAAAATCAAAATAGAAAAGGCCTTTTGTATTGCGATTTCCTTCTTGATTTATTGAATATGATTATCCTGTAAATGCTTTTGCGTTTAGCATAGTTATGCTCAATATGATTCTGAGGGAATAACCAAAAACTCAATAATATGCGATACATTTTTCCCTTTATGATCATTCTATTAAATACGCCTGCAATTGCTCAAGATCCCGAGTTTTCACAATTTTACAGCAATCCGATATATTTAAATCCCGCGATGGCTGGAGCAAATGGATGTCCAGAAATTCATCTGAATAACCAAGACCAATGGATGAATATTTCAGGAGCCTATGTTACAATTAGCGTCACTTATGATGCTTATGCCCCATCTTTGCGCGGTGGTCTGGCTTTTATGATTACCAATGACATGGCTGGTCAAAACACACTAAATTGGACAACGGTTAATTTGGCTTACGCTTATCACCTGCAACTATCAGCGAACTGGAAACTGCAAATGGGCGGGCAGACGAGTTGGAATCAGAAGTTTCTGGACTGGAATAAATTGTCATTTGGCGATCAAATACATCCAAAAGATGGCTTTGTCTATCGAACAAATGACTTGCCATCAAACCTCATAAAGAACAGCTCTTGGTCAACACGCGGTTTTTTTGATGTGTCTGCAGGTTTTTTTATTCATAATCCTAAATTTTATGCAGGATTTGCGGCAAAGCATCTCAATGAACCTAATCAAAGTATGACATTACGAAATAGCGAACTTTCTGCGCGTTATACTTTTCATGCAGGTTTTAATTATGAAATTGGCGGCCAATCTCCAGGTATACAAACCGCCACTGTTTATCCTAATTTTTTGTATACCTATCACTCCGGAGCTAAGCAATGGAATCTTGGATGTTATGTCCATTATCGTTCGGTCACTTTTGGTGCTTGGGTAAGAGAAGGAGATGCTTTCATTCTTTCGATGGGAGTTGAAACCGGTGTTTATAAGATAGGATATAGTTATGACGCTACCATATCTACTTTAACAAATGCCTCTGGAGGTTCGCATGAAATTTCATTGAGTTTTTCATTGCCATGCAAAGAGATGCCCAAACTCTTTAGGACAGTAAATTGCCCCTCGTTTTAAATAATTATCTACCATCAAAAACACATTCGCCATCAACAAATGTCTGCTCTACAAACGTGGTCAAAATTTCTGAAGGCGCTATTTTCATGATGTCCTTTGTCAGGATAACAAAATCGGCTGCTTTTCCTTTTTCAAGTGTTCCTTTTTCTTGATCTTCAAAATTAGAAAAGGCAGGCCAAATGGTCATACCTAGAAGGGCTTCTTCTCGACTTAGGCTTTCATCTGGGTAGAAGCCGCCTTCGGGCGACCCTTCTCGATCTTGACGTGTGATGGCAGCATAAAATGTCTCTAAAGGATAAATCCGTTCTACTGGAAAATCTGTACCAAGCACAATCATACCCGTTTTGGAAAGCAAGGTTTGGTATGCGTAAGCGTGCTTCAACCTGTGTTTCCCTAATCTTTGCTCTGCCCATCGCATGTCAGAAGTGCAATGCGTTGGTTGGACAGATGGAATGATATGGTGATTTTGGAAATAGGCAAAATCTTCTGGTTGAATGACTTGTGCATGTTCAATCTTCCATCGATGATCCGGTTTACCTTGATTAAGATCAGCATATATTTTTAGCATGACCCGATTAGCTGAATCTCCGATACAGTGTGTATTCACTTGATAACCAATTTCTGATGCGAAGTAAGCAATGTCATATAAAGCAGCAGAATCACGTAATAAAAACCCATAATGGTCTGTCAAATCAGAATAAGGTGAAATAAGACAAGCGCCTCTGGAGCCTAAAGCACCATCAGCCAATAGTTTAAATGATCCGATATGGAGGTTGCCAATATTTTTTATTCCTTCTGTTTTTGCAAAATCGAGGTTTTCATCATCCGCAAATAACATGGCATAAGACTTAATGGTAAGGTCATTATTGCCATACCATTGCTCGAAAAGTTCGCGATCTTCATGATTGATTCCCGCGTCATTAAGAGAGGTCAAACCAACTTCAAAAAGACTGTTTTCTGCTCTTTTTAAATAGGCTAGTTTTGTGTCAGGATCCGTTTCTGGTATTACATCCGCAACCAGATCATAGGCATTATCAAGCAATATTCCGGTCAAATTGCCGTCTATAACTTCAATCCATCCGCCTTCAATAACCGTAGCAGATGTAATTCCAGCAAGATCTAATGCGGCTTGATTGGCTAACGCCGCATGTCCATCTACTCTCCGTATCAAAATAGGTCGGTCTGGAAATAATTCATTTAAACGAGCATTGTTTGGGAATGCAGCAGGATCCCAAAGGGTCTGATCC
>Ga0181563_10000631_pt1 | contig 33931 bp, 22 predicted proteins | sample 011ome_25_FD_133759 | JGI IMG/M metagenome (GOLD analysis project Ga0181563, IMG submission 133759) | Coastal salt marsh microbial communities from the Groves Creek Marsh, Skidaway Island, Georgia - 011512CT metaG (megahit assembly) | ecosystem: Environmental > Aquatic > Marine > Intertidal...
CAGAGCCATCGTGTTGTATAGCAGCGGCAGCATTTCAGCCTCCGCACCGCTGACCTCTGACTGCAGAGCTGCCAACGTTTCCTGCGAAAGCACTCCTACATCAGCTCCCTGCTTGATCTGCCCATAAAGCGTGTAGGCAAACTGACCAACCGCATATGCGTCACCTTTCATCTCGGTGAGTCGTCCTCGGAAGTGGCTGAGCACATCATCATCAATCATGCCACCCATTAACTTTATTTGATACTGGACACTGGTCCACTGAGCCTCCATCGCAGTACCTTCGGTCGCTTTGCGCTGTTCTTGCGCTAGCTTAACCGCCTCTTCAAATTTCCCTGCACCGGCAAGCATTGAGACCTTTTGCATATTCTCCTGCAGTTGCTTCTGAAGCTCCATTTCTTTCTGGAATGAAGCACGATCCCACGAGTCATTCACAACCGAGTCAAGTGGACCATCCATATCCATTGGGTGACCGATCCACTCGATCTCACTCGTCTTACCCACAAGGAAGGCGGTTGGAATTCCTCCCTGTTTAGCTGCATCCATGTAGTCTTTATAGACAGATCCGTCGGGATCAGTGGTCAAACACCAAGCGGAGGTCAGCTCACCAAACGACTTACCCACCTGTTCATTCTGTTTCCCCAAAAGATCTTTTACCTCCTCAACCGTCTCGTTAGAGACGCTGATGATTTGAACATTTTGGCCACGATATTTATTCTGTAATTCAGCCAGGTGTGGCATGCTTTGGATACACGGGCCACACCACGTTGCCCAGAACTCAACCACATACACTTTGCCTTTTTCAAACTTGGTCACGGGTTTAAAAAAACCGTTTCCATCCTGAATCCAGTGTTCAATCGCAAGCTCAGGCGCAGCAGAACCGATCTTTAGCTCCTGAACACCTTGAGCTGCGAGATGAGGTCTTTCCGAAGAAAAGACACAGAGAGCGACGGCGATTACCGAAGCAATGAAGATTCGTGTTTTCATGATTCTGCTTTTACTAAGAATGTGTTTGGTGAGTTAGTTATCGTCTAGCGATAGTTTATTACATTTTGCCCGTTTCACTCCACCGCCTCCGCAGCGGCGGCGGCCTCGGGATTTGCATTCACTTTTTTGCCTTCGACATTGACTTTGCCGTCTCCGTTCACGTCAGCTCGGGCTTCCCCTTCATTCATTTCCTTTTCATCGTCCACTGGTTCGCGAGTCGCTCGTCGACGAGTGGCTCGCTTGGGAGGCTCATCAGAAAACTCACCGTAAACTCGATCGGTCGTCACTGTGATTCGTTCAGCGCGAATTCGGTTTTCATCTGGCGGCTGGTAAAAGCCAGTCACACTGATCTCATCACCTTCCTGAGCCAGAGAAAGATTGTTGTATCGTATTTCAAAGGTCGCCTCAGGCGCCAATTGAATTTGCAGCGGTCGACCCCCGGCCTGCACCATTAGGACGCCATTAGCATTTAACCCCATTACCGCCCCAACGACTCGGCACTGAACAGGCTCAGCAAAGGCTTGTGGATTCTCACCTCGTTGCTCTGGATAAATGCCGGGAATGAACTGCTCGCGAGTTCGCCCTGATAATCCACCGGTAACGGGCTGAAACAACTCGACTTTATTGATGGGAGTGACGGCCATCCCGTTGGTTGGATTAAAGGCACCAGAGAGACGAACGAGCTGTCCTCGCTGCAAAAAAGCGGGTTTTGCGATCGCCACAAATTGAAAATTGCTGATGCTTTCAGGCAACTGGACCATTGCTTCGGTGCCATCTTCTTTTTGCACGTAGACGATCCCACGCTGAAAGCCTTTGAGCTTACCGCGAAATTCCGCAATCATGTTCGCGTTGGCACTGAATCCCCCAGCCGCGCCAAAGCCACCGCCCGCAAAGCCTCCTGCAGCAGGATTCTGACCTGCGTTTGCTGCTGGGTTATTTTGCGCAATCGCAAACCGATGATCCCCCGCACAAATGAACCACACCATCACGATCACCCATGAACACAAGCTGCCTTGGTTCGAGAGACAAGCTTTCATCAAATGCTGGATTCGCATATCGGTACCCGGTCAGAGGGAAATGAACTGGCAGTCACTTGGCGGTCACATGGCAAATCATATTTTTTGCCTTGTTTGGTGAGAGGCAATTGTACCCACCGGCTGCCTGTTAGATGAAATGAGCTGGGTGTTGCGAGGGGAAAATCGAAAACAATGAAAAAACCAAGTCAAAACAGCAACAAAAACGACAAAACCTTGGCTGCCCACCCTATTGGGAACGCATCGAGACCACTTAAACTCACATCCACCACTCGATATCCCCGAGCGGAATGGCCACCTTGCCCGGAGTGAGACGTTCCATGAGCCAAACAGACCACGCCCCCGAATCGTCACCTTCACCCCCACGCCGAGTGACGACCAAAACCTTGCAACGAATGCGGCGTGATGGATCCGCTATTTCGATGCTGACGGCCTATGACTATCCAACGGCAGAGGCGTTGGATCAAGCCGGAATCGATATCCTGTTGGTAGGAGACTCGGTAGCGATGGTGGTGCAAGGGCATGAGACGACTCTACCGGTCACCATGGATCAGATGATCTACCACGCCGAAATGGTAGGTCGTGCCGCGCGTCGCGCGTTGGTCGTGGTGGACTTACCATTCCCTGAAGGTCAGCTGGATATTCAACGTAGTGTTCAGGCAAGTGCAAGGGTTCTCAAAGAAACAAAGTGCCACGCGGTGAAACTTGAGGGTGGTTCCGAACAGGCAAATCGTATCGAAGCCATCGTGACCGCTGGCATCCCCGTCATGGCCCATGTTGGACTGCGACCCCAAAACGTACACGTAGAGGGTGGTTACCGAATCCAGCGAGAAACCGAAAAACTAACTCAGGATGCGATCGCCGCAGAACGAGCCGGCGCTTTTTGTGTACTCATCGAGTGTGTCCCCGTTGAAGTTGGCCGGGCGATCACCGAGGCAGTCTCTGTTCCTACCATTGGTATCGGCGCAGGGCCTCACGTCTCGGGGCAAGTCTTGGTGACGCACGACATGATTGGTTTTAACTCCGGTTACTTCCCCAAATTTGTCAGACAATTTGCAGACGTCCGAGGTGCGATCCAACAAGCTGCTACCGATTACCGCACCGCGATCCAAAATGGACAATTCCCCGATCAAAAAGAATCGTTTGAATGAACGCCAATCGAGCCGCTGAACACCTTTTCGATTCGACTCCCGATCTTCAACACGCCGTTGCCATCGCCGCAGCGGAAGTCATCCGGCAGGCCGTGCATGATCGCGGAATCGCAAATGTTTCTCTATCCGGTGGATCGACTCCAAGCCGCATCTATGAATTGCTCGGTAACGAAGAATTACCTTGGGAACAAACGCATTGGTTTTGGGGTGACGAAAGAAATGTGACCAATGAGAGTGATCAGAGTAATGAGAAAATGGTTCGCGAAACTCTTTTCCGAAACCATCAAGTACCCGACAAGAATATCCACCCGGTGACTGTCAACGTCGCACAACCAACTGACGGTGCCGACCAGTATGAGACAATCTTACGCGAGCACTTCAAGGATGAAAGTGTCCCTGTGTGGGACTTGGTGCTGCTAGGACTCGGTGATGATGCTCATACAGCATCCCTTTTTCCCGGCACCGAAGCGTTATCAGAGAAACAACGCTGGTTCGTCCAAAATTGGGTCGAGAAACTCGACACCTTCCGTTACACGCTCACTGCCCCGGCCATAAACTCAGGCAGAAATATCTGGTTTCTCGTCGCAGGAGAATCCAAACGCCAAGCACTTGGAAAAGTTTGGTCACAGGATAAGAACGTCGATCTCTATCCTTCGCAATTGATTGAACCCTCCGTGTGGTTCCTCACCCGCGATGCAAAACCCTAATCACCACAGCAAACTTCCTTCGGCTCGAACAGCAAAACGTAAAATGATCACGCAAAAAAAAGCGTGTGATTGAAAATGGCCTAGCCGACAAACATCTGTTGAATTGACAAGATTCAAAAACAAAACCCAGTCAAGAAAGACTGGGTTTTTGAATCATCTGCTAATCCATCATTTGCACGAAGCCTATCAATTTACCACTCTCCAAAATGGCTTCATTGACTCACATCGATGATTGAGAACACGTTAGCCTGCGGTGTCTAATTTCTTTTCCCGAAGGCCGTCGATGTAATCGTGAACGATGTTCAACACCTCTCGGTTATAAAATCCGTCGCGATAAACAACACCATCATTCATCTGCTCGGCTAACTCCAATTCCTCATCCTTGTTCTGTGACTCAAGCTCTTTTCGTCTCGCGATAAAGGCTGATTCTTGAAGCGTCACTGAATGCTCCTCCTTTTGTGCGACATAAGAACTGATGCGTCGCAACAAATCGGCAAACTCTTCGTCGGTTGTCACTCGCTGCTCCGATCTCGAACGCAAGTCATCGAGGAGATCCATCGGAACCATGTTGTAGACTGAGTGAGTGGCTCCTTTGACGACATCATGTTCGAGGGCGTACTGAAGGTCTCCTTCAGCAACATCCATCTTGGACGTGATACTAGGTAACACAACATCAGCCGCAACGCCTTTCCTTTGGGTACTTTCACCATCTGGTAAATAGAACTGCTGCAACGTCACCTTGAGTGCGCCGTAATTAGCTCGATTATGAGCAAATAGTTGCTGACCGAGATCCATGAGTGTCTGGACGGTTCCTTTTCCGTGGGTTGCTGGGTCACCGACGACGATTCCGCGACCGTAATCCTTGATTGCACCTGCGAAAATCTCACTGGCACTGGCGCTGAACTTGCTCGTCATCACAACCAAGGGCTTGTCCCATGCCGTTCCGCTTTCCTCGTCAGCATATTGCTGGATGGAGCCATCGGAATTTTTGACTTGGACGACAGGTCCTCGGTCAATAAACAAGCCAGTAAGGTTAATGGCTTCGGTAAGACTCCCCCCACCGTTCTTGCTCAGATCCAAGACCAATCCATCGACTCCCTTTTCCTGAAAATCAACCAGGAGACGACGAACATCTCGCGTGCTACTTCGGAAATCAGCTTTTTCTTGGCGAGCAGATTCCATATCGAGGTAGAAGCTTGGCAGATTGATGTAACCGATCTTTAGGGTTTCGTCAGAGCCCGGTAATTGGTGCTCGATGATTTCTCCGCGTGCCGCTGACTCTTCGAGTTCGATTCGAGCTCGAGTGATTCGGTACTCTTCGACGTTACCGACTCCACCAGGCTTCACCCCAAGTCGGACCAAGGTACCAGCTTTCCCACGAATCAAATCTACGACGTCATTCAATGGCATCTCAACAATATCGACCATTTCACCATCTTCACCCTGACCAACGGTCACGATGATGTCATCCGTTTTAAGCTTTCCGTGCTTCTCGGCTGCTCCACCAGGCATCACGCGTGAGACAACCGTATTACCGTCTTTCTCTCGCAACTGCGCTCCGATTCCATCCAAGTTCAGGCTCATTTGAATCTGGAAGTCATCCAGGGTGCCTGGGGACATGTAGGTTGAGTGGGGATCATAAGCAGTGGTTACCGAGGTAAGAAACATCTCGAGCAAATCGTCATTGTCGGTCTGTTTCCATCTCTTGGCATACCTTGAGTAACGTCGTCGCAGTTGCTCGGTGTAATCCTCGGTTTCCCCATCGCCCTGCTCAGCATTCTCTGAGTCAGCATCGTCCTTGAGGTCGAGCATTGCGTACTTGATTTGACGTCTCCAGCGATCACGAGCATCTTCGGGGCTGTTGGCATACTTTGCTTCATCGGGATCCGTGATGATCGATTCATCCTTGGTGAAATCAAAATCACCATCCAATAGCTCCATCGCCACCGCGACACGCTCGTCGACTCGCTGAATGAATCGGCTAAAGATCTGATAGGCAAGACCGAGATCGCCGTTCTGAACCATGTTGTCGATCTCAAGCTTGGCCTTTTCGAACTCTTCGATGTCGCTTTGGTAGAAGTACAACTTTAATGGATCAAGCGACTTAATATATAGCTGTAGCGCACGTTCGCTGATGGTGTCATCTAATCGCTTTGCAGAGATGTGGTTTCGCGGCATGAGGGCTGCGATCAACCGTGCAACTCTTCCATCTCGAGCAGGGGGTTCACCAAGACTAAATGGCTCGCTAGCAGCAGCCTGTGAAGACGCATCCCGAGTCGTGTCCTGAGCGGAAAGGGCCGTTTGAACCAGCAAACAAGCCGCTAAAGTCAGCGAAAGGAGGCGTGAGCTCATTAAAAGCCTTGCGAGGTTTTCCATCGTGATTTCCTGGATTTCTGTCAGCATCGATGAAAGGAGGTAGTGACCAACGTCCTTGAAGAGTTTAGACGTTGGTAGATACCGTATCTCTCGGGGTAAAACGCGATGCAAAGTCAACGGATGTCGTAAGCCCCGCCGCGATGCCACCCAAATGAACTTGAGTCCGCATCAACATGTCGGGCTTCCGAAGAATCGTAGGGAAGCGTCAAAAATCGAGCAACGCCGGTTCTTCGTACAGTTTACCGGTTCGGTTCACCAGAAGTGAGCAATTCAGAGGTACAAAGTCAGTGATTCTGTCGGAAACCACTGCAATCCCCTGAGAGAGATTCAGCGACGAAAGCGTGAGATTTACCGAGAAACTGGAAAGATTGACCTAGAACTGAAAAGCCTGAGCATCTTCCTTGGGGGCTGGTTGATAGCCAAGTGGCTCCATACTGCTACCGGCACGCCCTTGCGAGAGACTTCGTACCGCACCGGAGTAACCAAATAGTTCCTTGAGCGGTGCGTGTGCCGTAATGACTGTCATCATTCCACGAGACTCGGTTGATGAGATAATCGCACGTCGTTGCTGAAGGTCGCCCACCAATTCGCCCATGTAGTCGTCGGGAGTCGTCACCTCTACTTTCATCAGGGGTTCGAGCAGAACCGGCCCCGCCGCCTGCATCGCTCGATCAAAGGCGTCTCCGGCGGCAATGCGAAATGCTACTTCATCGCTTCCCTCTTCGTGAATCTCCGCCGAGCAAACCTCGATTCGGACACCAGAGAGCGGGAACCCAGCGAGCAAACCTCCGCCGCCAGCACGCTCACGAATCTCATCTACCGCTGCAGAACGCACAGCATTGGACAACGGGCATTCCGGCGGTAAGCGATCGAAAACCAAAGTCGGTGCAGACGCATTCTCAAGTGGCGACACCTTTAGGCCGAGCCTTGCAAACATCTGGGTTGCTCCCATCTGTCGATTACACTGGCCAACCACCTCCGCCGCTGCACCGATGGTTTCGCGGTAATTCACTCTCGGCTTATAGAACTTAACGTTCAGACCAAAGTCCCGGGTCAACCGATGTTGGATCACCTCGAGATGCAATTCTCCCATTCCGCTGATAAGTGTTTGCCCTGTTTCGCTACTTTCGCTCGCTTGGAAAGTCGGATCCTGCCGTCGCAACATGTCCAGCGTTTCTTCGAGCTTCTTTTTATCCGCGGTACTCTCAGGCTCAATTGCCATCGACAACACAGTATCTGCAAAATTGATACTTGGCAGTTCGATGTTTGCCTTGGAGTCGCAAACCGTGTCACCTGTGATGGCAAACCGAGGACCGATCACACAGCAGATATCACCGGCGCCCACCGATTCCACCTGACCACCGCGATCTTTTTTCGTGGCATGGATCTGCCATACCTGAGCAATATTTTCTTTCTTATCACGATTGGGACAATAAACTCTGGAGTTCTGATTGAGCTGTCCGCTGTAAATTCGAATCCAGTAGTTATCACCTGTTTTGGCTGGCAAGATCTTAAAGACCAATCCGCAAAATGGCTCGCTGTTCTCTGGACCTCGAACCAATACCTTGGAAGTATTCTTTGGATCGACACCTTTTACCGGAGGACGATCCAGAGGACTTGGAAGAAAATTCCCAACCGCAGTCATCAATGGCTGGACTCCGATTCCATGCAGAGCCGAACCACACAAGACTGGTTGAATCTTCTTGTCAATGCAGCCTTGACGAAGGGCGGCAATTATCAGTTCGCGAGGTATTTCCTGCTCCTCGAGCGCCAGAGTTGCCGCTTCCTCACTGATGTCGTAGATGGCATCCAACATCTGCTCTCGCCACAACATGGCATCATCTAGCAACTCAGTTGGGATCTCACGTTCTTGAATCGTCTTCCCCTCTGTCTCTGGGTCGAACTCAAGCAGTTTCATATTGATCAAATCTATCACACCCCGAAACGGATCCGAGACGTGGGTCGGGCCTTGCCCCACCGGGATTTCAATCGCAACGGGATTACCACCAAGTCGAGGCCCTATCTCATTGAAAACAGACTCAAAATTTGCACCTTCGCGATCCATCTTGTTGATAAAAACGATCCTTGGCACCTCGTACCGATCTGCTTGTCGCCACACGGTTTCACTCTGTGCCTCAACACCTTCACGAGCCGAAAACACAACCACCGCGCCATCGAGGACCCGTAGGCAACGCTCAACCTCGGCCGTGAAATCAACGTGGCCCGGAGTATCGAGAAGGTTGATTGAATAATTCCCCCAACCATATTTAACACAAGCGCTAAAAATCGTGATGCCGCGTTCCTGCTCTTCGGGATCATCATCGGTGTCCGTCGTGCCGTGATCGACGCGTCCCACGCGATGCTTGGCCCCGCTCAGATAAAGCATTCGCTCGGTGACCGTGGTCTTGCCAGCATCAATGTGAGCAATCACACCAATGTTTCGAATTTTGGAAATGTCCGTGGCCATGAAATTCAAGCTTTAAAACGCGAGGTGTAAAAAACAAGGAACCGAGATACTACCAAGTCATCGCCGTTGACTAAATCACCAATCTAAAACCTTGGCATCGCGAAGCCAATTGCGAAAAGCTCGAGTTTCGGCAGCCGGCCGTGATGCAAAGGCCTGATGCCAATTCCAGCATCAGGCGTTTCCGCATTCCAAGATCCAGTCCGTTTTCCGACTGAACTACCGTCTACGGAAAATCCGCTACGCACTTTCGCCGTCAAGCACGGCCCCGAGAACACTTCTGGCCTCAATCACACAACTGCTGGAAACGGTCCACAAAAAAACCGCGACGCTGTTGCGACGCGGTTAGATTTGAATCGGAGGGCTCGATCGCTCTACCAAGCAAAGTGAGCGAATGCCTTGTTAGCGTCCGCCATGCGGTGGGTGTTCTCACGCTTGGTGTAGGCAACGCCCTCTTTCTTGTACGCTGAGAGGAGTTCGTCGGCAAGCTTTTGGTGCATCGGGCGACCCTTCTTGTCACGCACCGCGCCAAGAATCCAACGAATCGCCAAGCTTTGTTGACGCGAGCGGTTCACCTGCATCGGAACCTGATAGCTCGCACCGCCAACACGCTTACTACGAACTTCAATGTATGGTTTGACGTTCTCGACGGCTGCTTCAAAAACCTCGATCGAGGAGGAGTCAGCGGCTTCGTTTCGACGGGAAATCTCATCCAACGCGTCGTAGAAAACACGCTGCGCGGTTGTCTTTTTTCCGTCAAGCATCAAGCAATTGATGAACTTGCTTGCCAACATGGAATTATGTCTCGGGTCACCCTTAAGTTGCGAGCGACTGGAAGTGATTCGACCCATCTTCGATTCTTAAAAACGATGTGTGATTGTTTCTGTATTTGGTGCGACCCACTTGTGTCGCGTCCCTATCATCTCTTTCAGCATGGGCTGTGCCGATACGACACGAAGTCCATCATGGGAGCATTTGAACCGCAGGAGATAAAACCATTTATCTCTGCAATGTCATTGCTCGGTGAATTACTTCTTGGCACCGTAGCGACTGCGGGACTGCTTTCGCCCCTCAACACCGAGTGCGTCTCGTGAACCACGAACCACTTGGTACCGAACACCAGGAAGGTCACGCACACGACCACCACGAACAAGAACGATCGAGTGCTCTTGGAGGTTATGCCCTTCACCCGGAATATAAACCGTAACCTCTTTCCCGTTACTCAACCGAACACGAGAAATCTTACGAAGAGCCGAATTAGGTTTTTTCGGAGTCATTGTTCGCACTTGAAGGCAAACGCCTTGCTTTTGCGGACACTTCTCAAGCACGGGAGACTTACTTTGACTCTTCTTCAGTTTCCGACGCTTGCGGACAAGTTGGTTGATTGTGGGCATAAAACTGTCGTTCTGGTGGGGTTGATCCACACGATGGAATATCGGAACCACGCCATTTAATTGGACGCAGTCAAGGATTTTTGCGCTTTTCGCCGCCGTTTTGGGGGCACAACAACCCGAAAACAAGGGTTTTCCAGTGCCAAATGCATGCAAATAACCAAGACGAGGCCAGGCGAACCGAAGAGTATCTCCGCTGTGATTTTTCTGTCAAGAGCTTCAAAGCCGAACAAAAAAAACTGTTTTGACGCAGCACCCCAAAACGGATCACACAACCTGTTTCGGCAGACTCGTGCACTTGCGTGGTTAAATTCAGACAAATCGGCATTTTTTCGCGAAAACCTAAGCTTTTGAATCTCCCTTCATGATGCCATCTCATCTCGAGAGGCCCCAAAGCCCCTACCGGGTGGCCGGTAGGCGAGATTCCGGGTTAGTCCGTTGTGGCGGGTCCGCGGCAAAGACTACCCTGCCCCCCCTGACCTTGCTACGAAGACGGCAAAACAGCTAATTAGAACCAAGAAGATTCGAATGTGCCCCATCGCTCTTCGCTTACCAATCCCTTTCCGCCTCTAGGTTCAGCCGAAAAGCCTTTTTCCGATTCTACCTTCTCGGATTCAGGCCATTTCAAACTTGGGCTGGGTAACGCAGCCTCACGACAGGATGTCCACCTACACAATGTGCACCAATCCAAATCAATTATCCGCTTCTCGCCGTCGCGTCGTGTTTCAGCTCGCATCGATTGCGATTGCTCTCGCGAGCGGCACTGGGTGCAACGCACTATTCCCCGGACGCTTTGAAGAGGCGGAAAATGAAGCCAAACTTCGAGATTTGATGCGGGCACCGGAGCCCCCGGACTTGATTCGCGATGGCACGATCATCCAAGGGCTCAGCCCACTGCGAATTGAAGGAGTTGGGGCGGTTAACGCACTTCCAGGGACCGGTGGCCCCCCGGATCCATCGGTTTTTCGAGATCAACTTCTCGAGGAAATGAAACGGCACGATGTCATTGCCCCGAACCAATGGCTCGAACAAGAAGATACCGCCTTGGTCAGAGTCCTTGCCCTCATTCCTCCCGGAGCAAGGCGAGGTGACTTGATCGACATTCGCGTGCTAGCGCCAAAAGAAAGCCGTGTTACCGATCTTCACCATGGATGGTTACTCGATACTCGCCTTCGCGAACAGCGGATGCTGCAGAACATTATCCGCCAAAGTGATGTCCTTGCGATTGGACAAGGCTCCATCCTCACTCGCGCGGACCATGAACCAAATGCGGATGAAAGCCTTCGCAACGAGGGCCGCATCCTTTCGGGTGGTCGCGTTCAGGTGACTCGCAAACTAGGTCTTATCCTGAGGCCAGAATTCCAGCACGCCAAACTATCCAAAGCGATTGCCGATGCGATCAACCGTCGTCTCTTCTTCTTTGATGGAACCACGCGTCGGGGAATTGCGACGGCAATCGAAGACGATTTTATCGAAATCGAAGTTCATCCACGCTATCGCGATAACGTCCCACGAATGATGCAAGTTGTTCAGGCTATTGGCATCAAAGTAGAAATCAACGGACGACAGGAACGCCTCACCGAACTCGCACAAAAACTAAGGGTGCCCGAAACTGCAGCCGATGCTGCCCTACAGCTCGAAGCACTCGGGGAGAGCGCCGTGCCAACCCTTCTTGAAGGACTGGAGTCGAGCAATCAAGAGTTACAATTCTACGCTGCCGAAGCACTAGGTTATCTTGATCGAGTCGAGTCCATTGAACCACTCGAAAAGGCTGCTCGTGAAGTTGCCGCGTTTCGTTATCCTTCGCTCATTGCCCTACAGGGCATCGAACAGCAGCTGGCCGTTGATGCTTTAAAACGACTCATGGATGAACCCAGCTTAGAAACTCGCTACGGCGCGTTCTGTTCAATCCGACGTCGAATCGATGGGAAACCGGCTTTAGGCGGAAGTCCGCTGGGACCGCTTTCGCTTTATCAGATCTCTTCCCAAAGCACGCCAGCGATTGTCGTCTCACTTCAGGAAGAACCGGAAGTGGTTTTGCTGGGCGATGTGAAATCAATCAAGATGTCGAGCTTCCTGATGCTGCCCGGTGGAATCATGATCAAGCCAGATCCAAAACATCCAGACGAGTTACTTCGCATTAGTCGATTCCAAGCAGGTGAGCAGGATCGACGAGTCGTCGTTTCATCCTCTGTTGATGACGTGATCGCAGGCATGGTCCAAGTTGGTGGATGCTATGGCGATATCATCAACATGCTTCGAGCCGCTAAGGATCAAGGGTTCCTCGTCGACCAACTCGCAATTAACCCTCTTCCCACGCCAGTGCGCACTTACTATCGAGACGATCCAGAAAACCAAAACGTCGACCAACAGGAAGTAACTCTGGACTCGTTGAACTAGTTCACCCCAAGCGTTGGCATCCGGTGGAAATTGAATTGGCGCGCTCTTGCCAACCTTAACGGAAAACGATCACAACCAGGTTGCTAAAAGCTCGTGACGATGCAGCAGCCTTAGTATGACAAGCGGAGTTCATCACTGAAAAGCCGAATCGACATCGGTCGCTTCCATCGCATCTCAACGGGTGCCTCTCTCTCCGCTGCGACAACGTAAACGTGGCGATGACTTAATCCTCAAACCACACTGCGATAGTAATCAACACTCTGAGCAAGCCCCTCATAGATTGAAACCTTAGGATCAAATCCTAGACGCGATCGGGCCTGATTGATGTCGGCGAGGGAATCCCGAATATCACCAACCCTTGCTGGCTCATGAATGGGGTCTATTTTTTTTCCAAGGATTTCACTCAGCTTGGTCAGCAACTCAAGCAGCGAAGTCCTCTCACCTCGACCGATGTTAAACGTGCCGCCCGATACGCCTGGAGTGATCGCAGCGAGAAGGTTCGCTCTCGCAACATCACCAACGTAAACGAAGTCTCGAGACTGCTCTCCGTCACCATAGATAATGGGCTGCTTTCCCGAGAGGATCATCGAGACAAATCGTGGAATGACCGCGCTGTATTCGCTTTGAGGGTCCTGACGCGGTCCAAAGACATTGAAATACCGAAGCACCACCGTCTCGAGAGAAAAACTCGTCACGAAGGCGCGGCAGTAAGATTCAGCAGCCAATTTCGCTGCGGCGTACGGAGACAATGGAGCGACCGCATCAGACTCTCGTTTTGAAACGAAGGGCGAATCCCCGTAGGCGGCACTCGTGGATGCGAGCACCAAGCGTTTGACACCCGCGTTGGAAGCTGCCGTCAGAAGTTCCACGGTGCTCGTCGCGCACCATGCGTGACACAACGCTGGTTCCCGAATGCTTCGCGGAACACTCGCCATCGCCGCCTGATGAAAAACGTAATCCACGCCCTCCATGGATCGCTGGACGACATCTCGATCTGATGCATCCCCCTGTACGATCTCGAGTCGCTCACAAGAAAAGCCGCTGAGATTATCTAAAAAGCCGGTGCTAAGATTGTCCAGAACTCGCACTTTCGCTCCGGACTGCAACAGAGCATGAGCCAAATGGGAACCAATGAATCCCGCTCCTCCGGTCACCAGGCAGTTTGCATCTTTTAATGCGTCCATCATTTTTCTTCTCCTCGGTCATCGCTAGACGGCTGGTTGGCGTTGACTGCCGGCCCAGACTTCTCCGCAGAAACGATCGCTTTGATCCAAACATTCTTGACGGGTGAATTACACCCCGCCATTGCTCCAATCCGTCCGCATCGACCACTCAACGACTTGTTGCCCCAAAGAAATCCCCTAATCCCTACCCTTTATCTGCAGGATTCGATTTCGGATTTCCCCCAGATTGGGTTATCGACACAACACCACAACCGCTGGAGTCCGAATCGTAGCGAACGGATCATGTGCCAGAGAACGCCTTCGCAATCAGCGGGCAATAGCGTCCCTGGAACGACTGACGCGCCAAGTCAAGAACCGATGCGTGAGGGAAGATCAGACGAGGTCAAGGGAGTAACAACGCACCCATCAAAACCAAAAGTCACCAGTGTTTACGCCGAACCTCGATACTGCGAGATCCCCAACGGCCTCTGGGCGTAACAAGGCTTGTCGCAACTTCCTAAACAAGCTATCCAAACCATCGCTCGCACGGCGTAACCAAGCATCAGGTTACCAACCGGCGTGAAACTAGGTTGCCGAGTACCCAAGTCGCTGGGAAATTTGCTGGGGAACCAGAATCCCCGGGCAACACCGCACCGAGCGCGGCAAGCACTTTTTGGATCGACCGCGACCGGGGCAGGACCGATGTCGGGCCCCGTGTCATTCAAGTTGCAGCGACACCAAACGCATCAACCCTGGGCTTTTGCTTTGGTTCTCGCTTCGCGCAGTCCACGTGAAAGAATATCGCGAAGCATCGGCGAAAAATCTTCGTATTTCACCTGATCCGGCGCCCCATTACTGAACTGATAGATCGCATCGCGTGGCTTGACCCCAAGAGCAATCAAGGAGCTGCTGACCGTCCCATAATCGCCGTTTCGAACGACCATGCTGGGCCTTCCCGGCCCGACGGGCGAACGGGCAAACACCTTACTCGCCACCGCCAAAAACTTAACCGGCGAATCAAGCGTCTGTAGCGTCAAAAGACGTCGTGCCATCTGCACTCGCTGATCTTCGGGGTCGTTGAGGTTTCTCGCCCCAATGATATTCAAACCGTCTCGAAGCTCCACAACCTCTTGACGCTCGTCGGCGTGGATCGCGTAACCACTTTCCGCATCCGCGATGATGATATTGCAACCGTCGTAGCGAGTCTTGGCGAACTCTGCCTCCGCTTTTTCCAAAGCACGATTGGCTGTAGAGCATCGCAGAAGATCGAGAGCCAGCATCCCGCGAGACCGCTGACCAAACAAGGGAACCGTGGTCGCTCGGTTACAAATCCCAACAAACAATCCGTTTTGATTCACACCCAACCAAGTGCCACCGCCTTTTTGATCCATCCCGCATAACACGCGTGGCTTGCCTGATTGAATCGAAGGTGGCAAGCTCGGGCGATCAAAGTACTCCTCGCGATTCGCTGCAACCAAGATGGGGCTTTCGGGAACCAAGCGATACTGTACGGCCAGCAAGCACATCGTGAGGCTTTCATGTCTGGAAAGATCGGCGGAAAACCGAACCATCCAACCGGCTCGTCGAGCCTGATTGGGTGATTCACGTCGGTCGATAATGTATCCCCGTCCGCATCCAAAACACACCTTCCAGTGGGGGGAAAGGTTCAAAAAGATTCGCGTAATGGCCGCATTGGGGGCAAAAGCTATACACTGGAGAAGCTCTAACGATCCTGAGGTGTTTCTTCTTAGCTAATTCCTCAAGACCAATCCCGAAAACCCCTCTTGGGGACCACTGTGTTATCTTCTCCCAGACAGAAATCCACCGATTTCTTCATATTGATTCGTTGATATCAGACAGCGAAAACGTTTGAACAGTGAAACCCACCGAACTTTTGAGTCAGCTGCGAAGGTTGTTCTCGCCCTCCGAAGGACCCCCTGTCAATCAATCTGCACCTGACGGGCCACTGCATCTGGCGGGCCACTGCATCGCTCAAGATTCGTTGCAAATTCAACGCCTGGGTGCGAGACGCGAAATCACTGCCTTGCAATTTCGTGCTGAGTTCGCCTCAGTAATGTTTCATCCCTGTGATGGGTCAATCGTCGGGTTGGGTTCATCTCCGCGTGCATCCTATTGCCACGAAAACCATTCATATTGCCAAGAAAACCATTCGACCAAAGGCTACGCATCTTAATCCTGGATCATTGATAGCAGGTCGCAGCCCAAACCAGCCATTTAAAACGCAGCGAGTACTTTGTTAGCCGCGTCAATGGTTTGGTCAATCATCTCGATTGAATGCTCTCGACTAATGAATAACGCTTCGAATTGACTGCATGGCATGTAGACCGATTGCTCAATCATTCCCCAAAAGTATTTGGAGTACTGGTCGCGTTGACTTCGATCAGCATCCGGCCAATTCTTGACCGGTCCATCCTGAAAGAACAAAGTCATCATGCTTCCAACCTGCTGAACGCAGTGCGGCACCCCTGCATCCGCTGCAGCCTTTCCCACACCTGCTGCGAGTCGTTGACCGATCTGATCGAGGTATTCATAGGGTGACTCATCTCGAAGTAAACGCAGCGTTGTACTACCCGCAGCAACGGCGACCGGATTACCGCTCAACGTCCCCGCTTGAAAAACCTTCCCCGCAGGCAGCACCTGATCCATGATGTCAGCTCTGCCACCGTAAGCCCCAAGAGGCATTCCGCCGCCGACGATTTTGCCAAGCGTCGTCATATCCGGTGTCACGCCAAACCGCTCCTGCGCCCCACCGAGTGCTAAACGGAATCCAGTCATCACTTCATCAAAGATCAGAATGGCGCCATCCTGGGTTGTTTCATTGCGCAACGTTCTCAGAAAATCAGCCTCGGCAGGCACGCAACCCATGTTTCCAACCACCGGCTCAAGGATGACTGCCGCGATTTCCCCTGGGTGATTAGCAAACGCTTGGATCACTGCGTCGCTGTCGTTGTATTCAAGCACTAAGGTGTCTTGGCCTGCACCCGGAGTCACTCCCGGTGAGTCAGGCACTCCGAGTGTCGCCGCAGCACTACCGGCGGCGACAAGAAGGCTGTCGACATGACCGTGATAGTTACCCGAAAACTTAATGATTTTATGCCGTCCGGTCGCACCCCTAGCGACTCGAATTGCGCTCATGGTCGCTTCGGTTCCACTGCTAACCAAACGAACCTTTTCAACACTTGGCACCGCTTCAATAATCTGCTCCGCCAGCCCTGACTCGGCTTCAGTCGGTGCTCCGTAGCTAGTTCCACGCTGAGCCGCCTGAACGATTGCCTCGATCACCTCTGGATGAGCGTGTCCCAGAATCATTGGCCCCCAAGAGCCGATGTAATCAAGTAGTCGCCGACCATCAATGTCGAACAAATACGGTCCTTGGGCGTGATCCATAAATAACGGCGAACCTCCCACAGCACCAAAAGCTCGCGCGGGACTGTTGACACCTCCAGGCATCAATTTCCTGGCTCGATCAAAAGCCGACAGACTTTTTGTTCCTACAGCATGAATCGGTGAACTGGTCACAATGGCCTCGGTGATTCTTAAAAATCAAAAAATGGATCGCTCATCGCATTTGCTTCATCAGGAAACAAAAACGAACCAAAAGCAAACGTGATGGCGATAACGTCTCACGTGCTTTACTGCTCATACGCTGGCTTCAGATTACCTTCGCTTATTAAAAGCCAAGCCCGAAACACCATCAGATGCATCGGGCTGGCGATAAAATATTTTCACGTTGGACCAACTCGCTGATGCGACATTCACCACCGAATTGTCCGCTTGCTGCTATTAGTTGCTGGCGGCATCTAACGCTTCTTGCAAAGCCGCTTTGGGTCGCACGCCCACAAAACTTTCAGCGATTTCACCACCTTTAAAAATCAAAAGGGTTGGGATACTGCTGATTCCAAATTGTGAAGCGATCCCCGGATTGTCATCGATATTCACTTTGCCGACTTTGATGGATGGGTTTTCGGCAGCCAATTCGTCAATCATTGGGGCAATCTGACGGCAAGGACCACACCACGGTGCCCAAAAATCAACCAGCACTGCGCCATCGGCTGAAAGCACTTCCGCGCTAAAATTATCGTCGCTGAATTCCAATACTGCATCAGAAGCCATGATGGATCTACCTTGATTTTTGAGTAAAAACCGACGAGTCACTCGCAAAATGGTTGCGTCGATCTCGTGGTCGGAGGAGGTCTGTGTATCGGTATGCTACCGAAGTGATCATCTGTCATTTTGTATAGCATTGTAGGAAGCACCGCCTACCTGTCAATTTACCCACACCCAAGCGGCTCACATCTGGCAACCGAGGTTTGACATGGAATGGAGAACGCTGGACGCGTGAAACCCGTTCGATGGTTGACCTATCTCCCTCTTCGATCGTTCCTTGCTCAGTCTTTTTCAACTCAAAAAAATCGGCTCACTCCCGATCAAGCGTGGTGAAGTGAATCAAAATGCCTTGGAGCCCAAGAAAATAGCCGAGACAGTGCTTGGCGTGAAACGACCACCAAACCTGTAATCCCAAGTGTGCCTGTAATCGCCTGCGTGCAACGGGAACTGGTAACCCAAGCGTGCAAGCCTGAGTGGCTGATTTTCTCTGTTAACACGGCAAGCAGAATGCGAGCCTAAAAAAAATCGGAGGGCAACGCCGCCGAAAGTTCATGTAGCATCATCGCTGTCGCACCCCAAATATGATGCCCCAAATAGGAATAACACGGCGCGTCAAAATGGAGGTGCATTTCCGCATCCTTACCCGCATCGTCGCGGCTCAACCGAGTGCTGAAATCGGGAGAAGACGGTGGCTCTGACTCGATTTCAAAATTTTCCTTGGATAGGTACCCCAAATCACGCGGTCGCTTTAACTCCACCCTCGCGGATTTCCGAATAACGACTTGGGATTCGGGCTGACGTAAACTCCTCAGTGGGAACTCGATCACGTCCGCAACTTCACTTGGATCCGGAATCCAAGAGGGTGTTGGCTGCGGCATCAGGCAGACGACTGGAGTCACGCAATGCCTACTCGCATAAACGTAGATCCGAGACAACTCACCCACCACAATGGCGTCGATCGTCGGCACACCAAGCTCCTCGGTGAATTCCCTTCGCGCTGCCGACTCATGATCCTCGTCTTGCTCAACGCCTCCACCCGGAAAACAAATTTGCCCGGGATGATGTTCCAAGTGTTTGGGTCGGATCGTCAAGGGAACCACCCACCCAAGCTCAGGGTGCTGAAACATCGCCACCAAGACCGCTGCCTGTCTGACCTGTTTGGGAACCGGACCTCGATGACGCCCGTAGGCAAGCTGCGGAGCCATGCTGCATCTCTGCGACATCGCAACCGTCAATGCAGCATTCGTTGATTGAACGGGTGTCGGATGACTACCCCAGGGAACCTTTCGATCTTGCAATCCGGCTCGAACTTTGGATGCATGCAGATGGAGCAGATGATCAGTCGGATCACTGCGAGACATCACGAAGCCCTCAAATCAATCACACGATCATCGATCAGATACCGCATCATGCCGCTGGGTATCCATGCAAAATTTGTTACAGATGAGACTCAAGTAATCGGCGTAGCTTTCTGAGCTCGACACGATGATCTAATTCTTCCATCGGTAACATTTGCACCGTCAGCGCGCGATCGTATTTTTCGCGTTCTAACTGGGTAATCAATTTCGCGTAATCAATTTCACCTTGCCCGATACTGACTTGGAATGCGTCAGGCCGTGAATCACGAAGATAAACGTTGCAAACGAATTTCAGAATCTTATCCACGTTCTTTTCTTTACCGCCGCCGCAAAGATAAACGCTCGGATCCAGAGAAATCCCGAGGCCGTCGACATTGTTGCATAACACCATCAACGTGTCGGGATCATCACTCAAACAACCCAACTGGCTGCGAACACTGACGCGAATCCCCTCGGATTCACCGATTTGAACCAATCGCTTCAAGTGCTCCACTTCCTCGTTGAAAGGAGTTCCATGTTCACTTGAAGGAATGATGATATTCACCACCTTCGTCGTCTTGGCTAAGCGACAAAGGTTGAGAAAATCTTCGTAGTATTGTTCTCCTGTGGTCGCTAACTGAACGCTGTACCCAGAGATATCGAGACGATGGGTATGGCGTAACAACTGAACCGATCGATCGAGGTCAGTAAGCAATTCACTTGGTTTTACACCGCCAGTTTCATGAATCGCAATCTCCACCGATGTGAAGCCAAGGTCGGACAGGACCTCGATTGCATCCAGAAGTTCCATCTCTGGCCAGCACTCAGTTGAAGCTGAAACAAACACTTTTATCTTTCCTCTTCGCTTTCCATTATCAATACTACCAGCCCAGCCACCTCTGAAAACAGAGACGCCGAACCGCCCGAGCATACAGAGAAGTGACTGTTCAGCGACAGATCGAAATTACCGCCTAAATCAGGAAAAATGCGGCTCAATTCTTAGATCGAACCGTTGGCAGCATCCCATTGGCGTTTCACCTCATCAGCGATCTGCTCAGGTGTTTGCTTGGCAACTTCCACGCGAAAATCACTGGCCGACTCATACAGAGGTTGCCTGTGAGCAAGCAATTGCCGAATCTCCTCCAATTCGGAAAGATTCGTCAAAGCTGGTCGTCTCTGGGATGTCGTTACATCACCATGGATTCGCCCCAGAATGGTTTCCGCGTCAGCGTTCAACCAGCAACACCACCCGGTTTTGGCAATCAATCGCCGATTCTCTTCTTTGATGATGGCTCCACCACCCAGAGCGATGACACTTGCTTCGGCCTGTGTAACGGCTTCAAGGGCTTCGGCCTCAAAATGACGGAACGCCTCCTCGCCACCCTCGTCAAAAATCTGACGGATCGTCTTGCCGACTCGCCTCTCAATTTCTTCGTCCAAATCGACACACCGACGGCTCAATTGACCTGCCAAGTGCCGTCCGATGGTCGACTTACCTGTCCCGCGATAACCGGTCAAAAAGAGATGTTTTGAAGCGTTCATTGCATCATTTTGCCCGTTGTGCACCGGCCCCGCGAGGCCGATTCAATGAGAAACAAAAAGTTCGCAAGAAAAACGAAAAAACAAGACGGAAAACGGGCAACAACCGATCACGCATCATCCCGCATCATGGACCAGTTTCAAACAATGGGCCAGCATCCATCAACAACTTGACGCCGTCTAAAAAACAACCATCTAGCCTCCGGCGAATCATCATTCATAAGTCCAGTGAAACGAATAACATCAGTGAAACGAATGAGTGCTAGTCCCCCCCCTGACGCAAGTCCGACATCTCACGCTACTTGCAGTACAATGACATACGAGAATCGCCAACCCACACAACTTTTGCAAAAAAGAGAGAAGGTATCATCGCACCGACTCCATCCCTGCTCCAAAGGTCAGCCCCTTTCCCACGGTCATCTGTTGAACCACTAGCAAGTCGTATCACACTCAATTGCTAACACCATGCATCGTGACGCCAACAGTCGACACAATCTTCCGTTGATTGGACAAATTTTTTGTTCGCGAATGAACTTGCGTTCTCTCACACTTCGAATTTGGGTGCTTCGTTGGCTTGCAGTCTGCTTGGGTTTATTGCCATTCGTCTTCGCAGAACTCGCGATAAGACTGATTGAACCCAGTCCCCAGGACGCTGTTGATTCAGACCCTTGGGTCAACTTGCACCAGCTCCAACCGCTGTTTGTAAAAAACTCAGAGGGCGATCGCTGGGAGATCCCCTCGAGCCGCACAAATTTCTTTTGCCGCGATTCCTTTTCCGCAAACAAACAACCCAACACCCGGAGAATCTTTGTACTCGGAGGCTCCACCGTTCAAGGTCGCCCCTATGCAACCGAAACCGCTTTTTCAACATGGCTTAGAATCAAACTCCAAGTCGCCAATCCGAATACTCATTTTGAAGTGATCAACTGCGGAGGCATCTCGTATGCGAGTTACCGCGTTGCCAAAATCATGGAAGAGGTCATCGGTCACCAACCAGATGCCATTATTCTTTACACCGGACACAATGAGTTCTTGGAGGATCGTGAGTATTCCCATGTGCGAGAAATGGGGCCAATTCGATCAGGCTTGGTGAATGCTGCCAGACGCAGCCGACTTGCGTCTTGGATCAAGGAACGCTTCCTGGACCGTCAAGCTGATGCGGTCCATTCCCCCGCCATGCCACAAGAGGTTCTCACCCGGCTTGATCAGATCGACGGGCTAGACAAATACCAACGCGACCCAAAATGGCGTCAGGCAGTGGAATCCCACTTCTCGAAAACCCTTGAACGCATGATCAACCAAACAAATCGAGCCAATGTCCCACTTATTCTTTGCATTCCCGCTAGCGACCTGCTCCAAACGCCTCCGTTTAAGACCGCGATGGCAACCGACCTGTCAGAATCAGAGTCTAAACAATTCAGACTCTTCCAAAAGCGATCCGAAGATCCTGAACGCAGCGAAAACGAGCGGTTAATTGCGGCTAGGGAGTGCCTAAAGATCGATCCCGATCATGCGGGTTCTCACTATCTGTGTGGTCGAATCCTTTTTGAGCAAGGGAAAGAAAAAGACGCAGCACATCATCTCACTCAAGCCAGAGATCATGACGTCTGCCCGCTGAGAGCGACGAGTCATCTTATCGCGTCGGTACAAAAAGCAATCGATCACCCACAAGTCCTTCTCGTGGATGTGCCAAAAGAATTTGATCGTCAAAACTCCCAAGGCCTTAATGAGCCCGATGGCGTCCCCGACCCCCAATGGTTTGTGGACCACGTCCATCCATCGATAAAAGGTCATCAAGTGATCGCCAATCGGTGTTACGAGGCGATAAGATCGCTCCCTTGGGCAAACGGCTTGAGCGAACCGGGTGTGTACGAATCCAAAATCACCGAACACCTATCCGAACTTGACGAGAGTTATTTTGCGAGAGGAAAACAACGACTACAGGGACTTCGCCGATGGACGCAAGGCCGCGCTACTACCCCAATCTCGTTGACAAGTCCGCAGTAATAGAAGCGTTAAGATCTTTCACCTATCTCTTTGAACGAATCACGCCGGTGTCACGACAAAAACTAATCGCTCCGATCCTATGGCTGGTCGGTTTGCAAACTCCCATACTCGCCGCTGAATATGATCCACAGTGGCGAGTCGCCATTGACAAAAAGATCATCACACCAAGCGAACCAATGTGGATGTCTGGCTATGGCTCGCGCAATCAGCCCGCTGAGGGCAAGCTTTCAGATCTCTGGGCCAAGGTAATGACCATCGAAGATTCCGTTGGTTCCCGCGTCGTTTTGGTGACGCTGGATTTGATCGGGATCGACGCCGAGACGACCGCCGAAATTCGCCACAGCGTTACCGAGCAGACCGGCATTCCTGCCAGCCACATTGCGATCTCGACCACCCACACTCACAGCGGACCCATTGTCGGCCACAACCTGAAAGCGATGTATCAAATCGACTATGCCGCATGGCGTCAGGTTAACCGATACACAAAATTCTTATCGCAGACAATTATTGCACTAATCCACAACACCTCACAAAACTTAACTCCCGCTGAACTTCACTGGACCGTTGGAAGAAGTACTTTTGCGGTCAATCGAAGGAACAACTCCGAATCAAACGTTCCTCAACTTGCAAGTGATCTTCGTTTAAAGGGGCCGGTAGATCACGATGTCCCAATCTTGGTGATCGCCGACCCTGAACCTCAATCAAATGACAGCACCAAAAGCGATGCAAAGAATCGTTCGACATGGCCAATAAAAGATCGGATCCGGGCGATCATTTGCGGCTACGCTTGCCACGCTACCGTCCTTTCTGGTTACCAATGGTGCGCCGACTGGCCAGGCTACGCCCAATCCGCTATTGAATCGCGATTCCCTGAAGCAACCGCAATGGTCTGGATTGGCTGCGGTGCCGACCAAAATCCGATACCACGCAGGACAGTTGAACTCGCTCAGCAATACGGTGACCAACTGGATCAAGCAGTGGCGAATGCGATTGAAAAACCTCTCATTCAAATCCGAGGTAATCTAGAAGCGGAACTGCAAACGGTATCGCTAGATTTTGCAGCCATGCCCACGCGACAAGATCTTGAACAAAACTTGCACTCCAGCAACCGTTTTGAAGCATCACGAGCAAGCCACCTGCTCGAACGATGGGATACCAACGGCTCGCTTGAATCGAATTATTCATATCCAATCCAGAGTTGGAAACTTGGCGACGGTCCGCTTTGGTTCTTCCTTGGCGGAGAAGTCGTGATTGACTACGCACTGCGCCTCAAGCAAGAACTTGGTGCCGGCGCAACATGGATCACCGCCTACGCGAATGACGTCATGGCTTACATCCCATCGGAAAGAGTGCTTGCCGAAGGAGGCTACGAAGGAGGAGCGTCGATGGTTTACTACGGCCTCCCTTCGCCCTGGAAATCTGGCATTGAATCGACCATTGTGAACGAAGTGAGGTCGCAGGCAAAAAAACTGATCGGGATTGAAACGCTCGAAGAAAGATCCCTGAGTGCTCCCACTTACCCAGACCACGGTGATCTGAGTGTTTTTCGAGACGAAACCGGTGCGCTCAAGCCAATCAAAAACACCAACGACTGGAACAGACGCAAACAACATATTTTGGAATCGATGCAAATGGTGATGGGTCGTCTTCCAAACGATCAAGAACTAAAGCCACTTGCCTACCAAGTCTTAGCGACTCAATCATTTGACCAGTTCACGCGGCAAACCATTTCTTACACCGTTGACTCCTTTGCCGATGCCACTGCGCATCTCTATCTTCCCTCGAGCAAAGACAATACATCCGCAAGCAAACGACCAGCGGTCCTTGCATTGCATCCAACTTCACCTCTAGGCAAGAGAATCGTGGCAGGTGAAGGCCCGCGCCCGAACCGCAACTATGGCGAAGAACTTGCTAATCGTGGCTACATCGTTCTCGCTCCCGACTACCCTTCATTTGGTGATCAAAGCGATTATGATTTCCATACCGATGACTACCTTTCCGGTACCATGAAAGCCATTGTCAATCATCGACGAGGTGTTGATGTACTATGCTCACTGACAGAAGTTGACCCTCAACGAATTGGAGTGATCGGGCATTCACTTGGAGGACACAATGCAATTTTCCTTGGTGCATTCGATCAGCGCATTCAATGTGTTGTTTCAAGTTGTGGCTGGGATCCATTTCCCTATTACTACGGAGGTCGCCTCGCTGGTTGGGCAAGCGATCGGTACATGCCCAGAATTCGCGAACTTTACGGTCTCGATCCCAAACAGGTACCGTTTGATCTCCCCGAAGCAATAGCGGCGATCACGCCTCGGGCTTTTTTCTCGTGCAGTCCCCTAAAAGATTCGAACTTCGATGCAAACGGCGTCAGACATGCCGAGCCCAGAATCGCGTCCGTTTATGATCTACATCAAGTAGAGAATCGCTTCGTCATCCGATATCCGAACGCGGAGCATGACTTTCCAACCGAGACTCGTAACGAAGCGTATGAGTTTTTAGATCATCACCTCGGTGTAAAACAGCCACCGTCTCAAAACGAGTAGTGACGTGACTTATGGAGCACCAGGTAATCGAGGATCGTCCATTCGTTTTCACACTGCGAATCGACCCTTTTGCATGCCGCAGACCTCGCATTAACAACTGCAGGCAAATGATGCGGCCCGCGGAAACAGTGAATCGCGTTCACTCCAACGCGTTTGATAGACGCTCTCTGAGGCGAGTTAGCCACATTGGCAGGTGGGGCACCAGTAAAGTTTGCGTGATGCAATCTCGATCGTATCAATCGAATCGCCACAACTTGGACACACGGTGCCACCGTAAATTCGGAAACGATCATTTCCCTCGAGATCCTTCAGTCTCACCTTGGTCTCGCCCGAACGCACCGTAATAATCTTGCCATACTTGAGACCGACTTTCATCATTCGCGTCAGTGACTTCCACAACTGATCAAACTGCTGACGAGACATCGATTGACCGGTCAACTCCGGATTCATTCCGATTTCAAATAACAGCTCGGCCCTAAAGATATTCCCGACTCCAGCGAGAACCTTTTGATCCAGCAGCAAAGCACCGATCGGCTTTGAACTCTTGGTTAGATTTTCCCAGACCTTAAACTTTGAACCGCCCGCCAAGGGGTCTGGCCCTAACTGCGAAATCACTTCGTTTTGCATAGCCTGATCAATCACGCGACAAGTCGTTGGACCGGTTAGATCGATCGTTTGGCGATCGCTAACCAACCGCATCCTTACCGCGCCAACAGGCTTGGGTGGTGGAGAATCTAAAACACGATACTTACCGTAACGCCCAAGATGGACGTGGATGCGCCGACCGCTCTCGAATTCATAAAACAGGTGCTTGCCGAAAGCTCGACAAGACTCAAGAACCTGTCCGCTGACTTTTCGGGCATCGTTACGAAAACGCCCTTGAGGACTTGTCACCTGCAAGGCCCGTCCAGCAAGCCAATCGGAATGCTGCCGAGCAATGTAGTGGGTTTTGTGACCTTCGGGCATCTTGAATCCAGCCTGCGAAAAGTTTTCCCAGAAGTGAACGAACGTTTGTTCCACTATGACAGGCTGTCTAGTCTCAAAGATTCCAAACCCAGCGTCACACTACTTAGCTTTGAACCGCTCAATGGGCACCAGTCGTTTTAAAATCCTACGAAGAGTTTGTGGTGAATCGTAATGGGTCATCTCCAGATAAGCCTCGGCGTATCGCCTGCCTAGTTCACGGTAGGCTGCGGAGTCAAAATGAACTTGATCTCCCCGATGCCCAAGTCCATCAGAACTGACAAAAGCGACGCGAGGAATTTGCGTCTTCAAAGACCGATGAACGTCATCCACTTGTTTCCGGTATTCATCCCAAGGTCGTTCTTCGAACTGACCCATTTGACCGACAAGAAAAGGCACTTCCGGCGAGTTAAATTCATGGCGAAATCTTTCAACCAACTCGCGGAGCTCTTTTCGATAAAGTGGCGCTTTTTCAGAGTTCGAATCCGACTCGCCCTGATGCCACAAGATGCCCTTGAGCGTTCCATCCTTTAGCGCAAGTGAAACGCGTTTGTAGCAGTCATCGTAAGGATGTGTTTTGGTTTGAGAGTGATAACCACCTGGCTTCCATGATTCGATCGCTGACCCTCCCACTGCACATGGAATCAAACCAATGGTCACACCGGGATTCGCCTCGGCGATGATGGCACCGAATGTTTTCCCCAGACCGACGCCGGCAACGGACTTATCAAAATGCATCGGATCAACAGCGGGTTGCCACTCATTATTTTTAGTAAGCATCAGAACTCGAGGATGCGGTTCTCGATCCTGCTCCTCGACGGATCCTCTGCCGGCCATATTGGACTGACCGGCCAAAAGATAGAGATGAAATTTTTCAGGTTTCGGTGTTAGGGTGTTGCCCTGCCCCAGAGCGGGTATCGCGCTGAACCAAAGAAGAACCATTGCTTGTGCAAAAACTTTAAACATAAACCAGCATCTCTCTTTTTGGCATGAATGATCGGCCCTAAGGCGATACGGCAGATAACCCGCAACCCAATCGCCTGGATCATTCCAAGATAACTTATCTGACTCGCAACTTGTTAGGCCTCAGGCACTAACCACCCTTTTTGGTGCTGGCGTAAAAATGTTGAAAGCGTCTGCAAAACTCCATCCCGAATCGATGAGTGGGGGGTGTTTGGAAAACGCTTTAAAAACGACTCGTACTCCAAATCACAAATAAACGGCACGCTTTGCTCGCCGACAGAAACCTCAGCTCCCGCAAGACCCTCAACTTGCTCCGCCACCTCACAAATCACATCCGCCATTTGCTGACTCGACAAAGTGTGTGAAGGCATCGTGTACGTGCCAAACCCCTCAAACTTTTCTGAAGCGCTGATCGCAGTTGCCGCCCCAACGTCAGGAGCAAACTGATAGTCCTGTGTCGAGCAAAACGGGATCTCATAGGGCAAACGTTGAACCACATGCTTCATTGCCGTGGTGGGCGACGAAGTCAAGCCGATATCTCGGCCCGGTCCGTAGAGAACAGCTGGACGTAAGCAAATGGTCGGCACTCCGGTCTGTTCGTGAAAAAGTCGTGAGAGATGTTCCCCGGCTAGCTTCCAGATACCGTAGGGACCTGAAGGCGCCAGCCCAGCGTCGCTTGGAACCGTCCCAAACGGGTAAAGAGAACGGGGTCCGTAAACCGCGATGGAACTCGCAAAAACAAATCTCTGCAAGTCGCGGCCACTCCTCTTTAATGCCTCAAGAAGGTGCTGGGTTCCCGCGAGATTGACCTGCAAACCCAAATCTGGATTTGCGTTACAGTCAGGCGTCTGCAAAGCAGCAAGATGGATGACATGCGTGAACGCGTGACGGACTAGCAGATCAACAATAGCCTCGGGCTGCGAGACATCAAGAGACACTGCAGTCAGTCGATCTAATTCGTATCCATCAAAGACTCGATTCGTCCGATCCGCACTCACCGATCGACTCGCAATCACCACCGATGCATCCGTGTTCTTCAAAAACCACTTCGTCGTCTCAGCACCAATACATCCGTAACCGCCGGTGATTAAAACCGTAGAACGATTCATGCTTTCTCCGTTTTTTCCATCTTGAGAATCCTGCCGCAAAACTTAACCATACAGGCGTACTAACATTAATCGATACCAACAGGCCGTCGTTTTCATCATTTTGACTTCACCATGATGGGTTTACTTCACGTAAACGCTGCACACCAAGTGAATAAGAACGTCTAAACTGCTTGATGAACAATACCAACAATCTTCAAAGTTGCTGAAAACCACTGAATCTTCTCAACGTGTAATGCCAAGACAACCGTCTGAAAACCTCCTAACCAAGATCAATGTCGCGATGAGACCGCACCTACCCAATAAGCTATCGAACTTGTTTGCAGCGATGCAAAGGGATCGCATATTACTCCCAGCATTCATGATGGTATTGGCATTCACTGCGAAAAGTGACCGGCAGTGTTATGCTCAAGACCAAGTAAAAAACCGGCCCAACGTCCTCATTGTGATGGCAGACGACCTAGGCTTCTCAGACCTTGGTTGCTACGGCAGTGAAATTGAGACACCAAATCTTGATCGCCTTGCCGCCAGCGGCGTCAAGTTCTCACAGTTCTACAACACAGCCAAGTGCCACTCATCCCGGGTCTCGCTTTTGACCGGTCAATACTGCATCGCTGCCGGCGACACGGCGCTATCCCACGGCGTCACGAGTGCGGAGGTCCTAGCGACCAACGGATACTTCACCGCAATGACGGGAAAATGGCATCTCAAACAGCAACCCACCGACTTTGGATTTCAACGCTACTTTGGACATCTCAGCGGTGCATGTAACTATTTTACGGGGGACCAATCGTTCAGGCTCAATGGGATGCCATGGAAAGTCCCTGCTGAGAACTTTTACACGACGGTTGCCAATGTCGACTTCGCAATCGATTTTCTTGAAGAAGCGAGGGCAGAAAAAAAACCATGGTATCTCTACGTCGCTTTCAACGCTCCCCATGCACCGCTGCATGCCCTACCAAATGACTATAAAAAGTACGAGAACCGATACAACGTCGGGTGGGATGAGATTCGGAAAGCGAGGTTCGTCAAGCAACAACAATCAGGACTACTACCAAGCGGATTAAAGGTCAGCGAGCGACCAGAGCATGTCCCAAGTTGGAAAAGTCTTCATCCTTGGCGACAACAGTATGAAGCAAAAAAAATGTCCACACTCGCGGCGATGATCGACCGTGTGGATCAAGAATTAGGGCGTTTAACGAAGAACCTAAAAGATAACGGAGAGCTCAACAATACTCTCATTCTTTTTGTTTCAGATAATGGCGCTTGCCCCTACGACCGAAAAAGCCCCAACCCAACCATCACTCCCACGAATGCCAATGATTCGCTTGGCGACACGACCGGGTGGGCATGGGCTCGAAACACACCTTTTCGATATTACAAACAAAACCAATTTGAAGGGGGCATCGCCTCACCCGCAATCCTTCATTGGCCTGCCGGAGTCAAAGCAACTGCCGGTAGTGTGATCACAGAACCAGCCCACCTGATCGATATCCTGCCCACCATCGCGGACGTGACAGGTAGTCAATTACCTGAGCAATGGCCGTCGCGTGAATTAAGACCGATCAGCGGTCAGTCGCTCCGCCCCTTGTTGGGAGACAATGCATTTCATCGAGAAAGTCCGCTCCACTTTTTATTTTCTACAGACCGGGGTCTTCGTGAGAACCAATGGAAAATTGTCAGTTTTCGACAAGGCCCTTGGGAACTTTACGATCTGTCCGCTGACCGAACCGAACGCAACAATCTTGCAAGCCAGCATCCTGATCGATTGAAGAAGATGATCCAGACCTGGACTCAAATGAGCAGGGAAGTACTGCACGCGCCCGAGCGATCTTATTCCGAAGTGCAAACAGAACCCCGACCCCACACGCATCCAGAGTGGACGCGTTTTGATGGCGATTTACCCGATGGACCGGCAACGAAAGGAAAGGGAACAACCACCAGAAATAGAAATGGGCCGAGCGGTAAAAACACGGGTGGCATCCGGGCTAGAAAAAACACAAATTTAAATATCGAAGGTGGGGTTCTCCACTTAACCTTTACCGGTGACGACCCAGGTATTGCAATGGACTTGCGATCGAAATCAATCCCTGCGGGCCCTTACCAACTTCGCTTTCGTGTTCAGAAGTCAACACCTTCGAGAGGTGAAATCTTTTTTACGACTGACCCGCAAACGACCCTACCCAATGGGGAGCAACTTTCGTTCAAGATTCACGAAATCAACGATTGGCAATGGATCGAGATTCCGATTGCAACACAGAAAACTTTGTTCCAAATACGAATCGACCTCTGCGATGGTGTCGGCAACGCCTCGATAGCCGATCTCGAATTGCGTGGATCTGCCGAGCAAACCATTCTCAGGTGGCCGCAACCCTAGTGAATTGGTGGGCTCGATTTTGGGGCTGTGGTTTCGACCATTGATGCAAGAACCCTCAATGAAAAAAACGTTTCGATCGATTGCAATTACTGAGCATCAAGTTGAAAAACTTCACCACTTCCCTGCACTAGTAGATAATCCAAGCCTACCGGTAATTCACCGAAAGACTCTTGGACGCCATCAGGCCATGTCACCACCACATCACTGAGTTTTGTATCGGATCCGGTACCGATCGTGATCACTCGTTCGCTTGAGCAGTGATAGCCATCACCCGCAAATAACTGCTGCGAGCGATCGACAGCGGCCGAACGAAACGTAACCACTGACCCGATTGCGTCACGATGCGAAGCAGTTCCTTTCAACACCAGCCTTACCGAATTGCCCGTCTGACTCGTTTGGTTCCTCAGTAATGCGACCGGCTCGAACAGGTGAGTGACCACGACATCGGTTTGTCGATCACGATCAAAATCGACACCCGCAACCGCTCGCGCTAGATGTGACGATTTGAAGTAATCGCCCATCGTATTCGAATCAATCAATTGCCAACGTCCCGAAACCTCGCGTCGGTAAACCTGAAATGGCTGGCGATAAGAACGGCCTTGATGGGTAAAGTCATCAATATCTCCATTCGCAACGAACAGCTCTAGCACACCGTCGTTATTGCCATCGATCCACTGTGTTCCGTACGCTAAAAGACGTTGCGATGGCTCTGCCAATCCCGAGACATCCGATCGGTCCGCCCACAAACCTTCATCAACTTGTTCATAGTAGGTATTGTGATCAGCGGAAAAATGGGTCACAAAAAAATCAACATCAGAATCTTGGTCCGGATCACCAACTGCAATCCCCATGGACGCCTGTGCTAGCGAACGTTGGTTCAACGCGAGGCCCCGAATCGTTGCTTGCTCAGAAAGAGTAAACATGCCGTCTTGTTGGTTGGACAACCAAAGATGATTGGCCGTCATATCATTGGATACGTAGAGATCGAGTCCTGGCCGCGAGTCAAACTGACCAACGACCACACCCATCCCACGTCCAGGCTCATGATCACCAAGCCATTGCTGTGTCACATTCACCAAACGTCCGCGTCCATCGGAACGCCAGACAAGGTCACCCTGTGCGGGAAACGCGAGTGGCGAACAAGATCGAGGCTCGTTGATTTCGCTCTCCATGCATTGCCGCACCAAAGCGTCCTCGCCAGCACAATAGCCCAATTCGAAAAGATCACAATTACCGTCGCCATCAATATCCGCCAACACGACGGATGTCGTCCAATGCGAGCCTGCTAGTCCGACTGTTTCCGACACGTTTGCAAACGTCCCATCTCCATTATTGCGATAAAGATGATTCGCCCCCACACTCGCGACCAAAAGATCGGGAAACCCATCCGCATCGTAGTCACCCACCGCAACTCCCTGCGAGAAACCCCGATCCTCCAGCTGCGTTCCCAAGGTTTGCTCGATGAACGAACCAGAGTGATTGCGAAACAGTCGATTTGAACTCGAATCTTCTTGATTCGGCCTACCATCCATCGAGGTTAAATAGAGATCGGGCCAGCCATCCAAATCAAAATCGAGAATGCCCGCTGCGCCCGCGCCAGATTGATAGATCGCCAACCCCGACTCTTTACCTGCCTGCGCGGTGACCTTACATAAATGGTCAACTCCTCGCTTTCTTGACTCATCCGTAAACTGCAAATTGATTGAACGAGACGAGCCAGCTTGCAACGCTGTCTCCAAGCTTTTTGATGACCAATTAAATTCGTCGATCGACAACAGCGAAGACTTAGAAGCGACAAGCTTTGAAGGATCTTGCCAAGGTGTTGTCGCTGACAAACGCGATCGCATCGCTTGGAATGTTGACGCAGTCCCACTATCTAGATTTTGTGTCATCGTGTAGGCCACGGCTAACCAAGCGGTTGCTTCCCACTGTCGACCTAATCGTTCGAGCGACTTTCCGATCTGTACCGCCGACTCCTGTGAATTCGTTTTCCACGAAATCAACGAATCGACATGGGTTCGCAATCGCCCCACCTCAGCCGCGCGAGCAGCGACTCTTTCAGCTTCTTTCTTTTGGCCAATTCTCCCCAACAGCAACGACAAACGATTCAGTGCTTCAGGATGATTGGCGTTCATCAAAAGAACCCTCTGGAATGCTCCTGCAGCCTGTTCAAGCTTGTCTCGTTTTTCAGCGTGGATACCCATCGCCATCCAGTAATCGACACATTGTTCAATCCCTTTTGGAAGCTGAGCGACCCACTGCTGCAATTCATCGTGCCTATCAAGTTCCACCAACGATCGCCCCCAGAGCGCGCTACCCTGAATAAAACTTGGATTCGCCTCAATCAATGGCCTTAGCTCATCCATCACCTCTTGCCATCGACCGTGGTAGGCGGGAATCCTCGCAAGTGAATAGTGCGGCCTCAAGTCTCCTGTTTTTTGCTCGAGCGCATAATGACACGTAGCTGCTACCGTCTGCGGGCGAGTGAGATCCGACAAGATCATCAAGTAATTGAGTTGCCCCTGCTGATGCTGCACCAACCACTGCAAATGTTCGTAAGCCTGCTCCTCTAATCCCAAGGAAACTTGCAGCCCAACCAAACGTTGCCTCACTGAGGCATCCTCGGGATAAAAGGTAATCGCTTTCGACAACACGCTTAATGATTCAAATGGACGACCCTTGGACATCCACTGCTGCCCCAACTTGTCGAGCAACGGTAGATTCGGCTTCTCCTGAAGTTCGACTAAACGGACATAGAAACCAATCGACTGGTCATAGTCTCCGAGTTCCGCGTACAAGTCTCCCGCTAACTCCAAGACAACCAAATCATCAGGAGACCGAACGAGATGGTCAGTGATTCTCTGCCGAGCTTGGTCATACTGCCGCCTTAAAATCGCTCGGCGAATTGCAACCACGGGATCGTCCAAGGTGGACTCGGTTGCGACATTGGAAAGACGATCACCGCCACTTGGTGAATTTGATTGGTTACATCCTGCGAAACACAAAGTTACTGAAAGCAGGAAGGCGACTCGAATCATCACAACATCAAAGCTGCGCAAAGCTGCGTCTCGATTATTTTGAATCGAGCATGCGAAACTTTTTTCTGCAACCGACATTGAGTGCACGTTGATTTAGGAAACGAAAAGTTCAGGAAATCGGTAGGTCGGAGGCAAGGCAATCAAAAGCAGGATCCGTCGTTCAGAACCTCAACTCTCCCGCGGTTCATCATAAACACCTGTAATTCAGAACGCCAACCCGACCATCAAACGCTCCATCAAAGGTTCACCGAAAGCAG
>Ga0181563_10000632_pt1 | contig 33895 bp, 25 predicted proteins | sample 011ome_25_FD_133759 | JGI IMG/M metagenome (GOLD analysis project Ga0181563, IMG submission 133759) | Coastal salt marsh microbial communities from the Groves Creek Marsh, Skidaway Island, Georgia - 011512CT metaG (megahit assembly) | ecosystem: Environmental > Aquatic > Marine > Intertidal...
TGATAGCCTTAAAAAAGGTAAAGTATTCGTACCCTCCATGGGGCTCGAACCCATGACCACACGCTATCGTCTTTCGATAGCTCGGCGAGAGTATGAACTCCCGCGACCGTCGTGTTTTCTTAAAAGGCGTGCGCTCTGCCAACTGAGCTAGAAGGGCCTTGAGGCATGCACAGTATGCACATGTCGTCAAACCCTACTTTTTTTTACCAGTCCGCGATGGAATGGTTACATGGGAAAAGTTACGGGTAGAATTAGCCGTCGCGTGGTTGGGTGTTCACCCGGCGCAACCCTCGCGCCCGCGCGCGGCACTCGCGCGCCGGGGCCTCGCCGCTCGATCGGGCGCGGCGTACGCCGACGAGCATGTCCACCGTGTCTCTGAGCGACAGCGCCGGCGCGATCGACGACGACGCGGCGGAGACCGGTGCGGCGTCGCGCCTCAAGTCTGGCGCGGATGCGTGCGCGTACGTGTTGGCGCACCAGCGTGACTACTACAAAGTATTAGACGTCTCGCGCAACGCGTCGACGGAGGACATTAAGAAGGCGTATAGGAAACTCGCCCGAGTTTTGCATCCGGATAAGTGTCAGGATGCGCGGGCGACGGATGCGATGGCGGTAGTGACGAGCGCGCACTCGACGCTCGCGAACGCGGCGCTGCGGGCTGCGTACGACTTGTACGCGAGTCGAGTGAACGTGGAGGACGCGTCGAGCGCGTCGTTCGGGGAATGGCAGAGTCGAGAGGGCGCGGCGGCGGTGCATTTGCCCGCGTGGTTGATCAAGGCGATGTCGACGCCGGTGTTGGGGCAACTTATTAGTATTCTGGCGTTGCTCTTGGCGCTCGCGTTGATTCTGTTGACGCTGGCGTTGGCGGCGTGTTATTTGTTCATACACATGTGCTTTTGGTTGTTATGTTGCTTCGGGTGTTGCGGGTCGTGTTGGCCGAGATATGGCATCGGTGCGCGCGTGCACGCCAAGCGTCAAGAACGGTTTACGCAAATGCTCAAGGCGTACGAAAAAGCGACGATGGACGCGGCGGCGGATGGCGCCGACCCCCCGCACCCCACCGTGTTTTTCGCGCAATGGAACGTCGATAATGAAGAGCCCGATTGGCTCGAGGTCATTCGCCGTGAGGATGAATTAGCAAAGCAGAAGAGCGCCGCTGGGTCGTACGGCGCGACGGGATAGCACACATTTTTGTTGTAATTTGTACACAAGTTTTCCTAGCAACCCACACATATTGACGCTCCGCGAATAATGTCGTCCGTGACCACCGACGACGACGACAGCGATGGCGACGTCGGCGACGTCGAGGTCTTCGTGTACGTCGCGCGCGCGCCGCTGCACCCGGGTCGTTTTGCGCGTGCGCTCGCGGACAACTTTACCCACGTTCGCGCGTGCGGCGCGTCCATCGCGGGCGCACGGGCGTCGTCGGCGTCATCGGCGTCATCGACGACGTCATCAGTGATATTTCGAGGCGTTTTTCGCGCCACGGGCGTGGTGTGGATCGCATCGAGGCCGAACGTGTGTGGGACGCTAAGGTTCGACGCGACGGCTGCCGACGAGGAGGACGAGAACGACAAGAACGACGATGACGAGAACGACGTCGTAGCACCTAGAACAACAATCATTGATGTTGATTGTGGCGCTGGAGATTGGTCATCGTGCGAACGCGGTGCGTGCGATCTCCCACCCGGAGCCGACGCTCGCTACACTGGAGGCGACAGACGACAACACGTCGTCTTTGAAGGTTTCGACATGGATGCTCAAGCCATCAAGGCGTGTCTCGATGCGTGCTTGCTGACGAAAGAAGAAGATGAAGATGCAATTAATCGCGGCGGCGATGACCGGAGCGATACGGTGTATTGTGCAAAATCTTGGCCGAGCGCTGCGGACGTCAACGCCGAGGCGGGCGTGGAGGTGGTCGACCGCGCGGCCAAGCACAAAATGTTTTATCCCACGACGACGACTGATGCTACGACGACGGCGAGGATGACGAATAGTGCAGCAGTGCCCGATGCAGCCACCACCGCGTCGGGGTCTGTGATCACACTCGGCGGCGATGTCGGCGTCCTCGTGCCCGAGGCGTTTGACGCGCCCAAAACGGGCGAGCCGCAATCAAAGACCTTTGCGAGCGGCATCGTCGGTCATTACTTTCCAGACATGCCGTGCCTGCGTTGCGGCGCCCCGTGGTGGCTGGGAGAAAGTTGGAACTCTACGTGTGCGAATTGCGGTGCCGACGATAGGTGCTACGATGCCAACCAACAACCCTTGCGTTTGCATCGACGCAAGTACGGCGAATTCATGCGAGCGCTCGAGCGGTTAGCGCTCGACGTCGAGTAGACGTTATTAGTCGAGTAGACCGGCTTAGCCACGTGCTGTTGCTGCAGTAGTAGTCATAGTGTTACAAAACAAACAAACAAACGAACACACGCATCTAAAATCCCGCGAAAACATCGGCGCTAAAATCACCAGGCGGTTCAGTCATCCACACGAAGCGCCCGTTGGCGTCCCGAATCGTCGACACGTCGTCTCGCGAGAGATGATCCGGGAGGAAATGCAACGGCCGAAGACGCCCAGAAAGCACAGCATCCCAATCAAGTGAGGCGTACCACGGGTGACGCTTGATGGCGTTCACGCCCGGGGCGCGAATGCCTAAACGCAATGCCTCGTCGCGAACGAATATTTGCGTCAATAAATCGTGCGCGTCGTCATCCATGCGTCGAGGAATAGGAACTTCGGCAAAATCGGCGCGCACGATGCGTTTGTATAATTCTCGACGCTGTCGATCGCGGAACGGTGGAAACCCGGCAATCATCTCGAATACTAAAATACCAAACGCCCAAATATCCGCGGCGCGCGTGCACCCTTGATGTAAAATGAGCTCGGGCGCGAGATAGTCGGGCGTGCCGCAAATCGTATACGCTCGCTGGCCCTTTTCGAGCTTTTTCGCAAACCCGAAATCACCAATCGTGATCGAGCCATCGGAACGCAGGAGTAAATTTTCGGGTTTCATGTCGCGATAGACGTACCCAGCGTTGTGAATGTACTCGAGCCCGAGCAACACTTGTGCAGTGTACACCTTGACTTGCCCGATGCCCGGTAAACCGCTCTTGTTGAACAAATCAAACATGTCACCGATGCAATCCTCGACGACGAGGTAGAGCGCCCAAGGGTCTTGAAACGATGCGAAAAAATTACACACGAATGGGGCGTGACGAAGCTCTTGCAATGCGCGACGTTCGCCCACGCAATGTTCCTGCTCGCCGTTTTCCACGACGGCGGATTTCGGCATGGTCTTAATTGCGCACACTTTACCCGATTTTTTGTGCTTTGCGCGCAAGACTAAGCCAACCATGCCACGTCCGAGGACAGAAACGATGTCGAATTCCCCGAGACTTTTCGACTGAGACACCAATTCATCGTCGCCGACCAGCGCTTGCGCTTGCAACTGCGGCGGCGGCATCGACGGAGACGACTTCAACTCTGACGCGGACGAACGCGCGGCAAGAGTCGGGCTCAACGCCGACGTCGCTGGTTGTCGACGTTTTTCCTCTGCGAGCGTAGACAACGCACCGTGCGACGATGTCGTCGGCGGCGATTTCGCCTTGAACATGGGAAACTTGGGCGACGACGGAGACCCGCTCTGGTGGACGGCGCTATGGCTACCACTTCTCGTGACGTTTGTGAGCGAAGAAGACGCCGCGAGAGACGCCGCATCAATTCTTGTCGTCGACGTCGACGATGTCGGCGTCGATGGCGTGTTGGGCGAGTAACTCCCGCTCAACAATAAATTTGGCGCCGACGGGACGGCGGACACCGACAAGCTATGCAACGCATTCGTGGACCCACGTGAACGCGACCCAGGTATCCGTACCGCTCGATTCGATTCGCGCGGGGGTGAAACATCACCGCCACCCAATGCGACACTATCCGCACCCACGACGGTTTGAACGAAATTTTGCGTGCACGTCAAAATCACGACGTCTGTGATGGCGATGAACACGCCCTTGAGCTCAGTTTGCCCAATCAAAACATTCTCACCAAAATACCCACCGCTCGGGATGCGATTCGCGTTCGTCGTGCCGTTTGCGTTTTTAATCGTTCGTTCAACGATGCCGTCAACGACGAGAAACATCTTTACTTGCATGCCTTCGCGGTAAATGACTTCGCCCGCGCGGTATGCGCGTCTGCCGCGTTGCACAAGTAATTCGCTCAACGCCTCCAAACTGCTCGCGTCGAATGGTTTAAACACCACACACGATGCAATGGCGTCGTATGCGGCTTTACGTGCGGCAGACATGACGTCTCGAATCACCGTAGCGAACACTTTCCGCGTGATGCCTAGCAAGACGCTTTCTTCCTCGGCGACGAGCTTCGCCGTCGAAGGCGTCGATTCCGTGAGCACTTCTTCACCCCACGCGTCGCCTGGCTTTAAACGATTCGACTTGGCCACCGCACCGGGACTTTGGACTTTTAATTTACCGTCGACGACGACGTAAAATGTATCTGCACCTTCGCCGACTTGCATCACGGTGACGCCTGCTGGAAATACCAACCGCGTTGTCGACCGACTCAACGCTTCGACTAACAATCCCGCGAGACCCGCGTGCCGCACGGCTGGAATCGTTCGCAACGCCGCGGAAAACATTTCAATCTCCCACGACTGCGCGGGCGTAGTTTGGTCGATGTACTGCGTGTTACCACTTAAATCACCTGCACCCGGAAGCTCTTGTTCCGTGGGCACAAAGTCGGCGTCTCGCGGAATTGACATGCGTTGCGAAATCGCCCGACGGTGCCGTCGCGACATCATGACCGCCTTGATCTCCGCCAAGTCCTTCTCACTCACCTTGCCATTCGTGCGCATATCTAATAGTAAGAAACAATTCTCCACCATGTCGCCGACGGTGAACAAATTCCCGCGAATCACGCTCACGTCACGCGCGACGCACGCCTTGCAAAAATCAGCCATGAGTCCCGGACGGTCGAGCACTTGCATTCTCAACTCGGTGGCGTTCGCCACGACTTCATTATTAAACATCACCCCTCCGTGAAAACTGAGTTCAACCGAGTCAAACATGCCGTCGCGTTCTTCCTCAAACGCATCGCGCGACGAATTCGTCGTCGTCGTCGGTCGCGCGTCGCCTCGCGTCTTCAAGCTCGCGGCGTCGGACGGCTCGTCCTCGCGCACGACGGCTAACGCGTCCCCAATTGCACCCACGCGCGACACGCTCGCCGCACTCGCTCTTGCCTCGACTATCGCCCGTAAATCTTCCCTCGCCTGCGAGCACTGCTCCTCACTCAGCTTACATCGACTTTCTTCCTCGCACGTGTACAACGCGTACGACACCCGTCGCGAATCCCGCACGACATCCGCCTGCACGACGTTGATGGACATTTCCGTGAGATACGTCGCAATTTCGCTCAACAACCCGACCCGATCGGCGCATTCAATGCGCATAAACGTATGATGCTCATTGGTGTTGTTCGTCACGACGACATCGGCGAGAGGCGGGGTGAGCCGCGACGCGCGGTCGAGCTCGAGCGCCAGCGAGGCGGCGTCTGCGTCGGCATCCGCGTCGACCGCCGCGCCCGTGGACGACGACGTCGACGGACGACTCGACGACGTCTTCACGCGAGATAAGAATTTCGTGAGTAACCCCATGCCGATGGGATTTTAGGCCGTCGTCGTCGTCGTCGTCGTCACCGGCGTCGTCCTCGCTCAACCGTTGCGCAAAAAGCAGCGCGGTGCGTTCGCGACGCCGTGCGCGCGCGACGCGTCCCTCGCCCGCGGCGTTCGCGACGTGTTCGCGCGGCGTAAAATAGCCCCTCACGAATTCACGCGCGTGCGATCGCTCTCGCGCGCGCGACAACGGCGAGCGCGTCGTGCGTCACGGAGTGCCGTGGCTCCCTCAGTGCCGTCCTCAGTGCCGGACATCGCGACGCACGTGCACAGCGTCGATCGCGCGCGCGAGAGAGGGCGGTCGAGCGAGTCGTTCCGAGCGCGCGAATGGTGTATTTTCAGTGCGAAGACTGCGGGGATGCGCTGAAGAAGCCGAAACTCAAGGGGCACTTTAACGCTTGCAGCGCCAGTGCGTTTAGTTGCATCGATTGTTTACAAGTGTTTGATCGACGGACGGTGCAGTCGCACGTGTCGTGCGTGACGGAACATGAAAAGTATGCATTGGGGGCGACGAAGCCTGGCGGGGCGCAGGTGATGCGTGAGGCGAACGCGAGACGGGAGGGTGGAGCTGGGGGCGGGGTAGACGTCGGCGACGTCGTCGGGGATGAGTTTTTGAGCACGCGCGCGCCTTGGGCGTGTTCGTGTTGTGGGGTGAAGTGCACGAGTGAGGATACGTTGCTCGGGCACGCGCGGGGGAAGAAGCATAAGTCTAAGGCACGGAGTGCGCGGGCGCGAGCGGCGGGAGGTGGTGAAGGTGAAGGTGAAGGCGGCGCGGGCGAAGCGGCGGCTGAGGCGGCGGCTGAGCCGTCGAAGAAAGACGAAGACAGCGACGTAAAGGGGAAAAAGGCGGAGAAGAAAGAGAAGAAAGAGAAGAAAGAGAAGAAATCCAAGCGCAAAAAGAAAGACAGCGCGTCGGATGACGAGCCCAAGGCGAAGAAGGCGAAGAAGGACAAAAAGGACAAGAAAAAGTGACTCTCGTTGTTGATTTTTTTTAATATTTGAAGTATTGGTGTTGTTGTCATCGTATAGATGTGTACTTTTACAAAGAATGAATCATTCGAAAAATACATGGACTTCGTTATTGTCCGTGCACCTTCTAGACGTGAACGCGTACGTTTCGCTGGCACCGCGCGAGGCTTCGCCTCGAGTCAGCGTTAATATATGATGCGCGCCACCGAAATCCATGAATAAGGTATTTTTCGTCCGCGCCAGTGTTAACAACCCCCACTTGCCCGTGTTCCATGGCGTCGTGAGCGTTCCATCGGCGCGTAGAACCATGCCCGCGTTGCCGCTCCACGTGCCTGGTTTAGCCTTGGATTTGGTTATCAAAGCCTGCGCCAAGGGCGAGCTTGCAATCGACTTTAGCACGTCCGCATCAGGTGGGCGCTGCGCGCACTCTTTTGCACCCTTTCGTCCTTCTCCCCAGTTCCACACGTCTATGGCGTCTTTCTCGTCTTTCCAATACTGCGCGATTATGGACACCATGCGGTCTGGCTTTTCGGGATGGTAGTTGACGTGCACGCTCGCCGCGCGGTGCGTCGGGTACAAATCTTCATCAAAGCGCATGAAACGGAAGAAATACTTTGAATTCATGAAACACATGTAATTCATCACGCGCTGACTGACGCCCGAGTACGCCTCGTGCTTGGGCTGCCCCCAAAGGTACACTTGTTCCTCGTTGTACGCCGTTTGGTCCCATGTATTTTTCTCAGTCGCCATGCGCTCGGCGAGGCGCTGCATCATTGTTTGCGTGTTGTGCGTCGCGGCGACGAAGAACAAGCCACTGTTGCGTGCTACCAACCGACGCTGTCTGTTCCAAGAAAATCCATACGCCGACGGGTCGTCCCAACCATCCGTCATGCCTTCGATGTCGGCGTCGCGATAAATTAATCTCTGGTTCGATGATTTCGGATCATCTGCGAACGGGTCTTGCATCCACACAACGTCGACATCTGATAAAAGCACCGATGTCCCAGTCGAGACGAACTCGTTGAGTATTCTAAACTTCAAACCGGACGTCGCGTGGTTGTCAGTCGTTCCAGTGATGGATTGCAGCTCGCGATGGTAATACGGTACGTCCCGCTCCTTGCACCACGCCGCTGTTTCTGCATCTAAAGCGACAATAATGTAATTTTCTATTTTTGTCTTTTTCAATCCCTCGATGAATAACCCGAGCATGTAAAAGATATTCTTGTTACTCACGGCGGCGACGACTTCTCGATTGCGAGCGACGCGTTTTACGATGTCACACAAATCTGAGAACTTGTCGCAATTGACAGGATAATCGCCGTTAGGGTCGGCGATATAACGCAACGCACGTGGTTTCGGACCGACGCGCGTGGTCTCGTCTACTATGCCGCACTTCTCCTTCCTAAGCACCGTTGCCTTGGCGCTCGAAAAGTTTGGCGTTTGCGCAATGACGCTATTTTCATGGGTCGTCTTTCCATCCCACTGTGTAGACCCATCCGGGACGCTCGCGACAGCACCATTTTCAGCGAAGCAGTCACTATTCATCAATCTAAAACTCACACCCGCGCGTTGACGCGCATCGTGCGCGGGCATTAGAATTTCATCCGTGAATGCGTCATCTGTGCCATCTAAATCAGCATCTTCAGATGCAAGCCAATCCACGAGAGAAAGCGTCGACCGCATCGGACGAAACACCACAAACGCGGAACGGATGAGAGGAGTGACCATGGACTGAGCGTACTGCGACCAGCCCATGGCGGGATCAGCCATGCCTTGAACACGTGCGCGTTTGTGACCGTCGCCGTCAATCGTGCCGCTCACATCCGCGCCATCATCCGCTAACTCAAGCAAAGGATTCGACTTGAACTGCACCTTGGACGATGTTAGCACAGCGGCACGGCCACGACGAAGCACCCACGATGCTGTACCGTATCCGCGCGTGTTCCTAGCCCCGTCAGCGCCGCGCGGCAAATGCGACGGTACGCCCGCGGCGTCACACGCGCGCCTTTCTTCCTCGTTCACAACCGCGACGATCACCGCATGCGCCTTGGACTCTCGCGCAGTTTGAATTCTATCATTCACGTCACCTTCTGTTATGATTAACACGCCGTGCTCAAGCGAATCCTTTGAAAGCAACGCGTCCAAGTGAGCGCATGGCGTGGCCTCAACCGCGTCGCCTGCGTCTCGCGTCTTCGCCTCACCCGGTGGCGCGCACGTTCCCCGAGCACGCGAGACGCGCGAAGACGCGCTCGCACTCCACGCATTCGGCACAGATATCTCATCATGCCCGTGCTCGGATGAGCTCGTTGTCGGCGTCGCTACGCGGACGACGTCCTCCGACTCCTCCTTTTCCTCCTTCTCCGCGACGACGACGTTTGCGTTTGCGTGCACGTATGTATCGTGCGTGCGATGACGCGCCTGTGCCGCAGCGTTCGCCATCGTCGCGATATCTCGCCCACGCTGCGCGCTGTCGCTCGCTACGTGTTGAGCTGGGAGTAGTAATCTTCTATACGCGACGCTAGCGACGAGCGCTAGACCGACGAGCCTCAGCGCGCTGCGCGTGATGCTTCGGCGCGGACGCACCGAGCGCGTCACCGCCATTGCGCGTGAGTGATTATTTCGCGCCTAACTATCGACGCGCGATGATGCCACGCCGTCACGAGCGCGGCGCGCTCTGAGGATACTCATTCATTGCAAAGCGAGGTGAAGTCTTCTTTTTACAATTTTCTATATCCGCATCGATATATAGTCTACATCGTCGTCGACCACGACGTTCCACGCGTGTTCATTGCCCCCGGGCGTTCGTCCCCGCTCGCGAACTGCACCGCGCTCAACAATTGCTCGACTTCGGCGTACGCGCTGGAATCGATCACAACCTCGCCGCGAATAATCTGTCTACACGTCGCGAGCTGCGCATCCGGCACGGCAGGATCGTTCAATCCGTAGTAATCTCGTGTGTCATCATCGCGGGTGCTGAAATACGACACTTCGATCCCAGCACCGATGAACACGCCCTTGCTGTACGAGTAGTGGTGCACGCCGACGGCTTTGCGAGCCTCCTTTCCGTTGACATACTTCGGATCCATGCCGATAAACGCCGAGCCATCGACCGAGCGACCGAGCGGCCCGAGACTGACGCTCGCGGTCAACCCGACTTTGACGGAGTGCTCGCTAAAACACGTCTCAACCGCTTCATCCGTGTCCAATATGTACACTTGCGAATCCTCCTTATATCCAACACCAAACATCCCCGTGGCGCCACCACCGCTGAGCGCCACGGGCACGGACCATTCCTCGCTCCCAGGCTTCTTTGCAATCAATACCCCGTGCGTGAACGTGCCGCCGCCAAAGAAACCGACGGTGTACGACGTCAAAAACGCAACGCCCCGGCAATTTTTCAGCGCCTCCGAGCCGATCTCCATGTCCCCGTCGGCGCTCCCAGCGGTGGTGTAGTCCTCGAGCATGGCGATCGCGCGCAGGATCTCGCGTTTCAGTTGCAAGTGTTTGCTCGACATCGCGCGCGGTGGACGTCTCGGTGCGATGCGCGGCGACGATTGACGACGAGTGCGCGTGGATTGCGCGCCAAAGGTGTTGAAAAACATGTCACCCAGCCGTCAATCTTGCGCCATTCGTTGTCGCGTATCGCCCCGCGCGCGCGATGTGCGACGCGCAGGGCGAAGGCATTGGTATTACCAATGCCTCGACGTCACGGAAGCGCGCGAGAGTGGCGGAGGGCGACGCGGCGACGGCGAATGTGCGCGGTTCTCGGTATGGTGCGCTGTGCGCGGCGCTCGATTCGATGTCTCAGCGGTCTTGGCCGGGCTTTTGCGCATGCGTGACGTGGGACATGCCGATCGAGCAAGAGATGGATGCGTGGCTGGGCGCGCGCGATGGCACGTGGGATGTGCAAGTCGACTTCATGAAGGGTCCGTGGATGACGGAGCGCGAGCCGGCGGTTGACTCGGGACGCGTCGTCTTCGATGGCCGGCCCGGGTGCGCCGAGATTCATCGCGCGACTATTGAAGAATTCATCGCACACGATGGCGAAATGACGAGCGGCGAAACTTCGGATTCGTTCATGGTGTACGGCGCGCAAATACCGCTGAGCGAGCTTAGTCGGCACGCGCGCGACGTCATTTCGTCGTGGACGCCGACGGAGCTTCGCGAATATTTCGCGAGCAAAGGCGTGGACGATGCGCAAACGAACATGTGGATAAACCGAAAATATGCGGTTGAAACGAATTGGCACTATGACAATTACGACAACGTCCTCACGGTGTGCACTGGACAAAAGAAGGTACGAATGCGGGCACCGGCGTTTTATACGCGACAAGAGTGGCTCCCGTTCGCTGCTGGTACGGATTTTAGTAATCATTTCCCGGAACTTCATAGCACTGAATTGCATAGCGATGATTTTGAAATCATTTTAGAATACGGAGACAGTGTGTTTATTCCGAGTGGTTGGTATCATCGCGTGGAGAGCGCGCCGAACACGCTCGCGTTTAGTCGATGGTGGGTGAACGACCTCAACATCAACTTGAGCAAATCAATATTCACGCGCGAGACAGAGTGTTCTGATTTCGAAAGTCCATTAGAAGGAGGCATGATTGGGCGATACAACACGTATCATTTTCGTCGCGCATTCGAGTGTGCGCTCGATGGCCTTGTTGAAAGCATGGGCGTTGTGCCCCGGGATTCAGACATTTCGCTGGATCGTATGATGGAAGATGTTAACAAGTCAAAGTCGCAAGGACAGGATTCTGGGCTCAGCAAATTGACGCTCCTTGGTATCGCGTACGCTGATGAAAAGATCAGTCTTGACAAGTATACGATTGAGAAATATGTTGTGTCTCGTGGCCAAAACATCCTCCAGGACATCTGGAACACATCCACCAGTTTAGAGGAGTTTAGAGAAGTTCCGATTAATTTCATCACACTTCTGCAAAAGGCAAGAGTAGCCGCCCACAAACATGGACGTTATCGTTTGGCGCACGTCGTAGATTTCATTTGGCGTGAACTTGAACGCCGCGTTGAAGATGATTCTTCGTGGAGCTGGACACGCTTTTACGACGAGTGCAAAGCATGGAGTAACGAGTGGATATCATACATCGAATCCGAAAAGCGCAGCTCTGAACCGCCACCGTATCCCATAAATTGTGCCAAAGATGTCGTCAACGCGGTGTTGAAAAATCAACGTCTCGCCGTCGCCTACAGAACGACTCTACTCCTAAACCGAACCCTCGACAGTGCATTCACAATCGACATCAAAGTCAAAGATGATTCAGATCTTCCGATCTAGACGCATTGTCATCTGAACTAGAACTGCACTAGTAGCGCTTAGCACTTGTAAAACATTAACGCTCGCGTCGCGCGCTCGGCCAAATACTCTATCCACACCCATCTGCTCTTCACACCACCGCGCGCGCCACCGCCGCCGCCGCCGTCGAGCACGCGCACGAGCGCACGATGTTCACCGTACACGCACCCACGATGCGCACCGCGACGACGGTACGCGCGCGCGCGTCGCCGTCGACGCGCGCGCAACGAGCCCCGTGCGCTCGATCGCGCGCAAGCCTTCGCACGTCCCACGCGGTCGTTCGCACGTCCCGCGCGGTCGTCACGCGCGCTGAGTCCACGGAAGACGCTGGCGCGGAGTCGTCGGCGTCGGCGTCGGCGTCGGCGTCGGCGTCGGCGTTCGATGGGTTCTCGACCGCACCCGTGGCGGAGGACGCCGCGCGCCTCGCGGATATGGTGGCTGAGATTAAAGATTACTTGAAGCTCCTCTACGTCAAGCGCGAAATGTCATTCAACGAAGTGAAGCTCACGATTGGTATTGAAGATCCGCGTTTAGCGGAGAACCGGGCGAGATATGGGATCGAAGACGAGTCTGGGGTGAGCGGTGAGGAGAAAGTGGAAACGTTAGAGATGATTGAACGAGGCGAGACGCCGACGGATATGATGGCTGTGGAGACGGTGTTGCAAGAGTTTAGAAACTGGCCCGGGTTGGATTCTAGCGATCGACCTGGCGAGCGAGTCGACGCCGGTCCGTCGAGATACGAGGAGATTGCGATGAAGGCGGCGGGTATTAACAAGACGCAGAACCCGCGACGCATCGCCGCCAAGGAGGAACAAGAAGAAGAGCGTGAAGGCACCATCTTTGGTTTCTTGCCGTTGTACCTTCTCAACGCGTTCCCGATTTTTATCACGATTGCCGCGCTCGGTATCATGTTCGTCAACTCGTTGCAGTAAACACACACAGATTCTTTTTTTTGTAGCAACAAGCAAGAATGAAACTCCTCGAATTGTTATTTAAAACTAAAATTGCATCCACACGACGACGCCTTTCGATCCGCTAGTGCTAGCTAAACATTTCTAAATGGATTATTGACATTACCTTTGGTGTATTTGTTTGCCTGTCGTGTTTTCTTCATCAACCGTGGACGCGCAAAGGCGATGCCGATGACGAGCCATACGCAGATGGAAAACACCCACATTTTTCTCTTCAACGCTTTGTGGGCGAGCATTTTCTCTCCTGACAGCGCATCGACGACAGGTATGTGCTCTAACCCTTCAACTTGTTCTAATTTACGGTTTGTATCAGGTGAGTCTCGCGAATCTTGTGGCTCCCGCGACAGCGTCGCCGGTCGTCTGCCGCATCGTTCGTTCGTGTACGCCTCCACGCTATCGTTGATTGACGACACCGTGAAGCGCATGATGTCAATAGATACGTGTTTGAAGCGCTCAGTACTCGTCGCACCGCTGGGCAAAGGTTTCGGTGCATCGATGACGGGAAACGGTTTCGACGTCGATTCGCACGACATCCTCTCCTCTCTGCCGCTTTCGTAGTGTTTGTCCCAGTCGTAATTTTCGTACGCGAGCTTGAGGCCGTAATGCACGATGAAGGGATCTGCGCTCGCCTCATCCCACGGTACCATTCCGGCATACAACTGCGTGCTTCGCATAATGTTAAACGACAGTCCAGATACCGCCGCGCCGAATACAAATCCATACATCTCTGATATCCACGGCCTGGGCGACTCGGCGGAGACGTAAACGTCCCCGGTGCCTCGGTACGGATACCAAACCCGTGAATCTGTCCTCACGCGTTTCGTGTAGTCAAACCACAACGGTGTGAGTTTCATAAAATCCGTGGCATCGAAAATCTCCCACCCCCCAACCTTGGCTAAACGCTCGAGCGTCGCTTCATCGTCGATGAAAAATTTCGCCATGCCGTTGTTCACCCCAGCTAAATAACCATACTCCCCCGCCGCAGCCACGCCCTTACGCGCGGGAATCTCGCGCACCGTCAGTGGCTTTCTAAGCAACATATCTGCATCGAGTTTCACCACCCACGCTTTATCCGTGCCGCGTTCTCGCGCGAAACAATCCATGCCCGCAGGCAAGTTGTACGCCGTGTAAAAGTCGTTCGCATCGATGCGCGAGAAATCTCCGCACACCACGGTATCCGGGACGACATCCATGTGCTCATACGTCGCCAAACTATCGTCATCGCACGTCAGCACGCGCGTGATGCGTCCAGGAGCGCCGATGCGGCGCCACGAGTCGTATAACGCGCGCGCTTGCCAAGTCATGTATGGCTTACAATCGGCGCTGAACACGTAGTGGTAGTCATCGATTTCGCGGTATGCCGTCGCCGTCGCCGTCGCCGGTGTCGCCGTCGCCGTCACGGCGGCGAAAACGACGAGCGCGAGCGCGAGCGCGCGACGATGCGGGTGAGAGCGCATCGGCGCTTCGCGAGGCGAGCTCTGCGGATTACGGCGGTCAACTCTGTGGCTGGATCTCATGTACAATATTACTGGCGGCATCTACGAGTGGCTATGCTATTATGGTTCTATTGCGCTCGATTTGGCGGCGCTCGCGCGCGCGAGATCGTCGAGGCGACGTTTTTCAGCCTCGCGCGCGGCGTCGGTGGCTTGAAGCGCGTCCCGCAGAGCTTCAATAGTTTTCGACGCCTCACTCAACATCGCGTTGGCTTCTTCTCTGGCGCGTTCGGCCACACGTTTTTCTGCGGTTAAGCGCTCTATGCGTTCCTGCGACTCAGAGTCGTTCAGACGATCGATAAAACGGCTGCTCGTTCTCGGCGTTCTCGGCGCCTCGTCGTGTGGCTCATCCACGTCAAAAAACCCCAACGCCACACGCTTTACGACGCGTAAGCGCGCCGCCACCCTCCGCGCGCGCCGCGAATGCCCTCTCGTTGCGGCGTACGCGCAAAACATCCCAGCGCCCGCCAACGTCACGACCGCTAACGCGACTCGAAGCGCCGCCGAAAGCGCCTCCGCCGCGAGCTTCACCGCGCTCGGCAGCACGAACAACCACGCCGCACCGACGTACACCGCACTCGACGCTAACAACACATTCTTCATCCCCGGGTACTCGCGCGACACCGCAATCGTCCACGCGCGAAACGTTTCATCCAACGCGCGCGCGACAGTTGACACGTCACCCAACGCGCCCCCGCCGTACGCCCCTCCACCGCCACCGTACTGCGCGTTATGACTATGCCTCGGCGACGACCGCGCTAAACGCCTACGTCTCGACGGCGACTCGATCCCGAGCGGCGACCGCGACGACGACGCCGCTCTCGCCGAGCGCTCGACGTCATCCGTCTCGATGCCATCCGTCGTCGCGTCCAACACATCCGTCGACGACTCCCCACCACGCGTGCCTCCGCCCTCAGACATCGTCGTCACCGGCGTCGTCGTCGTCATCGCTCTCGCGGTATCATCCGACGCCGGACACGTGCGGTGCCTATAAAACGCGCTCCCTCGCTTCTTAAATCGCGGCATCCCGACGCACGACACCCCGCACAGCTCACACGACTTTTCCCCAGCGCCGATGCTCGCCTTGACGCGTTCAACGTCGGACATCGCGCGCGTGGCGCGTGATGAATGCTTTTCTATGCGTGCGCGCGCGAGAGAGAGCGTGCGACGCGATGCGGCGCGCGCGCGGCGGCGCGTACTGTCGTGCTCGAGTCGATGCGCCGATGCCAACACTAAAACGCGCCAACACCGACGTCGCGCCATTCCGCCGCGTCCGTCGATCGACGGCGTCGCGCTCGAGCGCGCGAGCGGACGAGCGCACGCGCGAGTTTGAGTTCGCGAGCCATGCACGCCGAACGCGCGCCGCTCCTCGCGCGCGACGCCGAGCTCGGCGCGACGCCGTCGTCGTCATCCATGACGATGGTGTTGGACGACGTTGAACGCGCCACCACGTGCCGCGCGACGACGTCGTCGTCGCGCGCGGGCGCGTACGCGCGCGTGGTCGTCATCGCCACGTGTCTCGCCCTGGTCGTCGCCGCCTGCGTCGCGAGCGCACCGCACGGCGTCGCGTTCGCGTCCCTGGGATCGTCGAGAAAATCGTCAAAGATCGACGAAGGCTCGACGAAACGCTGCACCAACGCCGCCGCGGACAACGCCGCGGGGACGTTTCAGATTGAAACTGAAGAGTGCTCGGACTCGGCGTCGGCGGTGCCTGGGTGTTTGGGTTCGCACTCGTCGTGTCGGTTTTGTCAGACGCACATGGCGGCGAACCGCAACAACGACTGGCCGCTGTGCCCGTCCAAGGTGTGCGACGAAAACGGCGTGTTTGGATGTAAAAGCAATGGTAAGTTGTCCAAGCGCGACATTGCGTGGCGCGTGATGCGTGAGCACGTGTTAGCACATAATCGTATGGTGGATGGAGTGAAGATTGGGAAGTGTTTGGGCACGTCGCAGGATCGAGCGCTCGGGAGGTTTGTGTATCACGACGCCGAGTGCGAAAAGCAAGGGTTGCCAGGGTGCACGGGCGCGGGGTCTTCGTGTCGGTTTTGTAACGTGAAGAATGCGAAAAAGGCGACGAAAGATTGGCCAGTGTGCCCGGATGTAGTGTGCGAGAATTATGACGTGAAGAAGAAGAATTGTGACACGTTGAAGAGGTATGCCGTGCCGGATGAGACGCCGCCCAAAGATTGGGACGAACATTCGTTGCCAAAGGAGTTGGACGTGGACGAAGCGGATGTGGGGCTGGATGATTTTGATGAGGATGACGAGGTGACTGTGACGCATCATCATTCTCATCATCATCATCATTCGCATGACGACGACGACGACGACGAGGATGAGGACGCGTACGACGACGACGACGACGACGACGACGACGACGACGACGACGAGTCGCGACACCACAAACATAAGCACTCGTCGATTCGTCTTGGTAAGGAAGACGAAGGCGACGACGACGACAGTGAACGCAAAACATCCGAAGAAAAATCAAACTCTGAAGATGACGCCGACGAGGATTTTGAAAGTGAAATCAAAAAAGCCTCCGAAGTCATCGAACGCAGTCGTCATCACGAAAAATCCGTGCTTTCGACGAAGGAGGCGCAAGAGTTAGACTCTTTGGTGTTCAGTTCGTTCGACGAGGCATCTCGGTAAAGTATTTACTATCTAGCCACTCGACTGCATCGCTTTGCAATATTTTACAACACTATAGCTATTACTTCAACACCACACCATTTCACGCGGCACGTCTTCTGTTACAACAGCTCGTCGCGAAGGTCGTCTTCGTCGCTCGAGCCGCCGTTTGCAAGCAAAGGCACCGTTCGCCTCGTCCTGAACGCAAACACGGCACTTTGCGCTAAAATTGCGCAATCAAGCGCAACTGTACCGAACGACCCCCCGAGCCAAGGCAAACTACGAATCAACGAAGCTTTCGTGTCACTCGAGCACAAAATCGAAAATCCATAGGACACGTTTGCGGAAATCGCGAGCGCAAACATGCTCAAGCTCAAGCCTTCCACCGATCGCCGGCGCTTATTTTTAGCGATTTGCGCCAAGCGGCCGCCGAGGTAGAACATCATAGCTAAATACCCCACGCCCCGACCAAAGTTTTGCATCCATTGTGGATTTCCATTGTACGCGCAATCGTTCGGGGACGCTCCATCGCGCTCCGCGAACGTCCCGTGCCCCGTCGACGCCGCCGCACCACGCGACGTCGCCGCGAGCACCGCTCCAGCCGCCGCGGTCGCGGCGAACCCAGCAATGATACCCAACGCACCACGATCACTTCCTGACGATTTGCGCCGTCGTCGACGCGGCCCGCCTTCGTCGCTCTCCGACTCGTCGTCACTCGCGTTCGAGGCGTCGTCTCCCGACGTCCCTTCGTAATACACGTATTGCGCCAATAACGCCACATCGCTGCACACAAAGTATACCGCGGTATACGTCTGCGTCGGCGCTTGATCACCGGTGGCGATGCACCCGATGAGGTTGAACGCGTCGCCCGCGAGCCATTGGATTAAAAACCAAGGCGAGAGCCCGCGTGCGCGCTTGACTCTAAAGTTGTGCAATAGTTGCGGCCACTGGGCGGCGATCCAACACGCGATGGTGAGTAAGGCGAGGTAGAACCCAGTGAGTTCGATGGACGTGCTGACGCATTCTCGGAAGACGTCACGGATCCATGGAAGGGCGTCTGGCGACGCGCACGAGCACGCCGGCATTAACGAGGCGCGCAGTGAGGACGTGACGTGGAATGGAAGTGCATGGTTTGTGCAATTGCGAAAATAGAAGGGCGACTAGAAGATAAATAAATAATCGTCTCTACAACGACAAATTCTTTAGCGCGACTTTGGCGCGAAGAGTTTGAAGCTGATCATCGAGCACCGAAACGCCGAGGCGCAAGCGGTCCATCAATCCGTGGTCGGTGCTCATGGCCACCGCTCGACACGCGATGAGCTTTTGTAAATCCGAAGGTGTCGATGCCGGAGCGATTTGAAGGACGGCAAATGATAGTCGCTCGGCGCGCGTGAGTGATGAGTGCGCGAAATCATCCGGCCGCTCGATCCACTTGGCATCCGCCATGGATATTTTCTCTTCGATGCGCTCGACGGTGACCGAGGGCGCGTCGACCCATTCCATGGCCAAACGCAAATTACCAACCTCTTTATGCGTCCAAAGCCCATCGTCGTCGTCGTCGTCGTCATCATCATCATCTCCATCAGTGCTTGCACCTACATTCGCGACATCTTTCTTGTCGCCCAAAAGCTTGTCGCTCAATAACAACACGTCGTTCACCGCCGACTCGATGTAATCCGTCACCTCTTTGACCTGCGCCAACTCGTCGTCGCTGGGATTATACGTCCCTACATCTCCCATTTGCGGTATGTGCGTAAACAACCCCGCAATATATGGCTCCCGAGTCGTAATATCCTCAAGTTTCACCCGCGCTTCGCCCACAACCTCCACGCGCGCGCCCACCTCCGCCCTATGCACGGCTTCGATGCGCGCCAACGTCGCCGACGCGTTCACCCTCAACCCTTCCTCATCCCCGTTATCGCTCGGTAAAAACGTCAACTGCGCAATCAACCCACCAGTGTCGGACATGGCCTTTTCTAATAACGCCAAAAATCTCGCTTCGTACAAGTGCAACGTGAGCTTACTCCCCGGCAACAGCGTCTCGCGTTGGGGAAACAGCAACGCCGGGACTTCAACCTTGACAAACTCCTTGGCCAACGCGGCGTCGTAATCCAAATACCCACCCCCTCGCACGCGCGTCGTAGCGCGACGACCATGACGCATCGCTACGCGCGTCGTCGTCGACGCCGCGCCCGCGCCCGCGCCGCCCGCGCGCCGCGCCGCCCACGCCGCGCCCCCCATCGCGCCCCCCATCGCCGCACGCGGCGACGTCGACGTCGGTGTCGTCGACCGCGGCGCCGCGCGGGCGGTCGACGGCGACGCGCACGGCGTCATCATCGATCGTCCACGACGCGCGCGACGACGGCGGCGGCGACGGCGACGACGAATGGCGCACGTGAGCACCGACGCGAACGCGCCAAAAGCGCCAAAAGTCAAAACGTCACCCTCGACGCGCTTGCGACGGCGCGCGCGCCCGCGCCCGCGACGCGCGACGACAGCGCGCACGGATGCGCGAAAATAACGGCGCACGCGCGCGCGTCTCCACGCGCGTCTCCACGCGCCGCCGTCGCGCGCGTCGGCGTGGGACGCACGGACGACCGCGGTCGGTCGGTCGGTTGGATGTTCAAAAAAAAAAAAGTCCAGTCACCCGACGCGCGCGACCGCGAATGGACGCGAACGCGCGCGCGAATACACGCGCGCGATCGGGGAGGTGACGAAAAAAATCTCGACGCGCGTCGTGGGCGACGACGGACGTCGGCGTCGGGGTGGTGGAATTTCGAACGTTGGATCCGATGGGCACCGTCTGGTGGACTGGTGCTCGAGAGCGCGGGAGACGACGACGACGACGACGACGACGACGACGACACACGTCGACGCGCATACGTACACGTACGACTCTACGCACGTGGGCATATACACGACGCACGACGCACGACGCACGACGACGACGACGACGACGACGACGACGCACGACGCGCGACGGGGGGATTCTCGAGCGGGTGGTTTGAAATTTAAAAGACGCGAGTAGAGACGACGACGATGAGTGCGATTAACGTCACGCAAGTGCAAGTATTGGTACGTCGTGACGTGCGATGGTGTTTTACGCGTCGTGTGTCGCGCGAGATGGCGATCGCGGTGACGCCGGGCGGCGCGCGCGCGTGGATTCGTGTGGGTTCGCGTCACCCTCGGGACGCGCGCGAGTCCGAGACGGGCGCGACGTGTCGTTCGATTTCGTGTCGCGCGTGTGACTGACCGACGCGACGCGTGTGTTTTGCGACTGTGTGCGCGCAGGATAACCCCCAATTCTTCGCCAACCCTTTACAGTTTGAGATTCAGTACGAGTGTTTGTACGATCTCCAGCACGGTACGACAGCTGCGAAAATTTAAACGCGCGCCCAGAGCGACGAGACTGACCGCGGGATGTTGTTCTTTGTCACGCACAGATTTGGAGTGGAAGTTGACGTACGTTGGAAGTGCGGAGGATGATAAATGCGATCAAGTGCTGGACACGGTCTTGGTCGGTCCGGTCGTGCGCGGGGCGTATAAGTTTGTGTTTCAAGCGAACCCGCCAGACGTGAGCAAGATCCCGCAAGAGGACATCTTGGGCGTGACTGTTTTACTTGTGACGTGCTCGTATAACAACCAAGAGTTCATTCGAGTAGGGTATTACGTAAACAATGAGTACGCCGACGAGGAGTTGCGTGAAGATCCGCCGGCGCAACCGCGGATTGATAGAGTCATGCGTAACATCTTGGCGGAGAAGCCGCGCGTGACGCGTTTCCCGTGCGAGTTTGATTCTCAAGCGATTGCGGGCATGGAGAGCCAAGGTGCGATGGATGATATGATGATGGGTGACGAAAACGCTCCGGTCGCGACGGCTATGCCCGGGGTGGATTTCTCTAAAGAGCAAGCTGGGTTCTTCCAGAGCACGCAAGCTCAAACGGGGATGTGGTAGGCGCCGTTGTTTGTCGACGTATGACTTTGTAGAACCAAATTTAGCAATGCCAATGAAAAAATTTAAAACGTACACGTAAATGGAACATGTTCGCCGTTTCGCTAAGAATAATTTCTAATGTACCCGTCACGCTCTATTGCGGACGAAAATAGGAAGCTTGCCGAGCGGAGCGGAGAAATCTTCAATCCAGCGTCCACCTTGGTACACGACGTCTGGATCTGTGATATCCCGCCATTCGCCTGCTGTTAAATACACCGCTCGATGACTAGCTCCTTGGCAGACCACTGGAGCGACGATGACGTCCTCCCCAATCGCAAATTGGTCTGCAATCATAAATGTTTCGCTATCTTCCGGATCCAACCACCACAGCGGGCGGCAAATCGGCTCAAGCGAAAGCGCAGCTTGCTCGGAAAAATGAATTAAAGAATCGACAAATTGATCGCGCATTTTGAGTGCCGCCGCGGTCATCTCTTTTGCCATAACACCTGACGTCCACGGCGTGAGTGAAAACTGCATCGCGGGCATGAGCGCGTTTGCCTGCGCCCACCTCACCATGAGTTCTCCGTCGGGGTGCTTGCCAAAATAGGCGTTGCCTCCGATGATATCCGGTAAACAAAACGGATAGCCCATAACACCAGACGTGAGAAGCGTTGGAATCAGAGACCCAAGGCCGTTCTCGATGCCCCACTCGGAAAAACGGTCGCCCATGCGTACGAGCGAGGCGTTACCCGTGCTGTTATGCCCACTTCTAACTTCAGCAAGTTCGAATTGCGACGCCACGTTGTTCACCCACGCTCGCGTGTACTCTGCGGGATGTCCCAACGGCATATGCGTTACGAATCTTCGAGGCAAGAAGCACGGTTCGCCAGCGTCAAACTTAAATCCGTCGATACCATGGCGCTCTTGTAGACTGCGCAAGTTGTCGCAAAACCACTTTACCGCCTCTGGATTTGTGACGTCCAAAGCCACCACTGGCGGCGATTGCCACCACTTGAAGAATCCCGTTCGAGCGTTTGAATCCACAAAGTACCCTTTATCTTTGCCGTCGCGATAGGCGTTGGTATCTTCAGCGATGAATGGCATTACCCAAAGCGTGACTTTGAATCCCATCTCGTGCAACTTGTCAACCATGGCGGTTGGATTTGGAAACTTTTTCAAATCAAACTCAAGGTCGCCGTAATTCGACTGCCATTTATCGTCAATCTCAATCACGCTCCCAACCATGCCGTTGTCTTGAATTTCCTGTGCAAAATCTAACACTTTACGTTGCGAAACATTGGTTTTCATCTTTGCCCACGTCGTCCAAATCGGCGCCCGAAACACCTCCTTGGGCGGCGCCGACGACGGTTTTGGAAGCGTGCGCAGCACATTCATCGTCGCCACCTTGACGTTGGCGTTCGCACACAACGCAACACGCATATGTCGACGAGTGGCGTTGATATGTTTCGGCGACACCCACCCCACGAGCGGATGATTCATGCTAAAAGGCCCGTACCCTTTGCGAAACGAATTCCGCGCTTGCAGGCGCAGCAACCCGTCGCCTTCGCGCTCTCTCGCATGAAACGGCAAAATTTGTCTCGTTGCATTTTGAATGCCGACACCGAATGTTCGTTTACTCATAAACCCATCAAACCATGTCGCCTTCGGTGCGTTCAAACCGACGTGAAAGTATGGAGTATCCGGGTCGGCGACGACGGCGACGCCTTTGCTCGTCACCCAATGCGTGCTCACGAGGGTGTTGAGTCCATTAGGGCCATTATCGAACGGCATTTGCGGACCAATTTCCCAGCATCCGTTCTCCAACGGCCAATGTGACCGCATTTGATGCGCACCACCGAACCAGTTCCCCGATGGTGCCAATTCCACCACAATTTCCGCCGTCGTGTGCCCGTATTGCCAGTCATCCATTGAAAAGTCGAGCGCAAAGCCGTCGTCCAAATCCGCAAACGCCTCACCCTTTTTCAACGAGTGTGTCGCGCGCACGACGAGCGTCACCCGCGAACCCCACGACACGACCACCTCATCATCCCCACGCGCGCTCACCACGCCAGAATTCGCATCGATATCCAAAGGAAGCGCGCACCTCGCGGCGCCCACGAGCGCGCCCGCCCGTCTCAACTCCACACGCCCATCGTTCCGCACGCGCAGCATCGCCTCACCACATCTCAAAATCGTCCACTCCCGCCGGACACCGCTCACATCCAGCGTTAAATCTCTCAACACGCGCCCGAGCGGGCCGATGACATCGACGCTCACGCTCTGCGTCCGACTCGCCTCGCCTCTCGCGCCTCGCGCGGGCTCAAACGACGCCTTGTGCGCCATCACGCGCGCGCCTCGACGCCCACCTCGCGTGCACGCGCGACGACGATCACAAAGCTCCACCTGACACCACCGCGCGCCCGCCACGGGCGCTCGCCACGTCGCCATCGCGTACATGCGCACGCCGCCGGCGCGCAAACCCACCGAAAAGGCGCGACCCGAATTCGCGCACAATGCCGCGCTTCGACGCGCGACGCGACCGCACGAACGCGCGAACCTCGAACTGGGACTACCTGTTGCACCCGCCGACTGCGTCGTGCGCGCGCGAAATCGTCGTGCGCGCGGCGATAAATGCCGAACGCGGCGCCACGTCAGCAGAATCTTGTCTCGGCGAAAAAGCTCGGCTGAAAATCGTTGGGAAAGTTGACCAATGAATACTCAGGGGGGGGGACTCGAGTGGGTCCGGGGTGACGGTTCACGAACGGTCGATTGGTTTTTTAACGAATGCGAATGGAATCTTTGTGGATGGCGCTTTTTGTGCTGGAACGCGCGGAGCGCGCGTATATATATAACGTTACATGGCGCGGAGGTGCGTAGATACGCGAGGTGTGGGCGCACACGGGGTATTTACGGCCATGTGGCGATGATGGCGGCGCGCTTGGCGTCGTAATCGATCATGTGCTTGGCGTAGTCGTCGTAGTTCCACGTCGGGTCGACGTTGCCGCCCATGTCGGCGTCGACGGCGTCGACGCGGAAAATAGCCGCCATGAGCGCGGCAGCCTTTTCTTTCTTCTTCGGGTTGACGAAGACAATCTTGGTGTACGTCTTTGGGTCGATGAATGGAGAGATGATCGACCAGAAGATGCGGAAGATGGTCGGCGGGTTGAAGCACACCGCGACGCCGAGACGTTCGGGGTAGTGGTTTTGTAGAATGCTGAGCGTCTCCCGCGCGGTAGCCATGGGAACTGCGACTTTACGAGTCCATTTCGTAAAGTCAATTAATATGACGATCTGCTCGGGCGCTAAATCTGCCGAGCTTCCGCGAGCTTCGCGTTCTTTTCGAGATTTCCATAGTATGTTTTCGAGCATATACACCAAGAATTTGATGTTCTCGGTGTGATTGAACGTATTTTCGCGATCAGGGCGCATGACAAGCACGCGACGATCGCGTTTGCACCGCCCGCTTCTATACTGCTTGCCCGTCTTGGCCTCGTTCGCGATATCATTCCACGTTATCGATTCGGGTTTCATCGTCGCTCGCCACTTGAGCGTCTCGACGAGCATTTTCAACGCCTTGTCGATCTTCCACTTGCGCGCGCGAAGATACCTACACAAGCACGAGTCATCGACGAAAGCGCGGAGCTCTGGCGTTGACAATAACGCCGGATCATCCTTGGCGCATTGTTCGAGCTTCAAACGCAACGCGTTCATCGCATCACCTTCCTCCTTGGTGAGCGAAATTTCTCGGCCGCTCTTTGAACGCTCGACGCGCGCCGGCGCTTGGTTGGGTACCAGCTTCATCACATCCTTCTTGCTGATCTTTTGCCTTCTCTTCGCAGAACCAAAAATTTCATCCATCAAATCCTTCTTGTCGCGATTGTTCAACCAGCGAATGACGGCGAAGAAAAAATGCACCATAAACAGCACGACGAACGGCGCCACCGCGACGAATGCGCACAGCGCGTCGTCATCCATCGCGAATGCCTTGTACTTGGAGTTCCGCGAGATCCAACCCGGGAGATTTTTACGAAACTGTTTAATCTCATCACGCTTGAGCAACGTCTTTTTGAACAACGCGTAGCCGGCGGTGAGTTCTTTGCGCACGGCGAGCGTGCGCTTATCGTTGGCGATCGTTGTCGCGAGTGCGCGAACGTGTGCGTTCGCGCGCGCCAGCGCGCCCGCCGGTGCGGGCGGTGGTTTGCGCAGTATGCCCATGGTTACCCGCGCGCTCGCGAGAGGAGCGCGATATTCGCGGCGTGCGAATGCGCTCGCGGCGGGCAATGAGGAATGCAGCTTGGATTTACTAAAAGATGTAGCTCGAGCGCACGTTTCCGCAGTGCGCGCCGCATCGCGACGCGCGCGCGAACAATGTCGAACGACGAGGGGGTTGAAATCATCGTGCCTTCGCCGACCGTTGCGGCGTTGGAGCGATGCAAGACGTCGGCGTGGATGCAAGCGTTCAAAGCGCTCGCGTTTCGTAGCATCGAAGTGGCGGTGCCCGAAGAGTTTATTCGGTACGCCCTCGCGGATGGCGTTGTGGCGACGGAGAGTAATCGCGCGATGCCACAGCGAGAGGAAGTCGATGCCTTCGACGCGGCGGAGGATTTAGAAAAGTTTACGCTCGGTGTTGGCGATGAGGATGAGGAGGCTGAAGCGACGGCTGCGTCGTTTCCGGCGTTTGAGCGAGACGTGAGCGCGGCGATTGAGGCACTAGGGGGAGAGTGTGCGCCGAAATTCACGTGGAGTGCGCCAAAAGATGCAGTTTGGGTGAGCGCTGGGAACACGATGAAGTGTCGAAATGTTGATGAGGTGATATTGTTGCTCAAGGCGAGCGATTCTGTGGCGCATGACTTGACGGACGCGTATGGGGCGTGTTGCGATTACGAAGAGAATGCGATCGCGAACGAGAGTGAAGAAGAGCGGGCGATACGCGAGAATCCAAGTCCTGTGCTCACGCTTCGAGAGTGGTTCGATTTGAATCCCAGCATGGAGTTTCGCTGTTTTGTGCGCAAAGGCCTGTTTATCGCGATTTCACAGCGACACGTGAACGACTTTTTCGAATTTTTGGTCGAAGAAGCCGTGAGAAAATCAATTGAATTCGCGCTGGAGACGTTTTGGCACGCCCACATCGAAAGCTCAGACTGGCACGCGGAGATGCAAGACTATGTATTCGACGTGTACGTGACACCAAAGACAAAAAAAGTGAAATTAGTGGACTTTAACGTTTGGGGTGGCACGACATTGCCTTTATTATTCGACTGGCAAGAACTCGAGGAGCTCGCCACCCGAATTGCTGCAGGTATCGCCGACGTCGATGACGACGAAAGCGATGACGGCGATGATTGTTGTTGCTCGATCGATGGCATCGAATTCCGAATCGTCAATCAGCAGGAGCACATTCGTCCTGGCTTGCAACTTGGCGTCCCGTTCGACTTGTACGACACCACCCCAGGGGGTGCGATAGCGGAATTTTTGCAAGAGCAAAAGCGCAAGCAAGATCAGGCATGACTCGTGACCACATAGCATAGAAATAGCGATTTAGCGACGACGGTGAATACAAAAACAAAACATTTACAACTGTCACGGCTTAGCCTCCACAACAACTAAAAGACCTAACAAAGCTCGCTGCACGGATACAACTTTCAATCCCGACTGGCGAAGCAAGCCTTCGACGTCTTGATTCCACACGCACCCTTTGCTCATGGACTTGACTGGCTTGGAAGTCAAATCTTGATACGCGCCGAGCGGTCCGACGTCGCTCTTACTGTGCTCAATCAATACCGCTCGCCCACTAGGACGAAGTACTCGCCTGACTTCGCGCAATGCCGCAACGGGATTCTCAATCACACACAATGAGAACGTATCTACGACGACGTCGAACGAGGCGTCCTCGAACGGCAACGCCGTCGCGTCCGCTTCGATGAACCGCGAACTCTCGCGCTGGAAATTCAACTCATCCGCCCTCACCTTGGCTTGCGCCAACATCCCAGGTGATAAATCAATAGCCGTAAACGTATTTATTTTCGACATGTCATACGACGCGAGATTCAACCCAGTACCCACCGCGAGCTCGAGCACGTCGCCCGAAGCGCCTCGAAGCGCGTCCCCGCGCATCGCATCCAAACCCAGCGCCTTCGCCGCTGACCCACCGTCGAGATCATCATACGTCGACGCATACCCATCATACGCGCGCTTCACATCCTCCTCCGCGCGCGCCGCGTCCGAACCACGCGCGACGAGCGCCAACGCGGGCGCGCCAGTCAAAAAGTGCACCAGCGCGCGCCGCCGCGCGCACGTCCGCACCGACGCCGCCGACGCCGGCGTCGACGCCGGCGCGCGCGCGCGCGCCGCGCGCATCGCCACACATCGTCCCGTCGCGCTCGCGCTCGTCATCGCGAGTCGCGGCGATCGCGACCGTCGTCGGTGGCGGCGGCGGCAGAGTGCGGATAGCGCCTCATTCGCGCGCGCCGACGACGGTCGAGCGCGCGCGACGACGACGACGACGACGACGACGACGGCGCGCGGTCGACACGACGCCATAATGGTTCGCCGACGCCGCGTCGCGCTCGGCGTCGCGCGCGCGCGCGTCGCGGTGCTCGTCGTCGCGGCGTGCATCGCGGCGCAGGCGCGTGGCGCCGCGGCACACGCGAGCTACATCGACCCCGGGTGCGACGCGAACGTGCACCCGAGCTCGCGAGAAGGCGGTCACCGCGCACCGGACGGGGAGAGCAGTGAGATTTCGTTCGGCGTGTATTGGTGCGACGTGGATGGGAACGACGAGGTGCAAGAGTGGGAGACGCTCAACACGCGCGCGATGCCAGACGCGTGGCGGGTAGGGACGAGTGGAGATGAGTACGCGCCGGGGCGGCGGTTGACGCTCATGGTTGATTTAGGGAATTTAGGACCGAGCGAGGTGCTGCTCACGACGTCGGGCGGGCGGTTGGAGGAGATTGGGAAGTACGAGGATAGAGACACGTCGCGAGGCACCATGGTTACGGCAGATAAGTGTAGCGAAGAGCGGCGAGCGAATCCACGCTTCAGAGCGTCGAAACATTTATTTATTTGGCATTCGCCAACGGATGCCACAGAGGAGGTGTTGGTGCGCGTGACGAGCGCGAACGGCGAAGGCGGGCAGTTTATGACGTCATCCATCACGTTGCGAGGCAACGCGGCGCTGCGGGTGCCTTCAGACACGTCAAACTCCACCGATGTGCCGAAGCATGACAACTCAACGGATGTTCATCATGAAAGTTCGAGCGATGCTGATGATTCGGCGCGCGTTTTCGTCATTCACGGGGTGATGATGTTTATCGCGTTTGGCATGTTTATGCCCGCCGCCGTCGCTTGGTCGCGCTTCGGTCGGCCAGGCGAAGGACAACCGCCATCAGGTACGTGGTTGAAATGGCACATGTGGCTCATGATTGCCGCCACCGCGTTCGTAGCCATCAGCGCGTTTGTGGCGATTGGTGAAATTAACGAGCGAGGAGCGACGCATTTGGACTCGGCGCACACCAAGTGGGGTCTCGCGCTCATGTTCATCGTCGCCGCGCAGCCAATCAACGGGTACTTCCGCCCCGCGAATGCTGCGAGCGCGTCCGAAAAATCCTCAATTCGCACGCAGTGGGAATGGGCGCACAAATCCCTCGGATACTTTGCCGTCGCCGCCGGCGTCCTCACTGTGTGCACCGGCATCGACGCCCTCTCCGAACACGATGAAAGCGTCCCTGTGCGCTACTACACCGGCCTCTTCATCGTCTACATGTTCACCATCATTGGATTCTTCGCCTACACCGAGCATCACAAACGCCAATCACCACATGCTCGATCCTCGCGAGCCGCGTTCGTCGAGCTCAGTCAAATCGACGCCTCGCTCGACGACCCCGCGTAACCACCCAGCACGCGCCTCACCCGCGCGCCCTCGCGCGCCGTCAAACATAATATGCAATACCAACGCATACACCATAGAACCACGCGCCCATGCGTGCTCGACGACCGAGGACGCGGCTGAGCACCACCAACATATCCCAAAACGAATTCCGCCAATCACGACCAGGTTCGCCCCCCTCTAGCGGATCCGAATAAGGGAAACAGTTAGACGGAAAACCTCCTCGCGCACGACGCCGCGCTCACACACACGCGCGTCGCACGCACCGCGTCTACGGTCACGAAAACGTTTAAAAACTTAATCCTTCACCCCATTTTACCCGCGCACGAATGTCATCTCTGACCGTCGCCGCGTCGGCATCCGCGCGCTCGGTGCGCGCGAATGCGCCGCGCTCGGCGCCGCGTCAGCGATCGGCGACGACGATCGCGCGCGATGCGCCGCGCGCGAACGCCGCGTCGGGGTTCTCGGGCGCGCGCGATGTCGAAGGAAATGTCTCTCGCGCGCAGTCGATGTCTGCGGCGCAGTTTAAGGCGTTGGCGTCGATGACGAAGACGACGCGCGCGGATGCGCTCGTGGTGCGCGCATCGGCATCGTCTTCGGCGCCCGTCGTTCGCGCGGGCGCCGAGGGCGGGGCGTTGGCGAACTGGAAGGGCGCCAAGTTGAAGCCGCTCGGGTACTCCGTGCTCGCTGGGTTGTTGATCTGGCTCATCCCGGCGCCCGCTGGCGTGAGCGCCAAGGCGTGGCACTTGCTCGCGGTGTTCGTGGGGACGATCGTGGGGATCATCACGAATCCGCTTCCGCTCGGTGCGACGGCGATGATTGGTTTGGGCGTCGCCATGACGACTGGTCTCTTACCATTCTCTGCAGCGTTTTCGGCGTTCTCGAGTGAGATTCCTTGGTTGATTGCGCTCGCGTTCTTCTTGGCGCGCGGGTTCATCAAGACGGGTCTCGGCAACCGCATCGCGTATAAAATCGTGAGCATGTTTGGCAAGTCTACGCTCGGTTTGACGTATTCTTTGGTGTTCTCCGAAGCGTTGCTCGCACCGGCGATTCCGTCTTTGGCGGCTCGCGCGGGTGGGATTTTCTTGCCCCTTGCCAAGGCGTTGTGCGTCGCGTGCGGCTCCGATCCCGCTAACAAGACGGAGAAGAAGATGGGCGCGTACGTCATGACGACGTTGTTCCAAACGTCTACGATCTCTTCTGGTATGTTCATCACCGCCATGGCGGCGAACCCGTTGTCGGTGAACTTGGCGGCGTCTGTGACTGGTATCACCATCTCGTGGGCGCAATGGGCCATCGGCGCCGCGCTCCCGGGTCTCGTCTGCCTCCTCGCGACGCCGCTCATTTTGTACGTCTTGTACCCGCCGGAAGTGAAGGATTCCCCTGAAGCTCCGCAAAAGGCGCAAGAAGAACTCGCCAAGCTCGGTCCGATGTCTGGTGATGAAAAGATCATGGCTGCCGCGTTGTCTTTGACTGTCGGTCTCTGGGTCTTCGGCTCTAAGTTTGGCATCGGATCCGTCGCCGCTGCGTTGAATGGTTTAACCATTCTCCTCGTCACCGGCGTCATCACCTGGAAGGAATGCCTCGCTGAAGGTCCGGCTTGGGATACCCTCGTGTGGTTCGCCGCGCTCATTGCCATGGCTGGATACTTGAACACCTATGGTTTGATCCCAGCCTTCTCTGCCGGTGTCGTCAAGGTTGTCTCTGGCCTCGGCTTGTCGTGGCAACCGGCGTTTGTCGTCGTCACGCTCATCTACTTTTACTCCCACTACTTGTTCGCATCTGGTGCGGCGCACATTGGTGCTATGTACACTGCGTTCTTGTCTGTTCTCGTCGCGTGCGGTGCTCCCCCGCTCGTGTCTGCCTTGGTGCTCGGCATCCTCTCCAACGTCATGGGTTGCACGACGCACTACGGCATCGGCTCTGCCCCGCCGTTCTTTGGCGCGGGTTACGTTCCGCTCGCTACCTGGTGGAAGATTGGATTTGGTATGTCCATCTTCTACATCGCTACCTTCTTGGGTATCGGTTTCCCGTGGTGGAAGGTTCTCGGCTACTGGTAAGCACTCGATAGCCGAGTTGTTTTTTCAATCAACTGAGAAAATAAAAATGTTGCAATCTTCGCTTGAATGAAGCGCGTGTAACGTCGAAAACTTCATGGCGCCATGAAGCACTGCAGTTGTTAGATTCGCGCGCGGCGTTCGATGGAAGACGCTATCTGAATAAGTTTGATATCGTATTTATAATAATACATCATCTAAAATAACGACGGTGGCCTAGCTTACGAGCGAGCATAGAATTCGAGATCGGCAGCCGCTCCCGCTTCGTCGCGATTGTTTATCGTTCGGAAAGCCCCTGTCATACGTTTGCCCTTCTCAATCTCCTCCGCACTCGAGCCTTCGGGAATGACAGCGAACACGCTGTACAAACGGCTCGCATAGACGGTGATTGAAACGTAAATCGTCCCGAAAAAACCGACGAGAACGTAATCGACGTACGTCTGCCCATTTTCGTCGCGTTCCGAAACCGTCAAAGAATCCGCCCCGACAATGGCGTCTTGCAAGTTGTAATCACTCAAAGCTAAATCACTCAAAATACCCTCGCGATCTTCCTTGAGGGATTTGTAACCCGCCAACGTCACGCAGTACACTACTTCGCTCTTATTCGCCTTTGATTTCCACCTCGCATCCGTTCCATTCGTGGACTTTTCAACCTTATTCACCGTATCCCGCTCAAAGTTATCCGGCACATCAAAATAATACTTAAACTTGTCAAAATTATTCTCATTCCCACCGTAGCCGCCGTAGGAGGACGACGATGTCGCTTCGCCGTAGAAACGCATCCACCCCGCCTCGAGTGGTTGTGGGTTAACGATCGTATCCGCGCTCGCGCGCGGCGCCGTCGGCGCCGCGAACGCGCTCAAAACCAGCGCCGTCGACGCGAATAACATTTCACGACGATCTACCGCGGCAGCATGCGTCACCACCGACGTCGGTCTCGCACGAGAACGCGTCATCGATCGCGCCAGCAGCGCCACTCGCGGCGTCACATTCGACGACGTCGACGACTTACCGCCGGCGCGCGCGACGGTGGATGACGGGGGGAATGCGCGGGTAAACATGGTACGTTCGAGCGCGCGTGTGCGGTGCGTCGGACGGTGTGACGACGACGGACAGCGCGTTGTGAGGTCGGCATTGGTGAAGTGCGCTCGTGATGACGAGGACGCCGCGTGCGCGCGCGCGCGGCGCGCGTGGGCGATCGGTCGATGGTGTGTGAAATGGAATTGAATTTGAATCGCGATGATGGTATTGAAAAGATTTCCAAGATTTAATGTATATCCGTCGTATCCCGCACACAACAGTCAGTCATTTGATCAGAGCTATTAAGGCGTCGCTACGCTGGCGCTAAGAAGCATTCAACATGAGCGCGTCGCTTATTGGTTGAGCGACTTGTCGGTGTTGGCGGTACCTTCGGAACCGGCGAGCACGGCACCATCAAGGTAGGCATCGGCAAGTTGGATGCGCTTGATGTTTTCTTGCTCGTTTTCGATAGCCTTACCGTACGCCAAGAGGACTTCGAGGTTCATTTCCGGCAAGTCGAAGACGATTTCTTCACCCTTGCGCGGGTTGATGAGACGCTTGCCGATGGCTTCGTAGCCGACTTCAAGGACGAAATCGCGAACCTTGTCATCGTACACGCGGGCGCGGAGCGCACCGAAGAAATCGATGGATTGACCATCGAAGGTGGAGACGAGGAGCTCGACGTCCTCGCGGGAAACGCCATCAGCCATGAAGATGCCGTGGGCGATGCCGACACGGTCCTCAAACGTCGGGGACCAGTAGAACTTGTCCATACGACCATCACGCACAAGAGGCGCGTAAAGAGTGGAGAAATCGTTACCGGTGGCGATGATCGGCACACGCGGGATTTCGATGATTTCGTATTGGCCCGGGAGCTGAACGTTCGTGGGGTTGTCCGCAATGTTCATGAGCGTCGCGTTAACCATTTGGTTGTTGACGGTGTATTGCGTGGTACCACCCATACGACCGGCACCGGCGTCAAGATCGTTAATGAAGAGGCAAGACATCTTACCCTTCTTAACCATGTCGGACGCCTCACGGTAACGTTGACGCACCAACTTGGCCGGCTCACCGGCGTTACCGGATTCAAGCTCACCAGCGGACATGACGATCGGCGAAATGCCGAGCTTCTTGAAGATCAAGTCAGACTGGAACGTCTTACCTTGACCCTTACCACCCCAGACACCGAGAATGAGCGGCACCTTAATCTTCGGCAAGTTCATGTAGTTCTTGGCGATGTGCACGACGCACTTGTCCATGAAAGACGGAGAAATGTAGAAGTTCTCCGTGGTGATGTTGTCGTGCTTGGAGTAGTTCTTTTGGCCGGCGGACAAGTAATCCGTCGACGACATCACGGCAGACTGCGATTGAAAACAACGCAAACAACACTCGTCAGTACGCAAAAACACGCTTTATAACGCGTTATTATGCACGCATGTTTTACCACGCGCGCACACACGCGCACACACGACATACTAAACACATTTGAGCGCGCGCGCGCGCGAAAGACACCCCACGCCAAAGTGGATAACGACACGCGAAAACGATGACGTACGTGGGTGCCACCGATGCCCGCGGCGCCTTGGAACTTGGAGTCAACCATACCGCGACCGCGGGTGATATCTTGCTGGTCATCAGAAATATCCATGTCCATACCCTTCCAGCGGGACATTTCAACCTTCGAGCCGTTCGAGACCGAGGACACGCGGGCACCCATGAAGCCAGACTTCGGGGCGATCGCGCGCTTGCTCACGGCGGTGGCCTGATTGCACAAAATCGACGACGATGCGAATCAACGGTTAGTACACACATCCCATCACGCGCGCGTAAACGATGTTAAAAAATATCACACATCCATCGCCGTCGCGCGCATCGCGCCTCGCGTCTCGCGATGCACGCTCCGCCTCGCGCGCGTGATGCGAATCCCATCGCATCCACGCA
>Ga0181563_10000634_pt1 | contig 33873 bp, 50 predicted proteins | sample 011ome_25_FD_133759 | JGI IMG/M metagenome (GOLD analysis project Ga0181563, IMG submission 133759) | Coastal salt marsh microbial communities from the Groves Creek Marsh, Skidaway Island, Georgia - 011512CT metaG (megahit assembly) | ecosystem: Environmental > Aquatic > Marine > Intertidal...
CCTTGTGTAATAGTTAAAGAACATCCTGCTGGCGTTGAACAAGTTCCAGTCACTGTAGAACCATCGCTCATTGAATGCGGTAAACTGTAAGTTTTATTTGTTGATCCACTTTGAGTAAGACCAAAAGTCCAGGCGCCCCCACTTTCAGTAAGTTCAATAGTAGCCGCATGGTCACCTGAACCTTCCTGCGTAACTGTGGCAGTATTGCCATCACCTATAAAATCTAACATTAGATAGTGGTTGCCACTGTCTTTTTGTATCAGATTTGCCGTGTTACTGTTACCAGCAATATCAATAAATGCCGATTTGTTTCCACTGCCTGTTTGTAACAAATCTATACTATTACTATTACCTAATATCTCTGCTTCTGTGTAATGCCCATATGATGTGCTTACAGTAGTAGCATTTTGGTCAATATCCACTGAGTTTAAATTTCCTGTAATGTTCAATAGCAGATAACTGGGCTCACCTGCTTGTGTTATCATTACATCATTATCATCGCCATCTATATCTATATCGATATTATTACTCTCACCTGAATTAACCGCAGATACAGCACTGTTTATTCTAGTTTGTTGTGCAGAAGTTGGACCAGAAGAATATGATGGAGTTGCTGAACTACTACCACTCGATGAAGATGAATACAATCCTTCTTCTTCTGCCACCGTTGTGAGGAACACGGTCATATTAGAAGTGTTTTGTATATTGGTTTGAAACTGATCATATCCCATAGTAACTATTATGCTACCACCGTTGGAACCATAGTCCCATTTATACCAAGTGTGCCAACTACTGCCTGAGGAGTTGGATGCCATTGCTGTTCCGCCCGTGGCGTTAAACACTTGCCCTGCTCCTGGTAATACTTCTTGAGATGCTGTGGCGTAATCTCCCACTGACATACTATAGTAACACAGATCAGTGCTACAGGTGCCGGTGTGGTAGGACATGGTTCCCACGTTCATCTTGCTTTCGATCAGTGTCTCGATGTTGCTCTGTCTGTTGGAGGCTCCCTGAGGTGCGGCTATAATAAGTTTGCCACCACCACTCACATAAGTGTCATACACTGAACGACAGGTGCTACCACAGTTGGAGTTGCCTGCTATGTCAATCACCAGTTCCTTGCCTGACACATCACTTGAACTCACAGTGGTAGATGTGCTACCTGTAACTGTGAAACCTAATCCTTCATAATGCGACTTTAGACGACTGTATTCAGCACCAGTGTCTGTTGAGTTGTAGTAGATGAATAGATCATTGGCCCAGGTCGATGTAGCAACTAGTAAAGTTGTCAGAGCTAATATTTTTGTTAAGAATTTCATTGCTGTTGAATAATATCAATCGTAACGCTTGATCCACCTTGTACTGATATGTCTGCTGGAATATCGTCCTGCACGATATAAACATTACCTTCTGTTTCTCTAGGTAGACTTATTTCTGCCACGTGGGGAGGACGTTCGCTTCTCATAAAAATTTCTTCTTCGTTTGCATACCAAATTATCCAACTGTACTGCTGTATTGTTGGTAGCACTTCGTTAGTTTCTAGTTCGTCTCTGTCTAACTGTATTGTAGTTAAGTCCAACATATTATCTAAAAATTCAAAGTCCAAAAAGTTAATGTCTAGTTCGTAGTTGTTAGCGAGCTCATCTTCTTGGTCTAATTCGTTTATGTCTAGTTCGTCAAATTCCAATAAGTCTTTATCTAGTGGGTTGTTACTACGCTCAAGTTCTTCTTGTGCAAGTCTAACTTCTTCTGGTGGACTAACAATTAAAAAGTTATCTATCAGTGCCTCATTTATATCTATAAGTTTTGGTTCAGTAGGCATACTGTTTCTACTAGTTACTAATGTGGCTTGGAATGCTTGATTCATTAACACAGCACCCATATCAGTCATAACTTCGATCTCGCCTACGTAACAATCTATCTCATTACTAGTAGGGCAACTTGGTAGTAGTATAACAAGACTGCGACCTATCTCGTCTACAGTCATTGTAAAGTCTGTTCCTCGAACAGCAATAGTAGCAGTTGGTGTCTGTATGTTTACATTTTCTGCATTGTCTTTGGCAATCTTACCAGACGCATACCTAACTGTTCCTATTGCTACCTTCATTCCCAGTTTACCGGGCTTTTTATTTCCTGGATCGTAAAGAAACTCGTCTATCACGAGTTTGCTTTGTTCTGTCATCTTTACTTTAGTGTCGTCCTCAAACGTTATCCCTAACTTGCTTTTCGTAGTTTGGATAGCATCTTGCATAAAGACTTCAGAGCCTTTTTCAGATGGCAGTGTTTCTTTTTTTCTGCTGATTTCAGCAGGACCAGTTTGTTCCGTGACATTTCCTATCCCCTTTGCTAAAACAGTTGAAGAGACAAAAAATAATATGACAAATAATGTCCTACTGAACTGTAACATCTACGGTATTATCCTGTCCGTCCATGTCAATAACAACATCTGCACCTGTTACGTCATTACTAATATTAACTGTGTTATTATCACTAATGTCCGTTGTATCTGCACCTATTGTAACCGAGTTGGTCTGACTAGCACCGCTTGCTTCAATATTAACAATGTTGCTATCACCAGTAATGTTTGCTGTGTTACTAGTGGAACCGTCGGTAATACCTGTAGAACATTCCGCCGCAGCCACTGTGGCACCGTCATTGGCTCCACATACTGATACCCAGTTGGAATCACCTGTAACGTCAATGTCTACTGTTGTGCTTGATGCACCGTCGATACCAACATTAGTTTCGTTACTTCCACCTGCAACGTCAATATCAACATTACTAGATGTTGCTGAGTTTTCTATTTCCACGTCAGCATTGTTCAAGTTACCGTCCTGTGTTAAACTAAACGTTATACTGTCACCGCTAATAGTGGCGGCATCAGTTGAGTCATTTAAAGTGTTAGTACCATTCCTTTGAATGATATCAATATCAGTACTGTCACCTGCTTGTTCGATATAAACATCGTTAGCAAAACTAGAACTACATACCACAGCAACAAATAACGTGCTTATAGTCCTTAAAATACGCATTTTCTAATGCTCCCTTGGCTTTAAGCCTTCGTGCCCAGTTTTAAGTGATGGTACAACACTTAATGATATTTAAATAACTATGTCATATAATATACTGCTATTATATTGAAAAAGTTACTTTTCTATCATTTTTAGTTGTTTTTCGAACTCTTTTTGTAACATTTCCTCATCATTGAGCTCGTTTGCAACTTCATTTATTCGTTCCGAAGAACCCACAGTTACTGGATTTTCGTAATCCCAGTACCCATGCGTTTTGCCCTGCTTGATTATTTCTATTATACACGCATCAATTGCTCTTTGAAGTGCGACTGTTGTTGGTTCATTAGTGTAAGATCCTGCGTCAAGTTCTACTGCTTCGGTTCCCATTTCTATAAACTTAAACACACCAAAACTTTGTCCATAACTTAAAATAGTCTTAGTTCCACTAACTGCTACCAATACCTCGCCTGTTTGTGTAGAAACAATACGCATAGATATTGTCATTATATCTTCCCTGTATTCCTGTTGCACGCCTATACCTAAGTATCTGGCTCCACTACCTCCTGTTTTTATATTACTGTCATATCCTATAATTGCTCCTTCTAAAATTATACCTGCATACTTAAGTGGTTTCAACGCTCTCTTGTCATCTACGGTTTCACGCTGTTGTCTAATAATCTGTCTTTCTTTTGCAAGGTTGTCTAACCCCACACGCTCAATGACCTTAAACCATGTGCCACCGCCAACTTCTTTAAGGCTCTTGATAACCCAGTCAGCCGCTCCCTGTGTTACTGCTGTAGATATATGTGCAATTCTTTCACTGGGCTTACGTTGCCCAGTTTTATCTTGAAATCCATATACTGCAACATATATATGACCGTCTTTGGGAGGCGGGATAGACTTAAATTCCTCTTCTAGGCTTTGTGTTATTTCAGGCGCATCGAATGTGGTTTGTCCTGCCAGACTAGCACAACCTGATATAACTAAGCATAATAGGAGTATTAATATATTTCTCATCAGAAAGCAAAATCTCCTACAGGTACAGAAAATGTGGATAAAACGTCTCCGTTGCTGTCTGACACAGTAACAGTTATAACATCATCAATACGAGACCATGCTACTGTATCTCCAAATGGCGTTGTTACCTCGCCCTCTGCGTCCTCTGCTGAGCCTTCACCAAATAAACTATCACTTATCTGCTTACTCAGCTGACTGTAAATCCTAGACTCTAAATTGTTTTGAAACTTCCATGTATTAGTAGAACGCAAGTCCCTGTCTGCTTCGTCCTGTAGTGCTTTTGCGGCTTTTTCATTGTCTTTACGACGGTTAGATTCCAACTGCTCGATAGTTAATACGTGGGCACTATACCCTATGCCGCTAAAGGCAGGGCTTTTATAGTTGAATGTTAAATTATCTGCTAGTACTAGTACTGGCACCATAAATATCAGTGTTAATAAGAATTTCACTCAGTCTTCCCTCAATTATTACTATATTTGTATTTACTCGTTAAAAAAGACATAAACATACATGTTTAATGTAGATCACCTTTACAGTATTTTATACTCTAATTTGTTACAAAAACATAACCTTCAGGGTCTTGTATTAAAGCAATTTGGTAAATGTGAAACGTCCAAGGATATTATTCCATATCCAGAAACTCCTCTATTTACTCATGAAGATGTTTATTTTTATGACCAAGAACCGTTAGGCTTCAGTACTAAAATACCACAATCGATGTATGATGTAATAAGAAATCTTCAAGAAGATCGTTGGGATTTAAAGTACAATATATGGGCAACTAGTGAGAAAAATAATCCGTTATTAGACTCTTTTTGTAAGAAGAACAATTTAGTTAAATGGTATTATTTTTACCATGCATTTGCAAGCCTAGACTGGCTACGTTCTGTCCAATACATGCCTAGAGTAAACATATACGAAGGTGCATCTTTTATCAGTCTAAATAATTTATGCGATGGACCCAGAGTATATAGACCACTGTTTGTTGCAAAATTATACCAACAAGGTTTACTAGGTGACGGTATTGTTTCATACAATGCTGGAGATTTTAGTAATAACACCTTTTTATCAGATAAAGATAGAGAACTACTATCAAAGTTTAGTGGCTATTATAGATTGCAAACTAGCTCGTATATTAAAGATAACGCTAGTGCTGAAATGGAACATAACTTGTGGACAAGTGCATTCTGGCATATTGTAAGCGAGACTTGTTATTATGAAAAAACCAATCATTTAACAGAAAAAACATTCAAGCCTATTGCATCAAGACAGCCTTTTATTATACTAGGAACACCCGGTAGTTTAAAGTATCTTAAGAGTTATGGATTCGAATCATTTTCCACAGTAATTGACGAAAGTTACGACTCAATAACAGACCCTGTTGAAAGAATGGATGCCGTAGTTACTGAGGTTAAGAAACTTTCTAGTCTAAATCAGACTGACAAAAAAGATATGTACAATGAGATTCTTCCAATAATCCAACACAACTATGAACATTTTTACAACGGCTTATTTGATTTATGCTGGGAAGAATTAACAACAAACTTTAAAGATGCTTTAGATACCATATCTGACATACAGGAGCCCGTAACAAAAGATATTAGGATTAGTACGCTGGACAAAGAAATATTAAGTTATTCTGCGTTGTCAGGAAATTTCGGAAGATTATTCAGAGACAAATTTAAGACTTTACTGCCCAAGGACTGAAGCCGTCACTAACTTGTCTGTAACGTTCATGTTTATTTTTGCCATCTATCTCAAACGTAAAAATAGCAAATACAGCGTTTTCTGTGTTGTCAGTAATTACAGAATGGGGAATATCAGCCTTGCCTATAAATGCACAATCAGTGTATGATTCTACTATAGGCATTTTACTAGTTGACAGCCAGAAGTCTTTAGTCCCTTTTTGGCCGGGCAAAGTAAACGCATAAAAATTAGGGTATCCCTCGGGCGGTACCCAGCCCAGCTCTTGGCCAATCATATGTCTTCTGTAACGTTCACTGTTATGTATGTTCCATGTGCAACCCTTAGAAAGGTAAAATAAACCCTCATGTGAGTAGTCATCTTCTCTACTGGTTTCTTGAACTATAACGCTTTCGTTGTTTGCAGGTAAAGGGAATATTTCTACCCAACTAATCTGAAACGGTAAGTTGTTATGCACAAATTCAAGGAAGTCGGCATTCAGTATTTTATGTGCGTCAAGACTGGATAGCCTACTCTCTCCATTTCCATTAATAAGATACCTTGTCTTAAATTCTGTGTTGTCTACTTGTCTAAGACTTTTTATATCTATGTCTGGATCTAATAGGTTATCGTCAAATGGAATCTTGTATGTTTGATATCGATGCACTTATTAAAAAGAAGGCTAAAAAAGCCTTCTTTATTATCCTAGGTAATCTGCAAATGTAGTTTCGTATTCAGAAATGGTAGCTACACCAGTAATAAAGACGCAAATGGCCCAACCTACACCGCCAGCACCGTTTGAACTGTTTACTGGTTTGTGAAACTCTAGTACTGTAGGAGGACTTGCTGATGTAACTGTGCAATGAGCAGTTAAATTAGATACATGTTTCCAGTTTGCTTCATTAGTACCATCTGCTCCTGGGGACACATAAACTTTACTGTCGCCTTCACCACTTACTTCAGTTAAACCTGTTACATCATAACATCCGGTTGTAAGGCTATCACCGTCCCAAGATTCTATGATACCTGCGGCGTTTTCTGTTACCACTAATCCAGGAACTCCATCGTAGTTAGCAGGAATTTTGTAAATTTCTATGTGTAAAACTGTTAATCCCAAAGTGGTTAAAATATTTTTAAACTCTGTAGATAAAACGTTACTAATAATAGAAGCATCGGTGATGTCTCTTGACATATCTGTAGGTCCAGAGCCTAATGCTAGGTATGTGTGACCATTTGCACCTGCTTGACTTGTTGGTTGTCCTGCGAAGTCATATGACGTATTTCTTACTGTGACGCCAGCACCTAAGTTTAACGCTCTTAAAGCCATATCTTAATCCTTAATGTTATATTGTTATATTATTTATGCGTAAGACCCCACTTTGCGCCATAATCAACTATATTCTCAGGCAACTGTCTTACTAATGCAATTCTAGTTGATTCTAAGTTTTCGACGCTGTGTGGATCTTGTACTGATAATTTGTACCACTTTCCCTGCTCTAATACTTCTGAATGCACTAGTTCTAAATCTTCTCTGGGAATTGCTTTAGTAGGTGGGTACTCTTTACTTGATAGTTGTTTGTAAAAACAGGTAGAAACATTATCACCACCTGGTTTAATAATGTACATAATAGTATAGTCTCTGTGATCGTCCCTATGTGGGACTAGGTATGAGCCTTTATCCAGTGTTTGAATAATCCAACTATACTTGTCTTGATTGTTATCCTTAAACCAATTTGTTTTAAGTTTTGTTAGGTCTACGTTGTATATAGTAAACAGAGCTACTTTATCCATCTCTGGAATAAACTTGTAACTATATTCACCTGTGTCAGGATTTGTATCAAACAATTCTGCTATAACATCTTCTGGGATAGCAGGAATATCCAGGTGCTCAATATACATTAACTGTTTTCTGCTTCCTCTAACACATGGGTGTAATAGGAGTCTAGCTCTCCCTTAAATTTTCCCATTAAATGTTCTATCGCCTGCTTACAAAAGTTATAGTCTTTCTTAATATGATTCTCTACAACTTTTTTATGTAGACTAGTCCATTGCTCTAGACTGCTTATTTCCTGTAGAGGAATAGTTTGCATGTCTAGAACAACTTGTGGCTCCACAGTTATAGTCTTGTCGCCTTCAGTCTGTGTTATAGGAGGCAGTGGCAGTAATGTATATGTTTCATTTAATTTTTCTGCCGCTTGTTTATTGAATATTACATTCATGAAGTTCTTCCTATCCTTACATCTTCTATTTTAGCACCATTGCATGATACTTCCTTTAACGCCCAAGCAATACTGCCTTCTCGCCTTGCAAAACTTCTTCCTTGGCCGTTTTGGTAAACTGTCTGTGTTTTGATAACCCAATCTTTGTCGACGTAGTAATCAACAAGTGGTTGTGTTAGTCCACTTGAACAATCTATTGTTGCTTCGCTTACTACTCGCAATACTCCTGTAGCGTGTCCTGGAACAATTTTTGCGCCATCCGTAAATTCAAACATTGCATATACATGTCTGAATATAGAAGCCTTTTCTATCTTGTTTACATTTATATACAAACGTCTGTTATCAACGTGGCCTACTTCTTTCCATCCTGTTGGATCGTTTTCTAGTTGTCCAAATCTGCTAGTTTCGTGTGGAGTAATATCTAATATATCTCCGGTGAGTTCTACACCATCTTCCAGTATTAACGGGTTATCTTCTGTGTACTCTTGAGCAAACACTGCTTTAAACAAAATGCCAAAAAACACAAGTGATGTTATAAAAAATGCTATTATCAGACCTACTAGAAATTTCTTTTGTATCTGAGTCATCGTTTTTTCCTATTTAATATAGTATTTAACGATTAAGCCCTAGTAATCTAAAAACTTTTTGTACTGCTTTGGCTTGATAATAACAATCTGTTAGTGCATTGTGCGCACCTTCAAAGTTCTTTGGTCTAGGATCCTCATTGACTAATTTAAACAATGTTCTCGAATCTCTAATTTGCCAGAATTGCCAGGGCACAGGGCGTTCCAACTGGCGTAGCATATTTTCTAATAGAGCAATGTCGAACACAGGTCCTTGGGCCCATATATTGTCCACGCCTACCATAAAACGTGATATGCTATCGAATACTACATCTAATGGTTGTCTGTTAGTTGTGCCTAGTGCATCTTCCCTTACTTCTAATGCTTGTCTGCCCCACCATGCTATAGTCTCCTCGTCGACACGCCTACCCATTTTAAGTTGACTATCTACATCAAGCCTATGATAGATACTGCCGCCTTCAGCATTAGACTTAGGATCAAACTTTAATGCACCTATTGTGAGTATAACAGAGTCGGGCGGTGTCGCCAGAGTCTCTATGTCGATCATTACATCCATGTGTTATTCTGCTTCGAGTTTTACTTGTAGTGGGAAATTATGATTACGTGCAAGTAATGTTACTTCCACGCCTTTTTGTTCTGCTATTTCATAGGGATAAGTGGCAACGACTGCACTTCCTAATTCATGTATTTTGTGCGTTAGTTCTGTTGCGGCAACGTGATCATAGTGAAAAACGGCGATCAGACTAGATATGACAAACTCCACAGTTGTAGTTTCATCGTTAAGGTAAATTACATTATACATAGAAGGCTCTTTGATCTTCTGATCGACCTTTGGTTTAGTTTGTGTAACTTCTTTTGTGTCTGCCATGTTTTCTTTCTATAAGTTGGGGGACACAAAGTCCCCCTTGTTTGTGTTTACTTAAATGTGATAGCAAGTTTTTGTGGTTTCATTTCCTCTGGTACTTCACGTTCTAGTGAAATACGCATTACGCCTTGCTCTACAGTCACATTTTTAACTTCAACATGTTCTGCTAAGTTAAATGTTCTTGTAAAGTTTCGGCTGGAAAGACCACGATAAACATAATCTTGCTCCACTTTGTCTTCTTTTACCCCTTCAATGTGAAGTTTGCCCTCATGTACTGTGACATTAAGGTCATTCTCTCCAAATCCAGCCACAGCAACTTCGATAGTGTATGCTTCGTCACTATGCTTTACTACGTTGTATGGTGGGTAGCCTTGTTGTCCGACTTCCATTGAACGGTTAAGTTCATCAAAAAGTCTATCAAAGCCAATTCCGAATCTGGAAATTGTAGGTAAATCGTATGTGGTAAGTTTATAGTTTGTCATGTCTTTATCTCCTTTTTAGCAAGTTAATGACTGTAAGACCCATTAGGCATCTTACACTATTATTTATACAGGAACTCTGTACAAAAGTCAAAATTTCTTTTCTGGTAATCTGTCCGAAGCAAGTTTTTTAAGCCATCGCTTTCTGGCTTGAGCTTTCTTTTGCTTACGTGCTGTTGTTGGTTTGATATACTCTTGCTTCTTTTGTAGTTGCATGAGTTTACCATTATCCTGTATCTTCTTTTTAAGTTTACGAAGTGCCTTATCTACATTACCGTCTGTAACATATACTACAGTACCTGTAGGACTGCCTTGTGAGCCGCTTAGGTCAATATTACGATTTCTGTATCTCATATTTTATTGTTGCCCTTTTATTTTCCTTAATAACTTTTTCTGTAATAGTAATACTCTTTGCCTGTTTTGCTTTCAACTCTGTTATTTCAAACATATACGGCTGTAATACTTTTTCCATCACAGCCTTTAATCCTCGAGCACCTACTTTAAGTTTAACTGCTTCTTCTGCAATAGCTCTTAGTGCGCCACTGTCAAAGTTTAACTTAATGTTGTCTACTGTAAAGTAGAACTTCATTTGTGCCAACAAGTTGTTTTTAGGTTCCTTAATTATAGCGACATAATCATCTAATGTCAAGTCATTTGTATGCACAATGACAGGAAATCTGCCCGTAAACTCTGGAATCATACCAAACTTAACAAAGTCCTCGTGTATTATTTTACTTCTATCAGTTTCACCATTTTTAAGTTTACTACCAAAACCAATTGCATTAGCATTTATTCTCTTTTGAATTATCTTATTTAAATCTACAAACGCACCGCCTGCTATGAACAATATGTTGCCTGTGTCAATCTCAACACTGTCGCTAACGACCATCTTCTTGCTGGCTTTGACTGCTATCTTACACTTAGTGCCTTCTACTAGTTTGAGTAGAGCTTGTTGTACACCTTCGCCACTTACATCTTTGCTAGTAGTACTAGACTCGCCTTTACGTGCAATTTTGTCTATCTCGTCAATAAACACTATACCTTGTTCGCACTTCTCAACATCAAAATTTGCTTCTGCCAGTAAACGTTCTATAACAGACTCAACATCTTCTCCTACATAACCTGCTTCTGTTAGGCTTGTAGCATCTGTAATAACAAAAGGTACGTTGAGGTAATCTGCTATTGTTTTTGCTAGTAGTGTTTTACCAGATCCAGTAGGACCAAATAACAATAAGTTGCTCTTGTCTAGTTTAATGTTTGTGTTGTTGAATACTCGCTTGTAGTGATTAACTACTGCAACTGCAATAGCAGTCTTGGCTTCGTCTTGCCCTATAATGTGTTCATCTAAATGTTCTTTAATAGCAACTGGGTCTAGTGCTTCTTTAATTTTAGGGCTAGTCGATGTTTTGCCCGACTTCTCTTTTTCTTTTGCTAGAATGTTAGTACACAACTCTGTACATTCGTCGCATATTCCAACATCATTACTAACAATTAATGTCTCTACTTCTGCCTTACCTTTACCGCAGAAGTTACAAACTACTTCTGGCTTGTCCTTAGTATTCATTGACATCTTTCTAAAATAAGTTCTAATACAGTTTTGTCGCCTGACCTAACTGCATTCTTGTGTTCTAGTAATTCTTGTTTTAAATCTATATGATCTGTTAATTGTGTACTATTAATTACTATGTAGTCAACAGTCTCTGCTACTTTACTTAACCATTTTATGTCATTACTATAACTTCCGTAAATATAGAAGTCAATATTCATATCAAAGTTGGTAAATGTGTCTTTAACTTCTACTAGCTCGTCCATGCTTATATCAAACAGTAGAAACTTTTTACTGTCTCTGTTTAGACTGTCTGGTGCTGATATAATGTTGATCTCACTTACCAAGTACTGTTTCCTTTTTCAAAAAACGCTTTAGTTCTTCTTGTTCTGTTATTGTAAGTTCTTCGAGAGCATAATCGCCTCTGTTGATCCGATCAATTAAATGTTTTAAATAATCTTCATCGTAAGTATAAGTGTCTGTTTTGTCTTTGTCAAGTTCAAACCATTTACTACCGTCGTATTTGAACAACTTAGTTGGCTTACTATCAACACGAAGGAACATGTCGCCTTTATTAGGATTATCTGGGAATTTTATACCAAAACCTGTCTTACTTTGATTATGGCTTGCATTGTCAGCCTGTAGAGCAAATTCTTCTTCTTTTACTAATCTAAAGTATTCTGCTTTAGTGACTTCTTTCTCAATAACCTTCTCTACTTCTACAGGCACTTCAACTATCTTCTCTACTTCTACGGGTACTTCGACTATCTTTTCAACAACGACTTCCTTAGGCTTACGTTCTAATTCGTCTAAAGCCTTATCCAGTCGCTGTAGAGCTATTTGATACTTGCGCCAAATGCTCTCTACGGTTTCCTGATGCTTATGCATCTGTTCCTAAACGTGAATTAATTTTTGCTTCAAGTTCTGCAATATCGCTGGGCATTGTAAAGTCAATGTCTAAGTCGCTTTTGAGTGCATCATTTTCGTCTATTGCTGTACTCAAACGCTCTAAACTTGTGCGGTACTTGTCCCATATTGCATTAATTTCGTCTTGTGGTTTAGCCATGTATTATGCTCCTTTAATTTTCTTTTCTACTGAGTTTTCTAATTCTGCAACATCTGCAGGTATCGAAGTGTCTACGTTGGCTTCAACGTAAACTTCTTTAACATGTACTTCAGGTTCTATGTTCTTTTTTTTGGGCGAGTCGTTCTCTAAATTCTCTCGCTCCTCTTTGGTCCATTGGAATTGTTTAGTAGCGGCAAGGATGAGTGTAAGTGCTAGTGGATCAAACACTACAACTAGTAATATAATAACCCAACGTACTGCACGTTCTAACATGTTAACGTCAGGATTGTCACCGTAAATTAGTGCGGCTACGTACTTGATTGGACCTACTTCTGCTTCTAGTTTGCGGTATTCTTTTTCGTATACTGCAATCTCTTCATTAATTTTATCTATTTCTAATTGCTCTAAGTCAACTAGGTTTTCAAGTTCCTCTATTCTATTGTCTATATCATCTGTTTTAGTATTAGCGGCATTACGCAACTCCTGTATTCTAGAATTAATAGACTCTAGACTACTTGCATACTTGGCGTCAATGCCTGCAAGACGCTCATTAAGAGTTGCGTTGATGTTTTTGATTTCACGTTGTGCGGCACTGGCAACTGAAAGCTCATTGTTCTTGGCTGTTTGTACTGCTTCCAATTCAATCTTATTAATTTCAGCAATGGCTTCGTCCATTTTTCCTTTACTGAATGAGTTCTTAAACCTTTCTTGAACTTGTGCTACATCTTGTTCTTTACGCTTTTGTGCCGCCGCTATGTCTTTGTCTTTACGGTCTGCGGCTTGTTGCAAACGTTCTTGCTGTAGTGTTATTTGTTTTTCAGCATCAGCACGAGCATTTGCTTTTTCTTGATTAATCTGTTCCCGCACTTCTTTAAGTGCGTCTTGGTCCCGGTCTACCAGATTATCTACACGCTGATCTTCACCTTTGCTAAGTCTACCAAGCTCTGCATTCCACCTAGCAATTTTTGCTTCGCTTCTGGTATTTTTACTTGCTAACTGGCTTACTTCTGCACGTTGCTCATCGCTTAATGCAGTCTGCTCAATATGTGCTTTTGATAAAAAACCAAAAATACCCATACTGGTAACAAACATAAGAATAGCAACTGCTGGTATTAGGTAAACTTTAAATGCTAGTGGCATTCGTTGCCAGTTGTGATGTAGCCAAACAGTAGTTGCAATTTTGCCTATTTCTAATGCTCCGCCCATAACAATAACAGGCATTGCGGCGGCTGCAAAAATCGCAATAAGTCCAATAATGCTATAAAAAGCGGCTATAGCACTAATGGACAGTGCAACAAGTAATATAAAATATCCAAAAATCATAATATGTATTTATTAGTGCTCTTCCCTGCTTCTCGGCAAGTACATATAAAGGTTTCTTTGTTCTTCGGTAATATTATCCCCATACCAAAACTTCTTATGAGTGTCATACGTTTCTGCCGCTATGTTAGCCAGCATGTTTTCTAATCCCGGCAAGAGATCTTCATCTAAATCTAAGATTTCTTCGTTATCCCAGTCTTCATCTAATTTTTTATCTGTCATTCGACCTCCTGGTTCTTATGTTTGGACTTACGAGTGTACTTGGTACGATCTCGCTCTACTTTAGCCTTGTATGGGCCTTGACGATTTAGCAATTCTTTTGCATATGGATTACGTTTTTTTAGTCTATTAATTACTGAAGTCATTTTTCCCTCTCAAACTTTTTATATGTAAATAGTATATAGTCATTTGGAAAACTTGTCAATGCTTAAAACTATGATAGCTGGTAAACTTACGGAACATAAGATTCAACCCAATCAAGGTGGGTACCAATTCTGTCATATTGTTACTGGTGAACAAAAAGCATACAAGTGTTTTACCTGGTTTGCTGACAATGCCACTGGTCGTTGGGCTTGGCAACATACTCCCTGGCGATCTGAGAATAAACAAGAATACCTTATATTCTTAGATGATGAAAAAGACATTCTAACGTTCACCTTAATGAATTAGTTACTTTTCCCACCGATAAAAAATGTGATCTTCGATCTCTACTGTCTTAGTTTTAGTATTTGCCCAACTTGGACTAACATAATCTGCGTGGTAATGTGTAGCACCTTCTGTTATGTCAAATATCTTAACACTACCCATTAATATTTCATTTACCATATACCTAATAGCATCGTATGCCGCTTGGTCAGTTACTTCATCGGACTTACCGTCGCAATACCAACTAAAATGACACTGGTGTCTAATAGGCACTAATTTTGTTAAATCTTTCCAACTGCGGCGATGTGGGCCTTGCATTACTACTTCACATATGGTATTTGGAAACCTGCTATCATCGACACGATTAAGTGTTACATACATTACAGCCATCTGACCAACTATAGGTTGATTTCGAGCTTCGTGGTAAATGTTGTCATACAAACATGTTAGTTGCTTTTTATTGAAGTACCTGTAAATTTCGTTGTTGGCTTGAACAGGAGTAATTATATTCTGAAGTTGTATTACTAATATACTGCATAAAACAGCAATACCTACTAAAAGCATAGCGTAAACTCGCATTTTTGCTCCCTTTAATAGTTTAATACAGTATTATATAGCCTGTCGGCTATTATGTCAAATGTTGACCGTAAGTCCTTTATCTTTAAGGATTTTTTGATTTTGTCCTGTTAAAAGACTGCCCTTAATTGCATCACCTATAGTGTTTGACTCGATCAGATCCAATAAAATCTGTCTAGCACCTAAATTGTGCTGATCTCTGCCTATACTAGGTAATTGTTCTGCGAAAGATAATGCGATTGCCTTACTGGAAGAAAAATTAGTTGTATCTATATCAACTTTGGTTAGAAGTGCTTTCGAGTCGAAAACTTGTTTGCCTATGGCGTCCCAGTTGTTATATATTGTTTCTGACGCCTGTCTCAATTCTAAACTTCCAATAGATAGAAATGACCTAAGGTTGTTATAATAGGTGTCAAGTGCTGTTTCTATAGCCGCAATAGCTAGAGCTTTACTAGCATACGATCCTGCTCCTACCCCAGTTACAACATAAGGTGCTCCGCCGGCATCAGCGGCAACGCTTATTATATTATCATAGCCTGCTATAATGTTAACTCCGTCAGAACTTGCCGAAACCACTGCTAGAGCTGTAACAATCTCATCTAATCTATTTTGTAAGTATGTTCCTGATACAGGACCTAATATATCTCTCACAGTTGCTTGTCCATACACCCCATCTCCTGTGCCAACCTGTGCAAGTATTGTATCTGTAGTATCTGTGGGTAATGTTAAGGTTATATTATCTAAATTAGATAATGCTCCTGGTGTTACTAACGATTTTATAAGATCCCCTAACTCAATATTACTTCTTATTCTTATTCTGTTAAACTTTGTAAGTGCTTGGGCTACTTCTGTGTAACTGCTAAAGTTTATATTATCATATGACGTCAATAAACTCTTCTTAGGGTTCAAAACATCTGCCAATGTCCTTACTCTAGGGTTATTAGCAAACTCAAATCCTTTTCTAAATTCGTCATTAATGTTTATATTGTCTAAAAGACTGTAAAAGAAGTCCTCATATGATGTGTTGTACCAGTCTATGTCTGTAGACAAGTCGAGTGACGATATAAAGTCCTCTAATGGCTGAGCTAGGCCAAGTTCGTTGTCTATAACAAGTTTAGCCAGGCCTCTTGCAGTACCAAACAACTCTAGATCCTTATAATCAAATATGTTACCTAGCCCTATAATGTCATCGCCAAAATTATTAAGGTTATCTTGTGTGTTTACTATTAGGAATCCTGTCAGACCTGCTGTTACCGTATCACTTTGTACATTAACTTTAGCACCATGATCTTCTAAGTTCGTATAATTTATTGTATTGATATTATCCATGGTATTGAAAACTGATGTAGCATAACCATGCGATTGCATTAGAAACTGTAGAAAACCTGTATGATCACCACTTGCAAACAACGTTGTAGCGTATGTGTAGTAAGCAGAGCGTAAACTAGATGTAGGTGTTACAGTAGTGTAGGCACTAGGCACATTACCAACAAGTCCTGGCATAATGTCATTACCTAAGTCGCTTATGTCGACACCTACGCCATCGGCATCTGAGATTGCTTGTTGCGCTTTAGAAATAATGTTGGTGTTTGCATATTCTGTAAACAGGGTGTTCACAAAACTATTGTCTAGTCCTTGGTCTTGAACTAGACCTCTTGCGGCAATGATCGCTAGGTGCTGTGACATCTATTACCCACCACAGATTACTGTGGATTCTCCTGTGGCGTTACTGTGCCCACAGTTATTTGCGTCGCCTATACGAGTCACACCTCTACCACCAGCAAACACAGTGCCACTATGCCCCACTACTACAGGAGCACAATGAGGTGCACCTACAGGAATACACGCCGCATCTGGTGTTAAGACTGATCCCTTAACAGCGCAGGCGTTTCCGCTTATTATTACATTTTCAATTACATTAGACTGTATTACACCATTTGCAGTATTAATGTCACTTCGTCTGGATACTGGCGGCACTTACATCTCCTTTGGCTATCTGTATACCCGATGTGCCTTGTATATAACTATCAGCGGCGTCTTTGGCAGTAGTACCATGAAACACAATATGCTGATTTTTTAGCACTACTGTATTTATTTGCGCTGTCATGCCCATTGGTATCAAAGCCATTCCTTGTTGACTTGGCATCAGTGAGAGAGGTTTTTCTACTTCAAACCCTTCTTCTTTACACTCTACAATTCTAGCAATACATTCCTGTCCTGTTACTAACATGAAAGTTACAATATCACCTTTGTCGTACTGTGGTTTGTTAATTAGCATTTAGTTCCTCAATTCTCTGTTTAATAACTTCTAATGGTGCTTTTGCAAGTCCTTGGTAACCACCTTCTACAAGTAGTTGTCCTTTTACATACAGTTGTGGCACTGTCTTGTGACCCTCTGCTAAAACAAACTGCTTTGCTGATGAGTCTTTAATAATATTAACTTCCTCGTATGGGATGTTGTTTTTCTCCAGTAGTGCCTTTGCCTGAGAGCAGAAAGGACAATGGTCTTTTGTATATAATGTAATCATAAGAATTTTTTTACCTTTTCAAATACTTCGTCAAAGTTTGTAATAACTTCTTCGTTGTTATCAAACACAATGCTGTCCTCTAAATTAGGACAAGCATCACATATACAGTTGTATTCGTCTGCTGAGCAGTCAGCAATATTGTCGATATGTGTGTAAGTATAACGCTTTTGTTCCATAAGAGCAACATCACGTTGCGTCATAATCCAGTTACCTAGTAGCTCGTACTCACTAAACCATTTAATGTTTGGTGTAGGAACACTGTCTGGATCTTCAGGAACATTATTAATTATCGCATCAAAAGGATCGCAGTTATTTCTTTCAATAAGAGCGTGTTTAAGTTTCAGCCAGTCCTCTTTATAAACAGGCATAAACTCTGTGACAAAACTATGAGGTACTTGACGTTCTATACCTAATGCATTTTGTAATACTTGGTAGTAACCCGGACTGTGTGTTTCGTTAGGCAGTATAAAATACTTGAGTAAGTCACCTTCCCATAAGTTGTACGGGTTTATACAAAATGTATCAGGGTCTTGTATGAGGATTACGTCTGCATCTATGTAATCTAGACTAGCAAGTTTGAGTGCTTGTTGATATAACCAACTATTGCGATAGTCTCCAGGGATCCACCAGTTACGCACAGATGGATATAGACTATCCATCTCACCATCAAACACATATTTAAATTCTGATGTGTCTAGGTACTTAGATAAAACTCTATCTAAAAATGGATTGTCTTCTGTAGTTTCACAATTTGTGAATATGTACGTTTCGTCTATACCCTGGATATAGTGGTCAAACTGTAAACTTAAGCAAGTATGTGGTATTCTATAGTGTGCAACAAATAACGCTCGTGCAACCTTCACAAAGTCATACCTTTGAAGGTATCTCCGTCAACGTCTTGTTTTGTGCCACCAATTACATAACTACTAAGTTCTACTTCTTGTGGTGCTACTTGTACTTCAGCACCAGCAATCCACTTCTGTGTCCACGGCAGAGGATTGCTTTGTCCTACTCTGTATGGCGACTCTACACCAATAGCAGTCATGCGCTTGTTGGCTAGCCATTCAACATAGTCTGTAAGTAGTTGCTTGTTAAGACCAATCATTGATCCGTCTTTAAACAAGTATTCTGCCCAAGCAGTTTCTTGTTCTACAGCATCTGTAAATATTTTCTGTATTTCTTGTTCGCACTCTTTCTTAATCTTAGCAAAGTCTTTGTCATCTGTTGGCAGTAACTTTAACAATGCTTGGGTACTTGCAAGGTGTACATTTTCATCACGAGCAATAAACTTAATAATTTTGGCATTGCCTTCCATTTTTTTAAGTTCAGCAAATGCCCAACTACATGCAAATGAAACGTAGAAGCGAATACCTTCTAATGCGTTAACACTATTGAGAGCAAGCCATAGTTTCTTCTTAAGTTCGTACTTGTCTATCTTATATGACTTTCCATTTACTGTATGGTCGCCTTCGCCTAATAGGCTATAAAACTGTGAGTAGGTAATAAGATCATCGTAGTACCCTGTAATCGCTTCTGCGCAGGTCACAATCTCATTAATATCAGTTAGCCCATCGAATACTTTTGCAGGATCGCTATACACATTACGAATAATATGTGTGTAACTACGACTGTGAATAGTTTCGTTAAATGCCCAAGTCTCTATCCAGGTTTCAAGTTCTGGAATTGTGCATAGAGGCAAAAATGCTAGATTAGGCGAGCGACCTTGTACACTGTCTAATAGGATTTGTCTTTTAAGGTTACTGGTAAAGATGTGTTGCTCATGCGCAGTTAAGTCTTTAAAGTCTTTGGCATCACGCATGACATCAACTTCTTCTGGTCTCCAAAAGAAACCTAACTGTTTGTCTGTAAGTTTTTCAAACTGTCTGTACTTTACTGTATCGTATCGTTGTATACCACTACCACCTTTTGGATCCAAGAAAGCCAATGCCTTAAGGTGGTTGTTGTTTTTCTGAATGTTAAAAACGCTCATTATTATATCCTATATTACGCAACTCTCACAGGCTTCGTCGTCGACTTCACCGGGTTGCAGTTCCTCTAACTTATTCACATCTATTTCACCTTGACCATCATAGGTGTTGAAATAGTATAACTGCTTGCCACCATACTTGTAAAACATCATTAGATGCTTTAACATGTCGCTCATTGGTATCTTTTCATCTTCGTACCACTGTGGATTGTAACTGGTATTAACACTAATACCCTGATCGATATACTTCTGTAGAACTGCCATAATCTTCAAGTAACCACTTGGGTCTCTTTGATCCCATAACAATTCGTATTTATTTTTTAGTCTGCGATACTCAGGTACCACTTGTTTTAACACACCGTCTTTACTTTGTTTTACACTAACATAACTGCGTGGTGGCTCAATGCCGTTAGTAGCATTACTAATCTGTGCAGATGTTTCTGCAGGCATAAGTGCCATTAGTGTAGCGTTTCTAATGCCATGCTGTTTAATCTCTTTGCGTAGGTAGTCCCAGTCAAACTGTCTTTGCTTGGGCTCTACTAATTCGTCAACATCACGTTTGTATGTGTCAATAGGAAGTATGCCATCTGCATACTTCAAGTTATCAAAGCCTTCACACTTACCTTGTTCTTTGGCAAGTTCCATACTGGATCTAATTAAGTAATAACTCCAGGCTTCTGCGTACTGGTCTACTAGCTCTAGTGCTTTGGGATCACTATAACTTGTATCGTTCTTTGCTAACCAGTATGCTAAATTAATGATACCAACACCTAATGGTCTGTATTCACGTGTGGCTTCTTCTGCCGCTCGTACTGGATATCCTTGATAACTTAGTAGTGCATCTAGTCCACGTACTGCTAGTCTACAAGGCTTCTCAAAATCTTCTGGAGATTTAATTGCACCCCAGTTGATAGCACTCAGTGTACATAGGGCAATCCTACCTTCTGGATCCTCAAAACTTGTAAGTGGTTTAGTTGGCAAGTCGATTTCGCAACATAAGTTACTTTGTTTAATTGGTGCTACTTCTTGCTTGAACGGTGAATGTGTATTTGCATGATCCACGTTCATTAAGTAGACACGCCCTGTGTCTTTACGCTCCTGCATAAAGGCAGTAAACAAATCAATTGCTTTGATCTTCTTCTTGCGAATGCTTGTCTTACGCTCTGCCTGCTCATATAACTCTTTAAAACGGTCTGCGTTAGCATAGAATGCTTCGTACATTTCCGGTACATCATTGGGCGAAAACAGGGTAATATCTCCCCCTTGGATAAGCCTTTCGTACATTAATTTGTTAAACTGAACGCCATAATCCATGTGGCGTACTCTATTGTCCTCTGTGCCTTTATTGTTCTTTAAAACTAATAAATCTTCTACTTCCAAGTGCCAGATAGGATAATATAGTGTTGCCGCTCCGCCACGCACACCACCTTGGCTACATGATTTAACAGCACTTTGGAATAACTTGTAAAACGGAATAACGCCTGTGTGATAAGCATCACCGTTACGCACTGGCGAATTAATAGCACGGATACGTCCCGCACCAATACCAATGCCTGCTTTTTGTGATACGTATTTTACAATAGCACTGGCTGTTGCGTTAATGCTGTCTAAACTGTCATCAGTTTCTACTAGCACACAACTACTAAATTGTTTTTGTGGTGTACGCACACCTGCCATAACAGGAGTAGGCAAACTAATTAAGTGGTTACTGATAGCATCGTAGTAATCATGTACCCACTGTAGTCTATCCTTTTCGTAGTCTTGGAATAGTGTTGCCGCAATTAAAATATATGCAACTTGTGGTGTTTCGTATAACTGTTTTGTTACACGGTTTTGTACTAGGTACTTGCCTCTAAATTGTTCCATAGCAACGTATGTGAAGTGTTCATCACGCTCGTGCTTGATGTAACTGTCTAACTTTGCCCACTCTTCTTCAGTATATGCTTCTAGCAGTCCGCTGTCGTAATAACCACGTTCTACATTTTTCTTTACAATGTCAATCAGTGTCCAAGGCTCGTACTCGTTGTAAACTTGTTTTCTAATATGATAGTTAATTAATCTACCAGCAACATACTGATAGTTAGGTGTCTCTTCTGAAATTAAATCTGCCGCACTTTTAATAAGTGTTTCTTGAATGTCGGCTGTTTTTATTCCATCATAAAATTGTAAACTGGATTTAATTTCTACTTCGCTTGCGCTTACACCTGTAATGCCTTCAGTTGCCCACATGACAACTTTGTGCATCTTCTCGATGTTTAAGGGCTCTTTGTGTCCCTCTCTTTTAGTAACTAAGATTTCGCTCATTGATTCCTCATAGGTATTGTTCTAGTTGTAGGTCCTTAGCGAAGTATTGACACATCACTCTTAAATCTGGACTAACATGTTTTTTATTTACTATCTCCATCCACTCGTAATTAAGTATATATTTTCCATCGTCAATCGATACTATATAGCGATACTCTCCGTTCTCAAGCCCTATCTCAACACTATATGTATGTTCATTATGTCCGCTTAGATACAAAGTATATAGGATTCCAAGACACTTTGCAAGTTCATCATAGCCAGAGTCTTCTAACAATTCCCAAGGGTCTGGCCACATCTTTGTAGAAGTGTAATCCATCCAGTTACTAATAATAGGAGCATAAGACCACAACTCTAACGTGTCCTTAAGTGCTTGCTCGAAAGGTTTGTTTTCTATTTGATGTCTAAAGGCAGCCCATTCACGGATGCGCTCCGAAGACTTTTGGTACTGCCAAATCATTAATAAAGATATCTAATTGAGTATTTCATTGTGGCATTGTTGCCAGTTGATGTTGTTGCATAGTTAATGGTACTTGTGTTAGTAGCAAATGTAACTGTTAGTGTTACACCCGTTGATGAGTCTTCTGAGAAGTCATCGCTATAACCAACACTTGTACCGTGACCTATTCTTAATGTTCCTGTTCTGTATGTTGTGCCACGTACAATGCTATAATCTATAATAGCACCGTGTGTATATTTGCTGTCAGCAAGAGTAATACCTGTTGTTGTAGTAGTTGTGTTATCAAGTAAAGTTACTGACTTGCCTGCTTCTTGTCTGTGCGCACCGTACTGAATACTGTGATCAGCAATTATACCGTAACTTGATAAGTTATTACTTTGTATTCGAGGTTGGACAAGATCATCTGTGTCGTTTCTTTCGAAATGATCACCTATGCTGTAATTGCCTGCAGATGCAAACTGTATTACTGGAGCCGTCTGGTTACCCGCACCATTGTAAGTGTTTCCTACTTCATAGAAATAGTTGAATGCTGATACTATATGTTTGATTGTAGAGTAAGTATGTATAGCACTATTAGATATTCTATCAAAATGGCTATGTGAAACTTTTAGTCCTCTTGGTCCTTCGTCCTGTGGTGAAGATCCTGTTAAATTCTCACCTACTTTAATGCCTTTGAAAAGCTCATCAAAGTGACTTGCGTTAATTACTATGTTTCTACAATTATAGTCTAATTCTAAACCAAATGTGTTATTAGTAAAGTAACAGTTTTCAAAAGTAATATGTTGACTAATTAAAACGGCTGTGGACTCAATCAATACGTTTGCTTTTGCATCTGTAACAGTGGTAGGTAATGTTAAGTTACCTTTAAACTTAACGTCATCAAAATGAACATGTTGTGCAGAACTAAGTAGAGCAACATGGTTTGTTGTGCTATTCCAAAATGTACAACCAGATACTTCAATATACTGTGGTCTTGTGGCGGCGTTTGTAGCAATACCAGCATCTGTCTGTTGTAGACTATCTGCTAATTTAAAAACGTAATCTTCGCCACTGTCTGTTTGTTTAATAATTGTTGACTCTGCACCTTCACCAACAATCTTAGCGTAGGTTGGAATCTTAACAACATCACCAGTGATCTTGTAAACGCCTGCCGGAAAGTATAATGCTCTACGAATTTCTTCATTTACTTCTAAACAATATAACTGATATAACGCTCTGTTGATGGCTGCTGTGTCGTCTGTGGTTCCATCTCCCACGGCACCAAAATCTCGCACACTTACGAAGTCATCAAACTTACGTTGTAGTGTTCTCTCTATGGGAGAACTAGAACTTGTGCCGGTTGTTACTGTATAGCCAGCGGCTTCGCCTTTGTATGTGTATGTTTGGCTTGTGTTTAGTAAGTCACTAAACTCTGTAAGGATCTCTGTGTTACCCAATATAGGTGCACCTTCTTCAAGTGTACCATTACCAATGTATAGTTTTCTATTGTCTACTGACCAACCAAGTTCAGCCGCTGATAGTTGTGGTAAGTTATCTGAAGTTCCACGTCTATGTTGTATGCGGGATATTTGTAATATTGCCACGTTTAGAGTCCTTAATAAATGTGTTTTACTTATTTATTATAAAATTGCTCTACTCTATCCCACCATTTGTTTTTCCAGAACTCTAATTCGTCACCTTCTATCTCAAACTGTTGGTAGGTTAGATCTCTGCTACACATTAGAATTACACCACGCTTTATTTTAGTTTCGTGTATTTTATCGTGGGCGCAAATATACGCACTTAATTGCAGGAAGTAATCCTCAATCCATTCACGTTTTTTAGGCTTATTAGATTGCTTAAAATCGAGAACAGCAGGCTCACCTTTAAACATACCCACACAGTCTGTAGTGCCTGCATAGAGTCCTGAGTAGTATAAAGGTACTTCAACACCCCAACACTCATTCATGTCTTTTAAGCCAGTGTCAATTACTACACGAGCCATCTTATCTGCTTGCTGTTGTATTAGGTTACTGCCTGGTTTATCTAGTGTGCCTAGACAATACTCTTCCAGTTTCTTGTGCATTACTGTACCAACATTGGCGGCTTCAGTAACAATCTGTTGCGCCTTGGCTTCGCCTACACGTTTTTTCCAGTTAAGTAGTGCCTGCATCTTTTCAGCAGGTTTAGTTTTGTCGAGAATAGTAGTTACAGATGGAACAGCATCTCCCTCTGGTGTGAGGTAATGTCTTTTTCCGTCTATGTTTTTCCTACTGATTGTTTTGTATTCGTAGCGTTCTGTTATCATTGATTACCAGGTAATTTGCCAATAAAGCTCAGTACCTGTTGTTGATTTGCGGACAATATCATATCCTAGTTTTTGAAAATGCGAGATGACTTCTGCCATCTGCTCGGTTTTTACTGCGTCAGTTGTTGTACCTTGCCAGGCTGTATAGTATGCTCGCCCAGTTGAATCAGCATTGGTCATTACGCTACCAGTAATAGTAGTACCGTTAATAGTAACAGTAGTTGAACTTGTAGCAGTTATAGTGAATACACCTGAACTAATTGCGCTTAGTACACGTTGTGTTAAGATTGCAATCTCGCCTGCAACTACTGCGTTGCCTTGCGATTGTTCACGTGCGTTTGCTGATGTAGGTAAAAATGCCATGCTAGTAATCCTTTAGTGTATTTATTTAAAAGTAACACTTTCTCCACATCCACAACTTGCTATTTCATTTGGGTTTAGGAATACTAGTTTATTGTTAAGTCCTTGTACTTGCATGTCAACTGTTGTGCCGTCAAGCCAGTCCTCATGCTCGGGCTTCCAAGTATATGTTATTTCACCTTGCTTGCTAACTTTATACCCTTCTGGTACTCCATCTAGCCAGTCAAGTTGGTAACTATAGCCTGTACAGCCTTCTTGTTTAAAACTTATTTGTAGTGTTTTGTTGTCACCTACGTACTTGTAAAAGTGATCGTATGCTTTAGGTGTGAATGTAATCATGTCTTTATTATAACAGATTACTGTCTACGATTCAATGCCCTTTTAGCCATTTGGTTAACTTTAACTTCTGGTGGCATATTGCCTCCGCCTGGTTGAAGTTCGGACATTCCACCGTCGAGGTTTAGAGTAATCATGTTACCCTCTACGTTTTTAATTAGGTTTCTTATTGTTGGGTTGTTAAACAACTGTGTAATACTAGCAGAATCTATGTGTGTGCCAGTGTTAGCAACCATTTTAACTAAACTGTCTACAGTAATGTTTGGTTGCAGGTCTCGGTCACTTGCTCTGCCTTTTAAGAACTCGAGAACAGAAGCCAGTTTTGCAACCAGCTTCTGATCATTTTCATGCAACTCAGAAAAGCGCATTAGCGCATCTCTCTGCCGACTGGCTCTTCCTCTTCAGGTTCCATTACAGGCTCTTCTGCAGGTAACTCGTCCATAGCAGGTTCTTCTGCAGGCATCTCACCAGCCATTGCAGGCTCAGGACCTTCACCAGTTAATACTTTACTAGCATCATCTAGTGCTGTCTTAGCGGCTTTCATAGCATCTAGCAAACCTTGTAATGTAGCACTTGCACTAGCAACATACTGTGTGCCTTTGCCCTCACCCATTTGGTCATTAATGCTATCGCCTAATGGTGGTAAATCTTCATTAAGCATTTCGCCTAAGTCTTCTACCATGCCTTGTAGTCTGTCAGTAATATCTTTAGCGGCTAATAATGCTTCAGCAGTTTGAAGTTCACCTTCAACTACTACTTCTACTTTACTGTCTAACCATTCAGTTACACTTTCTTTTACCATTAAAAGTTCCATGTAACGTGGGTTCTTCTCAGCAGAGTGGAATGCACTACTGTTGCGGATTTTTGTTAATCCTGACTCAATAGTTTCTAGTAAGCCTTCGGCTTTTTGTACTGTCATTTTGTTAAAGTTGACAGCAAAGCCAAATCTGCTTTCCATAACTTTTGTTGTGTTCTTTTTCTTTAAGTCGTTAAGTTGCATTTTAAGAATTCCTAAATTTAATTGTATTTAGCCAGAAAGATTGTTTTCTTACATTCTTGTTCTGTGCGTTGTTTATGTGGGAGTGCCTGAGTGTACCTAGCATAGTACAAAAAGAACTTATCTTTATCATCTTCTTTGTAATACTTTGTTAGTCTCTGTTTATAATGCTCAACGTCATGTGAGTAGTTTTCTAGTTTATGGTCTAATATAGCAATACTGTTGCAACGATCCATGTTACTTAGTTGGTAATAACTTGCGTAACAGACTGCATGTTTTTGTTTGTAAAAACGATGGCGAGTGCCGCCAGGCAGTGTTATCATATACCCATTTTGGTCTTTCTTAACTTCTAACTGCCCTACCATGAGGCTATCTCTACCTGATGACCAAAGTAGGGTAGGATTCTTAGTTAAGAGTTCAGGGAGGTGTTTATCAGTAAACTGTTTAAGTTTTTTAGCGGCTTGACGTTTCACTTTGTCTATGCGAGTACTTTAATAATAAGTGCTAGTAAAGCGGTAGATAGTACGCCTATTACGCCACCAGCAATAGTAATTAGTCTATTATTGATTGACCGTGTAATTTTGTTCATATCCTCTTTTATACCGAGGACGTGAGAGGATAAGGAGTCCACACGTGATTCTAGTGTCTTAATATTTTTATTCAATTCTTCGTACCTTTCGGCACATAAATCTACGTGAGCCTCGAGAGATTTCTTCTCGATTGTTTGGGACTTAATTGCCACTACTCTTATCTCCTAGTTAGAGTTAATGTAAAATCCATTGCCAAAATAGTCGAGCCTAAGTAGTGCCAGTGTGCCTAAAAATGCCTTAATTAATGTGCCATAACCACTCGTATTTAGTACCTTTATGTACGGACTTTAAAGTATGTGTTTATCCCTAATTGCAACATGGGAATATCTATACTAGCAGTTTCATGTAGTCCTAATATAATAGGTATGTTTTGGCTGTCTTGTTCAAGTGCGGCTACAGGATTGTTGCCTTGTTTATAAACATCAGGCTGTTCTGCACTAAAACTAAAACGCCATACATCCTGTATGCTTTCCTTATCTTCAAATTCGTAAAGAGACAGGTTTTGTTTTCTTAGACGTCTTGGATCTTCTAAGTATACGGGTTGTCCACGTAAACTAATAACTTGTATTAGTGTTTCGTAGTTTCTTTGTTGGTTGCGACTACGAGTCCATGTCACTTCGTCGTTAATAATTTGGTCAGCATCATCTAAGAACATTGGCATGCCTTCTTTATAGTATGCAACAACTCCGGTCCTAGTTATGTCTACTAGTGTGTAGCAGTCTACTAGTCCAGCACCTTTGGCTTGGTTACTTGCTGAACTATAACCGTGTGCTTTACTCATATGAAAACTTGCCTTCGAACGGTTCTGGGTTGTTGTTGTGTAAAGGATCTATGTGTTTAAAATACCTTGCCCATTGCACACACTCATCTAAATTAGGATGTATGATACAATCTATCGTTGTGTAGTTAAGCATTTCTGCAGTAACGAATCTGTTACATCCCATTTTTACACCCCATATCATACCGTCTTCGTTTATAATAGGTTTACGACTTATTCCTGATATTGCCTGTGCAATCCATAATCTTTCATCAACTTTACACACATGTATAGGGTACCACATCCCCTGTTCTTTCATAGTTGGCAAAGTTTTCCATTGTTCTCTGCCGTCCTTGTGTAAAGTCATAGGGCTTAGTTTACTTAATGGGACAGTTTGTATTCTTGAATCTCTGTATATACTTTGACAGTTCATAAAAAAAGGCACACAAAATATGTATGCCTTTTTATTTATAGTGCTAAGTTGCTATTATGTTAAATCTAAGCCAGGCTCTGTAACATCTGTACCTGTAACATTGATTGAGTTCAATGTTGTAGTAGCACGAATAGATGCTTGCAACGCTGCCGCTGTCCAGCTAGAACCTTCAACTGCAACACTGATTTGACCTGTGTTGTCGCCTTCTACCTGATATGCTAAGATTGTTGCACTTCCTTCGTTTGTGCCGTCTGTGTAGTTTTGAACAATTTGTAAAATCTTTTCTACACACTCGTTAGGACCCATTTCTGTTCTCATGTCCTGGTTAGAATCAGAACCGTTTTGAACAACGATTTTGAAAAATGCTAATTTACGTCCTGAAACGTCTACTAGTTCGTCTGCTGAAATATCGCCAATGTTTGCTTCTGATCTGTCGTATGTCACGTTACCTGATGGTGAACCGTGTACTCTTGTTAAATCTGCCATCTGTAAAACTCCTTAATTAAGTATTTGTAGTATTTATACTAGTCATAAAAAAAGGCGTATATGAAATACGCCTTTAGTGTTACTAAGGTATAAAATTATGATGTTGCTAATTTCATGCCTGTGTCTGTTACTGTAGAACCTGATACGTCAACTGAGTTGTTACCAACTGTTGTACCTAATGCTCTTACTGCTGTCTGCATTGTAGATGCTGTCCAGTTAGAACCAGCAACCATTACACTGATTTGACCTGTTGTGTCGTCCTCAACTTGGTATGCTAAAATTTCACCACCGTACTGTACATTAGAAACGATAGAAGCCTGAACTGCCTTAAGAATTGCTTCAACAGAATCACCTGTATCAACTTCTGCTTGTAGGTCTACTGCTTCTCCTGAACCGTTAGCAACTACAATTGCCATCCATGCACATGATCTACCAACGTTTGCAACTGTAAGTGTTGCGTCCAATACGCCGTCTGCATCTGTATCGCCTTGGCTAAGGTCTACTGCAACTACGCCTAAAGGATCACCGTGTACTCTTGTTACGTCTGCCATTTTAAAACTCCTTAAATTTTATTGCCAGTATTATTACTGACTTAATGTTATTTATTTCAATTCTTTAAATTTTGACCAATATACATCAATATATGGGGTGTCGGCCCTTACATTACGTCTAAGATTAACAATAGCAGTTTTTTTCATAGTATCGCTGTAAGTGTCCCAATAACTTACTAATCTACGTATATTTTTAAGATCGCCATCTGTTATTTTAAGATAGTTTTCTAGTTTTACAAATAACTCTCTATCTCTTTGAATATACCTATGTCCCTCAATTATATCACGCAGGTATCTTTTTAAAGCGAACTCAGGAGCACTTACTGTATGGTCTACGTCCAAGTACTCTTCTAAGTCTTTTTGGTTATTAATTGCGGATATAAGATTATACATATCGGTCATTGCAGGCTTCATACCTGGAAAACCCGCATACCGATATGTATCATTAGCGTATTGTTTTGCATACTTTTCATCATAATGCCTAATAATCTCAAGCATCAATATAATTTGATACAGCATGTGTCCTAGTTCACGTGCCGACATCCCTCTGAAGTCACGTGCGTACCTAAAGATCCTGCTTTCATTTAATTCTTGAATAAAGTCAAACAACGCCCATCCCCTCTGCTACCTTGTTAAAAACGGTTTGAGCCAAGTCACCTGTTAATCCGGTGAGTTGTTGGAACTTGTCCATGTCCTTAGCCTGTACTGCACCTCGAACATCTGTTGCTCTTACATCACCTTTGTCGGTATTTGCAAAGCCAGTTACATCTTTAAACTTGTAATAACCGTGACGTGCTTCAACGCCATTAAACTTTTTAAAACTACCAACAAAGTCGTTAATTCTTTCTGGATCTCCCACAAAAACTAAAGTAATGTTCTCTGCTTCTTTGGGATCGTATTTGTTATAAATTGCTACAATAGCATTGTATACAGTCTTAATACTAGCATCAGCTAATATGTTGTCGCTGTATGCAGGAAACATCTCTTTCAGTATAGCAACTTTGTCTGCATACTGCAATGGATTCTTTTTAGGATCATTAGTTTGTCCTGTGCCAATCCAAAAACCATAGTTGCCTACAGATTCAAGTTTCTTAAACACCTCTGCGTGTCCTAGGTGTGGTGGCTGAAACCTGCCCCAACTAAAGGCTACACGTTGTTCTGGTGCTTCTCTTAATATCTCTCTTGCTCTCATCTCGGTCTCATTGCTAAAAACTTGGCTTGCATTCTACTGAAAGGATCGTCTCCGCTACCCATTTTTTGTGGTTCGTCGTCAATTTTCTCTGGCTCTACTTTTTCTGGCTTGGGTTTGCGTACAATCTCTTTTTTCTTAACTTCCATATCTGATGCTTGGAATACCCATTGCTTGGCTGTGGAAGATATTGATCTTTCAGGACCTACAAACTCCATATCGTTGTCGTTTATAAGATAAATGTTTTTAGGATCTGTTACTGTAATAGTACCAGTTTCCTTATCCCATTTGTTTACTCTAAAGTTCTTCCCGTCAATTTTAAACACAGGGTAGTTATTAGTTTGACCTTTTTTTAAGTTCATTAAGATATCTAATTTTTCTTTAGCAGTCTCTGCATCATTTACTGCCTTACGAATTTCGTATGCTATCTTACTGTGATAACGATATGCTTTCCCTCTTGTTGGAGTAATACCACCTTTACCGTAAACACCACGTGTGTATTCTATTAAAAATTCTTCTGCTCTCATAGTACTACTTATCTTTAGGAGACCAATTAGGTTGGTCAATCATTTTAACAAACTGTCCTGGCAAGTCTGATTTAAACTCCTTGCCTGGATGTGCTTGTACATAACCTTCCGGCTTGGTCTGTCTGATATCTCCGTGTTTAGTAGAACCCAGTTGCTGTAACACTTGGTTCTTTTGTCCTGTAATCATTTCAACTGCACTTAGTGTAGCATCTAATCCAGGATGACGTAATATCTTCTCTGCTTGTCCTGCACTTAAATTTTTCTCTACCCAGTCTGTAAAACCTTTTTTAGCACCGGGTACTCTTAGTGTTTGATTATAAAACTTGTATAGCACATCGCCTGGTCGCTTTAAGCCAGGTTGTCCACTAATAAAGTCATCTATATTGCCAGCGTTACTGCTAATATACCGTTCTACAATGTTTAAACCTTTGTCATCTAGTTTAGGTGTTGCTTCTGTATATGTTGTACCCTGTACAATAACATCTGGTGTGCTTAGTTTCTCAATACCGTCCAGTCTGCTTTCAGGTGCATTGATATCTTCATAGTATCCTGTTACTGCTACCATAACTTTAGCACCTGCAATACGTTTACCTAAGTCACTGTCAGCAGGAATGTGAAACTGTGTAATGTTAGGTTTAAATTCGTATTCGTTTGTGTCGGGATTAAGTTTTGCGGGCTCTCCGGGATAAAACAGTAATCCACCTTCTACCAGTCCCTTTTTAGGACTTGCTTTACGTAGTAGTGGCCATAAGTTACCCATGTCTTGAGCAAATGCCATTCTAGCATCTTCTTGTCCTGGTTGTGGTTTGCCAGTTCCTGCTACAAAGTCATTTACATCCTGCGGTCCTGTTGCCAGTGTAGGAATACCTGCACCAACTTCTCTCACACCACGCTTAAGGTATGCAAGAGCATTCTTCATCAAGACCGTAAATTTACCGTCAACTTCTCCCCAATAAAGTACAGGACTGCCGTCCCACTTAAGTTCTATGCCACCGGACTCTTGCATGTCACGTAGACGCTCAACAGCATGTAGTCCACCACGACTGCCGTTAGTGAATACTAGATCTTCAATGTGTTGATATTTTCTGCCTACTGTAGGTTCTGCCATTTTTGAGTCCATTCTGTTGCCATGTATTTGTTCTTAATTGCATCGTACTTCTTAGGATACGGTTCTAATGCTTTTAGTAACTTTGTTGGGTTACCCATGTCATCTGCTGACGCACTAGGACCAATAATAATCTTTGCTATTTCGTCTTTGTTGTTAGTGACTAGTTCTTTTGTTTCTCTGTTAACTAGTCCTTTGTATGGACTCATCATTAAACTTTCTGCTTCGGGAGTCGCACTCATGTTTGCTAGGTCTGCCCACATAGCATGTAGTGTACCACCTTTCATTTGTGAGTCTGTGTAATCATGTGTATGTAATGGCTGTGCCGCTTGAGCATTTTGAACTGCCATTAAGTCTACCTGTGCAACACCACCCTCACCGTTAGGGATGCCAACGTGTATGCTAACTCCTGTACGCTTGGCTTCTAGTCCCATGTTTTGGAAATGCTTTTCTAGTGCTTGTCTTGCTAGTTTTAATTCTTCTACAGGAAATGTGTCTAATAACTGTTCAGCATCAATAAGAACATCAACGTCACTGCTGACTTCTTTCTTGCCTGCTGATCCAATAGGGTACATGTCTAATCCAAGCGGCAATGCTTTTTGTAAGTTTTTCTTAACAGCGTCGAAGTTTTTAAGTGTTATCGGTTCCGCTGAAGGTATTGCTTTACCGCCTTCTGTAATCATTTTCTACCGCCTTGACTCTTTTCCCAGTACATATCAATTATGTCTTGTGCTTTGCTCTTTGGGTTAATATATGCTTCTCTGTTCTTAGAATACCAACCTGCTGGTGTAAGGATATACGACGAATACCCTGATATTTGTTCTTGACCTTTCATACCCAGTGCTGTATTGATATCTGCTGTAGGTGCTTTAAAAGATCCCATGCCCAACTTCTCGTGTGGAGGTCGATGAGGAATAAAATTTTGATTTGCGGGTATGTCTGCTAACATGTTAGGATCAACATAAACATCTACACTGTCTAAATAATTCTTTTCTTGGTTAGTTGGTCGTTGACCTACCCAACCTTTAGACTTAGCGTATGATACTTTACTATCTAAACTTGCGTTAACATTTCCTTCTGGTTTATTTGGATCAGATATATCTGTAGGTTTTGTGTCTTGTTTTTCAGGATCTATCTTAGGTTGAGACACATCAGCTTTGGCATCCTGTTTAGCCTGTTTCTCAGCGTCTCTCATAGCCTTGTATTGTCGCCTTGCTTCTTGTTCGCCAGCAACTTGTTGCGCAGACTTTCCTGCTAGGCCCCCTAGTATTTGTGCCCAGATATCGTTTGCTTCGAATAACTCTTTAACCTTCATTATAACCTTCCGCTTGCTTGTCTACGTGCCTTATTTTTTGCTCTTAAGGCCTCTTGTCTTGCCTTTCTATCATCTATTTCTTTCTGTGCCGCTTGAGCCTTGTCAGCCTGATCTTGTTTCCATTGTCTGTACTGTTCCACTGTCATGCCTTTGGCTTTTGCTTCTTTTTCTTCTTGGCTTGCGGCTTCACGTTCCTCTTTATCTGCGGCGGCTTGCTCTTTTTCATATTTTACCTGACTGGCGCTTTTTCCTGCTAGGCCACCAACAAATTGTGCGGCTAAATCACCAAGTCCTTCTGTAACAACTTCTTTAACTTTCATTACGAGCTCTCCTAATTCCTCGAGTAAATTTCTCAGGTTCGCCTGTACGTATGCTGTTTAACAAACGCTTTTCTAAGTTAGCGGCTGTGTCAGCATCATAGTTTTGGCGGATATGTTCTAAGAGGTTAATAGCACTCTTAATAACGTTATTAGCTCTATTCTCAATTAGAGTATTATTGTCTTTTTTGCTGACAAATATATCTAATTCGTCTAATAAACTTCTTGTTTTCTTTTGCACTTCATACTCCAGGATTAAGTATATTTATAGTATCTGCAACCATTATGGCAAGACTGGAAATAACATTAGCTAACACCCTCGGCTCCAAATATATA
>Ga0181563_10000637_pt1 | contig 33794 bp, 35 predicted proteins | sample 011ome_25_FD_133759 | JGI IMG/M metagenome (GOLD analysis project Ga0181563, IMG submission 133759) | Coastal salt marsh microbial communities from the Groves Creek Marsh, Skidaway Island, Georgia - 011512CT metaG (megahit assembly) | ecosystem: Environmental > Aquatic > Marine > Intertidal...
CACTGCCAATCGCAGTCATTAATAAAACCCCTAAACTTTTTCCGAGTACTAACCCAAGAACAATTCCTAAAGTCAGTGTATTAAAAAGGCTACTAAATGTTAACCCATCAAAAGTTATTCCTGCGTTTGCAAACGCAAAAGTTGGCAAAATTCCATACGTGACCCAACTATGAAGCTCATGTTCTAATTCTCTTAGAGGCGATTTATTTATTTTTTCATCTTTGAGAGGAATGAAGAAAGCAACTACAACTCCTGCCAAAGTTGCGTGAACACCAGATTTTAAAACACAAACCCATAAAACTATTCCTATTAAAATATAAGTAGTTGTTTTTTTAATTTGAAAAAGTCTTAGCAAAAATAAAGCTAAAATACAGGTACCTGCAAGAGCTAGTGATAATAAAGACAAATTATCGGTATAAAAAAAAGCGATAATAAGAATAGCAGCTAAATCATCAATAATTGCTATTGCTACTAAAGTGACTTTTAGAGATTCATGAATTTTATTTTTGAATAACATCATCAAACCCAAGGCAAATGCGATGTCAGTTGCAGATGAAATTGCCCAACCCTGTTGGTAAATTTCATTTTCTTTGTTGATGTATAAAAAAATTAAAGCTGGAAAAACTATCCCCCCGATTGCAGCCAATAAAGGTAAAGTAATTTGTTCTTTTCTTGAAAGCTCCCCTTCTACCACTTCTCTTTTAATCTCTAATCCTACGTAAAGAAAAAAAAGAGCCATCAAACCATCATTGATCCATAGTAAAAAAGGCTTGCTGAGCGAAAGGGCTCCAATTGCGATAGTGATTTGAGTATCTAAAATTAAATCATAATAATCATGCAGAGGTGAGTTAACTAAGACCACTGCAGCCAATGCTGACAAAAAAAGAATAATGCCCGCCGAAGACTCAAATTTAATAAATTCGCGCAGCATTTTTAAAGGCATGTAAACATTACGAAATTTTAAAAAATAAGGATTATCAAAATTTTTTAAAATTTATTTAATGATTTTTTATGCTTACAATGTAAAAGCATAGTACGGTTCTGTGGTGAAACGGATATCACACTTGACTACGGATCAAGAATTAAGGGTTCGAATCCTTGCAGAACCGCCATCAGACACCAATATTGTCGATTAATCTAACTGATCCTTTATAAAAGGCATAAAAAAGTTTTGCATCAGATAAAACCCCCTCTGTGCTCAAATCATTAGAATTTCGAAATTCAAAATAATCAAACTTGTCAATTTTATGATCAATTAAAAAACTTTTAATATCAACATTGATATCTCTAATTTTTAATGATTTGTCGAAAGTTTTTACAAAATCAATTAATGCCTTTTGAAAAGATGCATAATCATCTAATTGTTTTTTACTAAGTTTTTGATTTCGAGAAGAAAGAGGAATGCCGTTATCCATTCTTACAGTTTGCACAGGAACTAGAGATAAATTTTTAAATCTTTCCTCAATTAACTTAGACACTATCTTTAACTGCTGGAAATCTTTTTCCCCAAAATAAACTCGATTACTATCAATAATTGAAAAAAACCTATTTAATACTGTTACCACTCCATCAAAATGCCCTGGGCGATATAAATCGCATAATATACCTGTATAGAATTTATTTTTGAGGGATTTTATTTCTTTTGGATAAATCTCTGTATGATCAGGCTCAAAAATAATATCAACATTGCAATCCTCACAAAAATCATAGTCAGCCCCTCGATTACGTGGGTAGCTCTCAAAGTCCTTTTTGTCATTAAATTGTTTTTCATTTACAAAAATACTTACAATGGTCTTCTTATTGTCTGCTTGCGATTGTTTGATCAAAGCTCTATGACCCTCGTGTAGGGCGCCCATCGTGGGAACATAACCAAGTGTACTGTTCCTCGAGCGGTAAAACTCTAGGTAGGTTTGCAAATTAGAAATATCTTTGATTATCAACATCTTTAGATTTTATTTATTGACTTCATATCAATAATTGTTAAATGTAGGAACCTATTTTTTAAGGCATAAAAAAAAATGAAAAGAACCTACCAACCCAGTCAGTTAGTTAGAAAAAGACGCCATGGTTTTCGCTCTCGTATGGCGACAGTTGGCGGTCGTAAAGTCATTAATGCTAGAAGAGCAAAAGGTCGAGCAAGACTATCTGCTTAATATTTGAGACTACCTACTCTAAAAAAATCTTCCGAATTCTCACAGGTCAGAAATAAAGGGCATTTTTATAAAAGTGATAATTTTAATGGTTATTTACTTAAAGATCTCGCTACTGAAAAATTCATTATCGGCCTTATAGCAAGTAAAAAACTAGGAAATGCTGTTGAAAGAAATCGTGCGAAAAGAAGAGCTCGTGAGGCAATTCGTACATGTAGTTTGATTAACGCAATTGTTAATGTTAGGTTTGTGTTAATCTTAAAAAAAACAATTTTGAAAGTTCCTTTTATTGATTTAAAAAAGGATATTGAAAAATTCTTAAGCCATGAAAAATAATTTAAAAATAGTTTGGAAAAATATTTTTATTTATCCTATCAAAATTTATCAAAATCTAATATCTCCGATTTTGCCTAATACCTGTAGGCACTTGCCCACTTGTTCGGATTATACAATTGAAGCAATTCAAGAATACGGTGTGCTAAAAGGAATTTATAAAGGTACCTTAAGAATTCTAAGATGTAATCCTCTGGGCAGTTCTGGGTACGACCCTGTTAAAAAATAATGGATAATCAAAAAAACTTACTTCTTGCTATCGTTATCTCAATGGCGATCATTTTTGGTTTTCAGCTTTTAATTCCTCAACCGGAAAAACCTGTTATTCAACCTGAAAATACTCAGCCTAATAATGGCGTTGATTTGGATACTCCCAACTCAACTTCAAAAATAATTGTGAATCGAAACGAGGCATTGATTAAATCAGGAAGAGTAATTTTTGATAATAATAAGATTAAAGGCTCTATCAATTTACAAGGCGGCATCATTGATGATTTAGTTTTAGAGAATTATAGAGAAACACTTGACCCCTCATCAGATCTTATAGAATTTTTAAACCCTATTGGTGCTCGCGACTCCTATTACCTTGATACAGGCTGGGTAAGCACAGACAGCTCTGTGGAACTTCCAAAAATAGATAGTCTTTGGACAGCTGATAAAACTTCAATAGGAACTAATGAAGCTGTAATATTAACATGGACGAACACCCAAGGAATTACTTTTGAAAAAATTATCTCATTAGACGAAAATTATTTATTTAATGTGGATCAAAGAGTAATTAATCAATCTGAAAAGTCTTTCGATCTATTTCCATTCGGGCTTTCTAAAAGGCAAAACATTCCTGGGGATTTACAGAATTTTTTTATTTTACACGAGGGGCCCCTATCCGTTACAGACTCAGTATTAAAAGAGTACGACTATGACGATTTAAAAAATGATAAAAAAATTAAACTCGCTTCAACGGGCGGATGGATTGGAATAACCGATAAATATTGGCAAACAGCTATTATCCCAAATCAAAATGAACCTATACAACAAACCTTTAGCTATAACTTTGTAGATAATGCAGATAATTTTCAAACAGATATTGTTGGAGAAAAAATATCTGTTTCATCAAATGGCACCATTTCTCATAATTTAAAATTATTTGCCGGTCCAAAGATCGTCCAAGTGATTGAAAAATATATGGAAGAATATGGTGTTCAAGAATTTGATCGATCCGTGGACTTTGGTTGGTTTTATTTTTTAACTAAGCCCATCTTTCATGTTCTAGAATTTATATACGGCTATATAGGTAATTTTGGTTGGTCGATTGTGGTATTTACCATTTTGATGAGGATATGCTTTTTCCCTCTCGCCCAACAATCTTTTAAATCGATGGCGAAGATGAAAAAGTTGGGACCTGAAATGCAAAGATTAAAAGAACAATACGGAGATGATAGATCAGGACTCCAAAAGGAAATGATGGCTCTTTATAAAAGAGAAAAGGCTAATCCAATTGCAGGTTGCTTGCCTATACTTTTACAAATCCCCGTCTTCTTTTCTTTATATAAAGTTTTATTTATTACAATTGAGATGAGGCATGCGCCGTTTATTGGATGGATACATGATTTATCTGCCCCCGATCCACTAGGTGCATTAACTTTATTTGGTTTGGTGGATTGGAGCGTTCCAGGTTTCTTACAGTTATTCAATATTGGCATTTGGCCGATACTGATGGGCATATCTATGTTCTTACAACAAAAACTTAACCCTCAACCAGTTGATAAAATGCAAGCCAAAATCTTTATGTTTTTACCAATTGTCTTTACCTTTGTTCTAGGAGGATTTGCAGCAGGCTTAGTTATTTATTGGACAACCAATAACGTTTTATCCATGGCTCAGCAGTACGTTATTCAAAGAAAAATTGTAAAATAATTGGATGAATCCAATAGCCGGATATTTTAAAAAACCAACGCAGTTTATTTTAAGCGCAACTCAACCTCGCCAATATCCCAATGTAGTATTTCCCGAGATAGCATTTATTGGAAGATCTAATGTGGGTAAATCTTCTTTAATCAATGCTCTTTTTATGAAAAAAATTGCTCAAATTTCAAATACACCAGGCAAAACAAGACAGATCAATTTTTTTAATCATGCGGATTCTATGATGGTAGTAGATTTGCCTGGATACGGATTTGCTAAGCTCTCTCAAAAAGAAGCTTTTAAGATTTCAGATCTTGTTTCTCAATATTTGAGCACTAGAGAAAACCTTAAAAAAATTTTTGTTTTAATTGATAATGGACTAGGTCCTAAAAAAAGTGATTTAGAAATAATTGATTCCATGCAGCATATCCAAGATAAAATTTTCTTATGCTTCACAAAAAGCGACAAGAAAATCAAAGAAAGATCTCCCTATTTAAAAGAATTAACCGATAAATATCAAAGTGTTATCGTTAGTTCAAAAACTAATGATCAAATCTTTGAACTCCAAAAAAAAATATTCGAAATTTTATAAATATCCTTTGAATTTTAACTATTAGCCTTTAATTTATCGTCCTTATGCAAGAAATCTCTAATTGGGTGTTTGACCTAGATAACACATTGTACAAAGCAGAATGTGGTCTTTTTGACAAAGTTCATATTTTAATGGGTAGATATATTGAGGAAAAAATAGGATTAAACTCAGGTGAGGCGCAAGCTCTGCGATCTAAATATTATCACCAATACGGCACGACATTGCGAGGATTAATGATTGAGCATCAGATTGATCCCAATGACTATCTAGATTATGTGCATCAGATTAATTACGATGTAGTGGAGTCTAATAACCCCCTAGGTAATGTTATTAAAAATTTAAAAGGTAAAAAATATATTTTTACTAACGCTAATTATGGTCACGTTGAAAAGGTTTTGGAAAAATTAAATATGATGGATGTATTTGATGGTTGTTTTGATATTTCCGAGAGCGATTATTTACCTAAGCCTCATAAGGAAGTTTATGAAGCCTTTCAAAAAAAGTTTAACTTAAATAGTGAGTCGACTGCCATGTTTGAAGATCTCCATATAAATTTAAAAGAACCTTTTGATATGGGATGGAAAACCGTGTGGGTTACAAATAATTTAGAATATAATCTTAATAAGGATGTTAACCATTTAAGTGATATTGATAAAATTATCCAAGAAAAAAAATATATTACGCATGTGACAGATGATTTGGAAAAATTTTTAAATAACATACAATAGGAGGAACATGAGTAGCCAACAGAAAATTGAACAACTATGGGAAGATAAAGATAAAATTAATTTTATTGAAAATAGCGATGCTAAAAAAGCTATCCTAGATGTACTTCATCAAATGGACCAAGGAAACTTAAGAGTTTGTGAAAAAGAAGGCCAGAGTTGGAAAGTTAATCAATGGTTAAAGAAAGCAATTTTATTGAGCTTTAGAATTCAGGATATGGAGATCTTCACTGGAGGGCCAAGCATTGAAGGCGGAAATACTGCTTGGTGGGATAAAGTACCGTCGAAGTTTCAAAATTGGAGCGCTACTAATTTTCAGCAAGCTGGATTTAGAGCTGTACCTAACTGTATTGTTCGTCGATCAGCATTTATTGCAAAAAGCGCAGTATTAATGCCTTGTTTTGTGAATTTAGGTGCGTATGTAGATGAAGGAACAATGATTGATACTTGGGCTACTGTTGGATCATGTGCACAAATTGGAAAACATTGTCATATTTCAGGTGGAGCTGGAATTGGTGGCGTGTTAGAGCCTCTGCAGGCAAACCCGGTGATTATAGAAGATAATTGTTTTATTGGTGCTCGATCTGAGGTAGCTGAAGGAGTTATTATTGGTGAAGGCTCAGTTTTATCGATGGGTGTTTTCATTGGCGCTTCTACAAAAATTTATAATCGAGAAACTGGGGAAATTTTTATGGGTAAGGTTCCTCCTTATTCGGTAGTTGTTCCGGGGAGTATGCCCTCCTCTAAAGGAGATGCATCCTTATATTGTGTAGTAATTGTAAAGACGGTGGATGAAAAAACACGTTCTAAAACATCTGTTAACGAATTACTTAGAGATTAAAATGTTAGATACTTTAGAATTATCCAAAAAATTAATTTCCTATGAATCGGTTACTCCTGCCAAACAGGACATCTTTGATTTTTTAATAAAAATCTTTGAGGAAAATGGCTTTAACACTAAACAACTAAACTTTGATGGCGATGGCAGTTATGAAGTTATTAATTTAATGGCAACTTATGGTCCTTTAAACACCAATGGAAAACATTTTAATTTTCTATGCCATGTAGATGTAGTACCTCCAGGAAATTTAGAAGATTGGGATACACACCCTTTTGAACCAATCATTAAAGATGGGTATTTATACGGTCGTGGAGCTGAAGATATGAAAGGCTGTACTGCTGCAAGCATTGTTAGCGCCTTTAATTTTATAAAAAATAATAAAGATTTTAATGGAACTATAAGTTTTATTATTACCGGTGATGAAGAAGCGGACTCAGTGAACGGCGTTGATAAAGTTGTCAATTGGCTTCAGGAAAATAACATTCGAATTGATGGGTCCATTGCGACAGAGTCTTCCTCAAAAAAAGTATTGGGCGATCAAATTAAAGTTGGAAGAAAAGGCGCTGTTGATATTGAAATTGAAGTTATTGGTAAACAAGGTCATGCGGCTTACCCACAAATGTCTCAAAACCCTGTTCACTGTTTATCAAAGGTTATCGCCTTTTTTGACGATCAAGTGTTAGATGAGGGGGCGGAGTATTTTGAGCCTTCAACGGTTCAATTTACGCAGTTAAAATTAAACAATGAAGCTAAAAACGTTATTCCAGAAAAATTAATTACAGTTGCAGATATGCGTTTCAACGATAATTGGGATGAAGTAAAAATTAAAAATTATTTTGATAAGCATTTATCCAGAATATGTTCTGAAAATAAGTGTAAATATAATCTAAAATTAACTTTTAGAGGTTACCCTTTCCAAGCTTTTAATGATCCATTTACCATTCATTGTATCAATGCCATTAAAGATGTAACCGGTATTGATGCGGCACAAGATACAGGTGGTGGAACATCGGATGCTAGGTTCATTCAAAGAATTTGTCCGGTCTTTGAATTTGGGACAATTAACAAAACGCTGCATAAAGTAAATGAATGTGTTTCAATCGCCGATTTAAATAAAACAGAAAAAATTTATTACAAAACTCTAGAAAATTTTTTTCAATCTTGAATATTGGCGATTTAGTTCCAGATATAACCCTTCGATCTGTAACGCATGATGGGATGCAAGATCAAAAACTTCACAATCTTTTTCAATCTAAAAAAGTTTTGATTATTTGCGTTCCAGGAGCATTTACATCAACCTGTCACACAAGACATTTACCCCCATACGTTAAGGGAGATGATGAATTAATGAGCAAAAAAAATATTGATTTAATATGCTGCATTACCACCAATGATCCTTTTGTTTTAGATTTATGGAGAAAAGAATTAGGAGACTCAAAAATATTATTTCTTTCAGATGGTAATCAGGAGTTTCTTAAAAAAAGTAATTTAATTCGAAATCATGACAAAAGCTTTATGGGCGATAGACTTATTCGATCTGTGCTATTGGTAAATGATCTAAAAGTAGAAAAGATTATCTGTGATAATCCGGGCGAGTTAAAACTAACTAGTTATGAAGAAGTGCTAGCAAATATCTAGATATTCCTTAATTTTCTTTTTTTTCTCAAATTTTTTAGCAAAAACTAAACTTTTTTTACTAAAACTACCATATTTTTCTCTAATAGTTAAAATCGCTTCAACCAGTTCCATGAGGTTATTTTCTTTAATGACTATCCCGTTATTAGAAATTGACTCTGGAGTTCCTCCACTGTTACTTACAATGCAGGGTAGACCATAACTAGCTGCCTCAACGTTTGCTATACCAAATCCCTCTATGCTATCAGGTGTAGTAATCGTCGGCATGATGTGTATTTGAGAGGAATTATAAATATCACTTGGTGCCTTTGTACTAGAAATAAAATCGACCTGATTAGTTAAATTAAGTTTTATAGATATATCCTTTAGTCTCGATAATTCTGGTCCATCTCCCAATATTACGTATTTTAATTGAATGTTATAATCAGTTTTTATTCTTTGGATAGCTTGTAATACAAGATGATGGCCTTTTCTGTATTCTAATCGTGCAACCGTGCATAAATCATACTTTGGTTTTTTTTTAACATTGAATATATTTTCAATAAATGCAGGAAAAATAATTTTACTTTTAATTTTTTTTAAGTTAGGAAAATTTTGATTGAGCAATTTTTTTGTAAATTCAGAATTAAATATTAGATAATCTGCTTTTAAATAAGAATTTTCTATTCTTTCTTTTTTTTTTAAATTTAGAATTTCATTCCCGTGTACTAAGCAAATATATTTTGTTTTGGATTGTGGAACTATTCCCTCTAAAGACTTCCAACTATCAAAAAAGACTAAATCGATCATATTTTCTTTTAAGTGATGATGAAAAAAATTTGCTTTAATTTTCTTTCTTAAAAACTTTAGTTGATCAAATCGATGAATTGTATAGCTTTGTAATTCATCAAAAGTTGAGGAGGTGTGTTTTGAGCCATCTGCCATAACCACAACATTTCTTTTTAACTGAGATGCCATCACAGCAATATTTGTCATCACAGTTTCAATACCGCCAAATTTAGGAGCAAAACATTGAGTATAAATAATAAGGTTCAATAAACTATTTCCTTTAATATCAGTCCTTTGGAGGGCATAGTAACTCCTGCTAAAGACCTATCTTTTGAAGATAAAAGACTATTAATCCAATCAGCTTTTTGTTTATTAAGTCCTATATCGACTATTGATCCCATCATTATTCTGATTTGTTGATAGAGAAATGATTGAGCCTGAAAAGTGAATATGAGTTTGTCGTTTATTTTCTCAAGGTTAGTGGCGTCTAAAGTTTTTACTGGAGACTTTGCTTGACACCCTTGTGCCCTAAAAGAGGTAAAGTCATGTTTGCCCACTAACAACTTCATTGCATTTAGCATTGAGTCAACATCAAGTAACTGTCTTATGTGAAGTGAAAAATCATCTTCTAAAACACAAGGAGCTAATCTGTTCAGTATATGGTATTCATAGGTTTTCTTTTTGGCAGTAAATCTTGCGTTAAATAAATCATCGACTTTTTCAACATTTACAATTCTAATTTTTTCATCTCCTAAATGAAAATTAATTCCATTTAAAATTTGAAATTCACTAAATGTCTTATTTAAATTGAAACTTGCGCATTGTCCTAGGGCATGAACACCCGCATCGGTTCTGCCTGCGCCTTGAATTGTAATTTGTTCTCCAGAGAATTTAAAAATTGCTTTTTCTAATTCGCCTTGTATTGTTTTTTCTTCTTTCTGAAATTGCCAACCACTGTAACCAGTTCCGTTATACTCGATAGTGATTTTAATATTAGTCATGATAAAAAATCATTTTTTTTAAAATCATGATTTCCTAGTAAAAAACTATCTACAGTTAAAGCTTTTTTACCTTCTGCTTGAATTTCTAAAATTTCTAGACTTTGTTCTCCGCATGCAATTGTTAAGGGTGAACCTAATATTTCTCCAACCTTACCTGTTTGATTAGATATTTTTGATTTAAGAACTTTATATCTTTTGCCTGCATGATCAAACCACATTGCCGGATAGGGATAAAAAGCTCTAATTTTACGCTCAATAGTAGAGGCCTTTTCACTCCAGTTTATTTTAGACTCAATTTTATTAATTTTTTTTGCATATGAGCTTAAGTTATGATCTTGATTTTGAAGTGTAATTTGACCCGCGAAAAATTTTTCTAGCGTATTAAATAAAAGCGAGCAGGAATCTAAACTCATTTGATTAATTAAATCTAACCCATTCGTTTCCTCTGTAATCGCAATTTCTTTAGAAGCTAAAACTGGCCCTTCATCAAGTTTTTCGTTCATTTTCATAATAGAAATGCCCGTAATTTTGTCATTATTTTCAATAGATCTTTGAACTGGTGCTGCCCCTCTCCATTTAGGAAGCAAAGAGGCGTGAATATTGATAAATCCAAATAAGGGTACATCAAGCCACTCTTTCGGGATTATTTTTCCGTAGGCAAAGAGTATTGCCACATCTGGTTTTAAAGATTGAAATTGTTGGATGGTATCCTGGTTTAACCTTACAGGGGTATGTACAGGTAAAAGTTGGCTTTCTGCCCACTGTTGTACTGGTGTGGTAATTTCTTTCATACCTCTTAATTTTTTTTTGGATTCTTGTGTATAAACTCCAACAATTTCATATCCACCTAAGTATAAAGTTTTTAAGGGTGCTAGTGAAAATTCAGGTGAACCAAAAAAAACAATTCGTCGTTTTTTCTTCATTTAAATTAAATTTTTTTCTTTTTTAAATTTTTTCATCTTTCTAATAATAATGTCTCGTTTTAAACGACTAAGATGATCTACGAATAATATACCATTCAAATGATCTAACTCATGCTGAATAATCCTTGAGGCAAAACCATTGGTTGTTAACTTTTTTTTATTATTATTTTCATCAATGTATTCAATAGTTAGTTCATCGGGTCTGTCAATTTCAGCAAAATGATCAGGAAAAGACAAACAGCCCTCCTCATAAGGAACTATTTCATTTCCTAAAGATATAAGTTTTGGATTAATCATTGTAATAGGTTTTTTTTCTTCTTCTCGAGCACTAGCATCTATAATAAAAATTCTTAAATTTTCACCTACTTGAGGCGCTGCCAGCCCCACTCCATTTGCTTTATACATTACTTCATACATTTCTTTAATGAACTTTCGATGATGATCGTCTACTTGCGGAATTTCTAAAGATTCCTTTTTTAAAATAGGATCTGGGGCATAGACTAGTTTAAGCATTATGTGATAATATATGATAATTTTAACATTTATGGGAACCCTTAAACAAAAGATTTTCAATCACTTAGACTGCATACTTTCTCCCAAACAACTTTTTAAAACCCCCATGGACGTTGCAAAAGGAAAAGTCATTGAAGAATGGATTGACTATAACGGCCATATGAATATGGCATACTACGTTCAGTGTTTTGAGGAAACATCAGACTTTTTACTTGAGCATATTAATTTAGGCTATGATTATGCAATTAAGGAAAATAAGGGTGTATTTGTTATTAAATGTGAAATTAACTATCGCAAAGAGATCAGTTTGCATGAGCCCTTCACGATAAGCGTCCAGCGAGTTGTAATTCAGGGAAAAAAATTGATAGTGGAGCTTGTGATGCGCAATAGCAAAGAGCAAGTCACTGCAGAATATAAAATATTAAATTTAAATGTAGATTTGCATTCAAAAAAATCTGCTCCATTTAATCAAGCAGTAATAGATAGACTAAACTAAATTTTTTCTCGACTCTAAGGCGGCCCCAAGAGTATTATCATCTAAATAATGAATTTCACTTCCTACAGGTACTCCGTAAGCTAATTGGGTAACTTTAATTTTTAAACTTTCAAGATGATCTTTAATCACTAAGGCTGTTGTCTGGCCTTCAATTGTTGCACTTAATGCTAAAATAATTTCTTCAACCTTATTTTTTTCAATTCTCTCTTTTAGTTTATTTAATCTTAAATCTTGTTCAGTAAAGTTTTTAGATGCAGATAAGAGCCCCCCGACAACGTGGTATTGCCCTTTATAAAAACCCGATCTCTCAAAAGCCCAAACATCTGCCATATCTTCGACAATACAAATCACTTGTTTGGAGCGAGTCTCAGATGAACAGATTTTAGTGGGAAGATTTACATCTAACATTCCACAAATATCGCATTTTTTTACTTTAGCAGCAGTTTCCTGAACGCTCTGCCCTAGTGGTAACATTAAATCCTCTTTATTTTTTATAAGGTGTAAGGCTATACGCTGCGCTGAACGCTGTCCTATGCCAGGAAGGCGAGAAATTAAATTAATGAGTTTTTGGAGTGCGTCTTGGGACAAATTAAAATGGTAATTTCATACCAGGAGGTAGCGGTAAACCACCAGTTATTTTTTTCATTTCTTCAGCAGACATTTCCTCTACCTTTTCTTTGGCTTGATTAAGTGCTGCTTTAATTAAATCCTCTAAAACTTCTTTTTCATCTGCGGATAGTAATGATGGGTCAATATTAATTGATTGAACTACTTGTTTGCCATTCATTACAATTTTTACCATTCCTCCACCCGACTCCGCATCAACGGTTTTATTTTCTAAATCTTTTTGCATTTGTTGCATTTTGGCCTGCATTTCTTGGACTTTTTTCATCATGCCACCCATATTACCCATCATTGTTTATCACCTCTCTCGATTTCTTCGACGTCTATAATCTTTGCATTAGGAAATTTAGCAAGAACTTTTTTAAAATCATCAGACTGCATTTCCTGATTTATAATTTCTTGTTTATACAAAGATTTGATTTTTTCAATTGGCTCTATTGTATCTTGGATATGAATTTGGATATCAAAATCTTTTTGTAGATTTTGAAAAAGTTCCTCGCTTCCTGAAAAAGTCTTTTCTAAAGCTAAAATAATTAGCTTCTTATGATCTTCAGAGAATTCAGATATCTCGCAATTCTCAAGTATGATTCCAGCCATTAAGGGAGAGAAGTTTTTTCCGTAAAAACTAAAAAATTCTTGATGAGTTTTAATTCGATCTAAAAGAGTAGGTTTTTTAATTTCTTGAACAGGCTTTTTAAGTACTTGATCTAAATTAGGCGAAGGTTCATTTTCTTCAGGAATTATTTTAGACTTTTTTTTTTCTTCAGGAACTTCTGAGCTATTACTGTTTAATAAAAAGGCACACCGAAGTAATATCATTTCTAAAGTTGTATGAGGATGGGGAGAAATTTTTATCTCATCATATCCTTTCATTAAACTTTGCCAAAAAATATTTAAATTACCTTCATTTTTTTGAATAACATAATCTGCAAAATTTTTATCGTCATCAGTTAAAAAAGGATCGTTTAATAAATCTTTTTTTACTTTAACCTTACAAGACCAATTGATGACATTCATCAAATCCTCTAAAACTTTGGAAGTTTCTGTACCTCTTTTATACATATCATCTAAAATATTAATTAATTCTGATAATTGATTTTCAAAAATCAGTTTTATTAAATGATATAAGTCACTTTGCTTCGCATAACCCAGCATATTGATAACTTCCTCTACTTTGACTTCATCGCTAGATTTAAAAATGTTTGATTGATCTAATATACTTAAACCATCTCTTACTGATCCGTCACTCGCTTTAACTATTAGCGACAGGGCATCTTGAGAAATTTTGATATTTTCTCTATTTGCTATTGATTTCAAGTATTCAAATAAAGTACTTTTTTCAATTCTTCTTAAATCAAATCTTTGGCATCTTGATAGAATGGTTATGGGAACCTTTGAAATTTCTGTTGTAGCAAAAATAAACTTAGAATGAGGAGGTGGCTCCTCTAATGTTTTAAGCAGTGCATTAAATGCACTTTTCGATAACATATGAACTTCATCGACGATATAAACTTTGTATTTTCCTAAAACAGGACTGTATTTAACATTTTCAATTATTTCTCTAGCATTTTCTACGCTAGTATTAGATGCGGCATCAATTTCAATTACATCGGGATGTCGGTCTTCTGTAATTGCTTTAGCTTGATCACAATTTTGTAAGTCAGGTTTTTGATTGCTATCAAATACCGTACAGTTCAACATTTTCGCAACAATGCGAGCTGTTGTGGTTTTGCCAACACCTCTTATGCCTGTAAAAATATAAGCATTAGGTATCTTATCTAGCTGAATGGACTTTTGAATAGTCTCTACTAAATATTCTTGTCCAATTAAATCGGAAAAATCTTTAGGCCTATATTTTAGTGCAAGTATATTTGATTGATGTTTCATAGTTTATAAGAGAATTACACGACCCAGAACTTCATGTTACGGCTGCTTTCTTTCGAACCTGACCGGATTGGCATAAAATACTGCCCATGTAATTCTCAAATTAGTTTATAACAGTAATCGATAAAAATATGAAGTTATTGTCTTGATCGATAGGGAGATTTTTCAAAAACACCTAGTTTTCTTACTTTAGAACAGTAGTGATTCATATCATCCAGGGCAAATTTAGTGTTCTCTTGATCCGGATGACCTTCAATTTCACAATAAAATTCTGTTATCACAAAATCAGCACCGTAATTGTAACTTTCTAGTTTAATCATATTAACATTATTGGTAGCAAATCCTCCCATGACCTTAAATAAAGACCCTGGGGTATTATTTACTGAGAATAAAAAAGAGGATATATAACTTTTCTGGGGGTCAAAACTAGAGTTCTCTTCCTTAGACATCACATAAAATCTCGTTATATTATTTTTAGAGTTAGCAAAACTCTCGTTTACCGTTTGTAGTTGATATATATCCCCTGCTAAACTTGACGCGATCGCAGCTGTATCCAAAATTTTATTTTCCATAATAAATTTTGCTGAACCAGCCGTATCTGCTCCAATAAGTATCTCAAAGTCCATTTCCTGAATTTTATCACTGCACTGTGCTAAAGCTTGTTCATGACTAATAATTTTTTTTATATTTTCTAATTTTGTTTGAGGGTGAATGAGTAATTTGTGCTCCACTCTTTGAAAGTGTTCAAAATTAATATGTAAATCTGATTTTGGCAAAAGCCGATGAATATCAGCCACTCTGCCAGCAGCGGAGTTTTCAATAGGTATCATTGCGTAATCCACATTCCCTTCTTCAGCTTCTTTGATAGCTTTTTCAAAGGTTTTACAAGGTACGGCAATAGAATTGGGAAAAAATTCTTTTACAGCTAAATGACTATATGCACCTTCTACCCCTTGAAATGATATTTTTTTAGACATTGGTTTGTATTAATCGATTTACTCTATCTAAATCTTCTTTGGTATCAACACCCAATATTTCTTCATCAATCAGACTCACATTTATTTTAATTTTATCTATGACTCTTAGTTGTTCTAATTTTTCTTCTTTTTCTCTATGTGTGGGTGGGAGTGATATGTATTCCCTTAAAAAGCTTTTTTGGTAACCATACACACCAATATGGTGGAATGTATCCTCATTTAGTTTGAATTGATTACTAAAATCTCTAAAAAAATTATCTGCCACTAAATTATCTTTGCCAGAGATTTTTACTTTTACTTTAGAAGTATTTTGAGCCTCTTCTAAATTTACAAAAGGACAGGCAAGTGTTGTCATCTTAAAATCATCTAACTTCAAATTTAATTTAAAAAGATAATCTTTTTTAATAAAAGGCATGTCTCCTTGGATATTGATCACCTTGTCAAAATTTAATTGAGACTCTAATAAACGTATAGCTTCACCAATTCTATCGCTACCCGATAGATGATTAGGGTCTGTCATGACATATTTTAGATTTTTTTGTTCACAATATTCATGAACCTCGTGATCACATATTGCTAAATATGTATTAGGAAAAATGTTAACTGCTTTTTGATATACATAGTGAAACATAGGCAGACCGCCAATCAAAGCAAAAGGCTTATTTGGAAACCTAGTAGCTTTCATCCTGACAGGAATAAGGTTGATTGTGTTATCCATGAATGCGACAAAAATCCGTTTTAAGTGGTATATTTTTAACCATAAACTTCTCTTTCAAATATGGAAACTAATAAAATTCTAGGAGCAATAATCCTCGCGCTACTTTTGGCTGCGGTTTTTTCCAAAGTTGGAGATATTTTTGTTCATCCTGAGTTTCCGGAAGAGCTGGCATATAAAATTGAAGTGCCAGAAGGTAGTGAAGGCGATGCCCAAGATGAAGAAGTCGATATTTTTGCAAGCTTAGCAGATATTACACCAATGTTAGCCTCAGCAGATAGCGCCAATGGAGAAAAACTTTTCAAAAAATGTGCTACCTGTCATTCTTTCCAGGCAGGTGGAGAAAATAAAGTAGGTCCTGCTCTTTGGGGCGTTGTCAATAGAGCTAAGGGAAGTGTCTCTGGTTTTGCATACTCTGGCGCTTTAGCAAACTTTGGGGGCGACTGGAGCGTTGAAGAGCTAAATAAATTCCTACTCAAGCCTAAAAAATACATTGAAGGAACTAAAATGAATTTCAATGGCCTTAATAAAGACGAAGATAGAGCTGATTTAATTAAATATCTTAGCAGCACTAATTAATTCAATATTTTAATTTAATTTTTTTTCATTAACTTAGTTTCATGAGTTCTGTTTCAGTTGATTCGAATAAGCTCAAGTCCATGATGAGCGCTTATTATGATAAAAGAATGATCCGTATTCTTTTATTAGGTGCAATTAGCGGTTTTCCGTGGGTGCTAATTGGAAGTGCTTTATCATTATGGTTAAAAGAAGAAGGGCTTGATCGAAGTACAATTGGATGGGCCGGATTAATTTTTGGTGTGTATGCCATAAATTTTTTATGGGCTCCAATTATAGACAGACTTCGAATTCCTTTTTTAACTAATAAAATTGGACATCGAAAATCAATTATTTTATTTATGCAGGTCATTATCTTAGTATGCCTAATACTATGGAGCGTTTTAGAGCCAACTCAAAACCTAGCTTTAATCATAGGTGTAGGATTAGCAATAGCCATATCTTCCGCGACCCAAGATATTACCATTGATGCCCTTCGAATTGAGCAGATCAATAAAGAGGAAACTTCAAGTATGGCCGCAGGTGCTGCTATGGCAGTAGTGGGCTGGTGGACTGGGTATAAATTAGGCGGTTTTGTTTGCTTAGCGGTTGCAGAAAAACTGCAGTTAAGTGGGGTTGAAAATTATTGGCAAATCACATTTGTCTTCTTAATGGCAATTATTGTTTTATGTAATGTTGGTCTAAATTTTATCCCTGAATCAAACAAAGAACGTTTTGAAAATATAATAAATACTGACTCCTCTAGCTCAAACCCAGCTAGTTTAGCTTATGCAAGCTATCTCTTTTTATCAGTGGGGGCACTGTGTTTTTTAACTGGGAAGTACTTTGATAAAATATGGTTTACTAACGGCGGATTAACATTTCTAGCCATTGGTATTCTTTTTTTAATATTTTCATTTTTAGTCAAAAGTTTAGGTGAGGATAACCCTCTTTCAAAAACTTTTTATTATTTAAATAATGTAGTCGCCAATCCATTAAGTAGTTTTTTTAATAACAATGGTTTGAAAATTGGATTAGCTATATTGGCATTTGTATTTTTGTTTAAAATTGGCGAAGCTTTTCTTGGAAGAATGAGTTTAGTTTTCTACAAAGAAATTGGGTTTTCAAAAGGTGATATAGCTATATTTTCAAAAGCTTTAGGCTGGGTAACAACAATTGTCTTTACGCTCATTGGTGGAGCAGTGGCAATGAGATCCGGAATCATAAAAACTTTATTGATTGCTGGTATTGCGATGGCTGCAACAAATATTTTATTTTCCGTACTAGCTTGGGCAGGTCCTTCTAAAAGTTTATTTGCATTAGCGGTAATCTTAGATGATTTAGCCGCTGCTTTTGCAACAGTAGCTTTTGTGACTTTTATATCTTTACTGGTTGATAGAAATTTTACAGCTACCCAATACGCTCTCCTTGCTTCAGTAGGTACCGCTGGCAGAACCCTTCTTGCTTCTTCTTCAGGAGCTATGGTAGATGGGCTAGGAGGAGACTGGGGATTATTTTTTGTTATTACAGCATTAATGGTTGTGCCTTCACTAATTTGTTTAGTACTAATAAAAAATAAGCTTAAGTTAAATAATTAGCTACTAACAGCTGCCGAAAGGCGATTATAACCTGCGGTAAATCCTGCCAAAGAGTAAGTTATGGTGGCTTCGCGATTATCTAGTAATAAAGCTTTGACTTGAAGAGTACTTCCCGCTTTTAATAAATTAACAAAATTTTCAGCTATAATTTCAGCAATAAAACAGGCACTTTGATTACAATAAGCATATTTTAACTCAATAGGTTCTTTGTCATCAATTTGCAATTGAACAGCACTTTTTAAATTTACAGCATGGGGAAATGCGATTTGCATTTGAGTTAAACTATCAGGGTTAATTCCTAAAGATATATAGCTGACAACTTCATTTGTATTAGGATCAATAACTAGTTCTCTTAAATCACATATTTTCTGAGATTGTTCTTCAATACATGCGAACTGCCATGCCTCAAAGTTCTCTTGGTCTACTATATGTTGATCCGCCAATGCAACATTAAATACAAATAATAAAAAAATTATAAATCGCATTGCTAAACAATATATAAACTTATTTTTAATCCAACTAGCAAATTAAGATGCTTTGAGGTTAATTTCGACTATCTCGTTATTGCTTCCAATTCGAAGCTTAGGTCCCCAAGTGGCAGCACCTGAGCTAACATAAAGTTCATTATTGAGATATGAATAACGACCGTATTTCTCTGGGAATTGAAGGCGAACCATAAAATTAAATGGAAATATTTGACCATTATGGGTATGCCCACTCAACATTAAATTAGCCCTATCACTAACTTTTTGCCAAATAGAGGGTTGATGGATTAATAATAAATTAAATAAATTTTTATTATATAAAGATTCAAAAATACTTATTTTTTGATCTTTCGATTGGTTATCCGAAATTCCAATTAAATTAATTTCATCTAACTGCAAGCTTTGATTATCTAAAATTTTAACACCTAGAGAGTGTAAATTATTTAAATGTGATAAATGATTTTTTACATAATATTCATGATTGCCTGTTACAAAGTAAATTGGAAATTCTAAATTCTTCAAAACTTCCACATCCTGAATTTTAAAAGAACTACTATCAAATAAGTCTCCTCCAATTAAAACAAACTCTGGTTTTAACTTTTGAATATATTTAACAATATTTAAAAGAGTCTTTGGAGGGTTAGAGCCAATATGAATATCGCTAATAAAAACAAACTTTTTTGATTTTTTAATTAAAGGTGATGTGAAGTTGATACTTTTTATACTTAAATTTTTTGCATTCCAATAGCCATACACTAAAAGGACAGATAAAAGACAACCGTAGGAAATCATTTTGTTAAAATCAGATATAGGAAAAAAATAATTTATTATATTTATTCCTAAGACAATCAGGAGTGAAAGACTCCCTATGCCCACACCCTCATATACAAATGTTTTTAAAAATTTATTACTACTTTTTGATCTTAAATAATAAAGGCATACAAAAAAAACTATAATAGAAGTGATAAGACTTTCCAAAAAGGATGTTTGATAACCAATCCAGCTAGTGACAACATCAAAAGGATAAACAAAAACTAAATAAGAAATAAGAAATAAAATTGTTAATGGGACAATAATAAAAAATTTTTTCACTTTTTATTTATTATCAAAAAAAAATAACAATATTCCTGCAATAATAACGAACACAATACCAATGTAATTAAACAACGTAGGAAGTTGTTGAAATACAAACCAACCAAATACCACTCCATAAATAAGCTGAAAATAACTTGTCATTCCATAAATGGTAGCGGGTAACATTCGAGATCCATAAACTATGGCCGTGATTCCCAAACCGGCAATAATCCCTCCAAACAGAGATAATGCTAAATGATTTAGCGACATGTAAACAAAGTCAAATTTCATGGCCATGAGAAAGACTATAACGCTTATAACCATACTAAAAAAAGAAGCCTCAAATGAAGACGATAAATGCATAAATTTTCTCGTAATTAAATTAGTAAGGGCTATACAAAATGCTCCTGCAAAAACTAATAAAACTCCCATCAATGACACAGATCCACTTCCAAAAGGCTCTGCAGAGATAATGACTCCAAAAAAACCCAATAAAATAGCTAAAATACGAACTAAGTTAATATTATCGCTTAAAAAAAAATGCGATAAAACCAATAGCATTAAAGGGGAACTAAAAAGGACGGGATACACTACAGATAATGGCAATTTAATTACGCCCATTAATACAAGTAAAAATCCTAGAGTATGAACTAACCCTCTTGTTATCTGAAAACCATAATGCTGATTTTTAAAAAAAGAAATACTGTGGTTTTTAATTACAAAGAAAGTAAGGGGAATTAAGGAAAAAAAAGCATTTAAAAAGAGTAATTGAAGAATAGGATAATCGGATCCGAGCACCTTAATAACAGAGTCCATGGATACCATAAAAATGTATCCACCCAATGAAATAAAAAAAGGGAAAAAAAATTTTCTATTAAGCATTTAATTAAAAAGAAACTCTATTCTTTTTTTAAAGAAACACACTTTAAATCATAATACCATTCTTTATTGTATTGCTTATAAAAAATAGAAAAGTCCATATCTAATTCTGAATTAATAATTATTTTTGATTCATAGTCTTCTGTCTCATAAATAAATTCTAACTGTTCTTCTAGAGATTGTGTTAATTGATATTCTTTTTCATCATAAGTACTAAAAATTTTAATATTTTGAAAATCTTTATCTCCTAGAAGGTCTAATTGAGTCCCTGAAACCTTTTGTTTACAATCAAAATATTTTAAAGCATTGATTTGTCGATCGCACAAACAAGCTAAAGGAAACTTATCTAAAATATCTGCCAATAAAATACTTGGAAGAAAAAAAATAATGATGGTAATTAGTTTCATTTTTATTATTTTTATATACTAAGATGAATAAACAGTTAATAACTATAATTATTTTTTGTGGTGTTGGTTTTGCGGTAATTAGAATTATTTTAGAGTCCCTTTTTCCTAATGGTTTTTCTTTTTGAACGAAGAAAATAAAAAAAGTTTATGGAAAAAAATACAACAATCAGGAGATTTACTACAGCCTCTTCTTAAACCCTCTCCCTACCATCCTAAAGGAAGAAATGCCTATGCTCATATTTCGTTATGCATTAAAGAACATTTCGGGCAAAGCTATAAAGATGTTTCTGATGAGAGATATCAAGAAGTAATCGACTATATTGATTACTTATTAAAGAATCCCGATTGATCTATTAACTTGATTTTTTATCAATAAATATTAATTCTTAGCTTAAACAATGCCCAGAACTAAAAGCTTAGCAACGCTCATTGAGCAATATGATGAGAATAGAATATTCAAACCCAGGCCCAATAAGATTCCTTTGGTCTATAATATTTTAAATAGAAAAATTTTTAACAACCGTTTAAAAAAGCCAAAAATTGCAATTAAAAGGATGCACGGCGCCCTTGGGTTATTTGAGTTTAATCCCTACGCAATTAAATACTGCCACAAAATTACACTCAATGATAAGTATTTAAATTTTAAAGAGTTCGTAGAAATACTTGCTCATGAAATGGTACATTATTACCAAAAACTTATTCTAAAACAAAATACTGCTAAACATAACAAAGAGTTTTATAGTTTTCGAAAAAAATTTAATAAATTAGGTTTAAAACTTCAACGCGTTTATCGCTAAAATTTTTCATATTTAAATTTTCGTTCTAATAAATTCTTTACTTCTTTCATAGCGTTTTCGCCATTTAAAATTTTAATTATAGAATTCAAGATAGGCATACTTTTATATTTAAAGTTTTTATTTCTTTGAAGATTGATTGCACTTTGTAGCCCTTCTATCGTTTTTTTTAAATTTTTTATAGATGATTTATTCGCAATATACATATATCCAAACTTATAATTTCTAGATTTTTTTGAACTACAGGATAGTAGTAAATCTCCTAAACCTGCTAATGAAAAAATTTGATTAGAATCTAAATTATATAATTTAAGAGCTATTTTAATTTCATGTATGCATCGAGTGATATATGCTGCTCTTGCATTTTCACCTAATTTAAGACCCTCTACCATACCCGATCCAATTGCATAGATATTTTTGATAATTCCTAAAAACTCAATTGATTTAATATTTTTAGAAAAATAAACTCTTATGTTAGATTTTAAAAAAAGCCTACCTACTTTCTCTAATGAATTTTTACCACTTATACTGATTGCCGTGGGGCGACCGTGCAATACTTCATCTGCAAAACTAGGGCCCGAAAAGAAGTAAAGATTTTTAACATTGAGTAATTTAGATGATAAATAGGATAAGTATTCTCCATTTTTTGATACCCCTTTTGAGCAAATGATTAAGTTTTTAATTTTTTGGCCTAGCAAATATAAGTTAGCATACTGCTCAAAATTACTTGCAGGTATAACATAAAATATAAAATAATACTGACTTCCGTCAAAATGGCCTGAAATGCTTTTTAAATTCTTAGACAGCTTTATTTTAGGAAAATATTTTCTGTTAATTTTTAAAATATTGATATCGTTAGTAATTTTAGAATTTCTTGCCCATATAGTTGTATTAACGCCATTTTGTGCTAGCACATTAGCTATTGCAGTCCCCCAAGAACCGGCGCCTAAAATAAGACAGTTATTTTTCATGAATAATTTTTTAAGATAATAATAAAATACTTTTTGTTGATTATAATAAATTAAATTGTCAATTAAAAATAAATATTTTTAATACAAATCTTTTTAAAATTTTAGTTTGATCTATTTACTAACATAATCAGGGTTGGTTAAAAGCTGTGAAAAAAACGATTGTTAAAAGAAATACTAAAAAATAATTACTATTAAAAATTTGCAGAGTGCAAAAATTGAACACTTTTATTAATCTTATCTACAAAAAAATAACACCTAATCGATCATTGGGCATAGAAAATAATTAACATTCTGTTATTTATAAGTAATGCGCATTAATATTGAGATTGGTGATATTGAAGCATTTATAGAATTAGCTGATACCAACTCATTTGCAAAAGCAGCAAATAATTTAAACCTTTCTCAACCTGCCCTTTCTCGACGAATTCAAAAATTGGAAAATGAATTAGGTACTACTTTGTTTGATCGCACTACAAGAAAAGTACAACTCTCTTATTCAGGTAGAAACTTTTATGAGAGAGCAAGAAGTATAATTGAGGCGGTCAAGACTGCTACTAAAACACTAAGTGAAAAGTATAGTTTCCCCTCTATAATTAAAATTGCTGCAGTAAATTCATCACTAAGAAATATTATTTACCCCACATTAAAAATTTTCAAAGAAATAGAACCCCGTTGTAAGATTCAAATTATTGAACGATCAGCAAATTATGTGGTTGATAGCGTTCTTGGGGGTGAATGCGACTTTGGTGTAAACTTTACTGGCGTTCAAGAACCTGGAGTAACATTTGAAAGTTTATTTGATGAAGACTATGTTGTTGTTTTTCCCAAAGGAGATGTATTGGAAAAAAAACGAAAAATAAAATTATCTGAAATAAAGGATAGAGATTTTATTTCAGTCTGGAAAGGTTCAGGTAGTAGAATATATTTTGAAAATGCTTTGGCCCGACAAAAAGAAGATTTAGATTGGACTTATGAAGTTCGCCATGTGCCCTCTGCCCTTAATATGGTAGAACAAGGTTTAGGTATAACGCTTGCACCAAAATTAGCTGTATCACAAGACTACTCCTCCCTCTCGTATAGACCTTTGATTGATCCTTCTGTAACGAGAACTATGGGTTTAATTAAAAGATCTGGAAAAGACCTAGGATACGATGCTCAAAAGCTTTATGATTTATTAAAAGAAAGGTATAAAAAAACCGTTTAATTTGTGAAATGCATTAATAAAACTACTAAAAAATGCTAATTTTCCGCCATGAATTCATTAAATAGCTTTAACACTCTTGATAGTTTTCAGATTAAAAATCAAGAATATCATTTTTATAATTTATCATTATTAGAGAGTGATTATCCTAAAATCAAAAGACTTCCTAAATCCAAAAAAATCTTAATAGAAAACTTACTTCGCCTTGAAGACGACAAAGATATAAATAAAGGTTTAATTGAAAAAGTTTTACAAAATCCCAATGAAAAACATGAAATCTTTTTTCTTCCTGCGCGCGTATTAATGCAAGATTTCACAGGGGTACCCGCCGTTGCAGACTTAGCTGCCATGCGAGACGCAGTTGCTATTAAAGGAAAAGATGCTTCTAAGGTTAATCCCCTATCCCAAGTCGACCTAGTCATTGATCATTCTGTGATGGTTGACTATTTTGCAACTCCTGACTCTTTTCAAAAAAATGTCGATATGGAGTTTGGACGAAATAAAGAGCGATATGAATTTTTAAAATGGGGGCAACAGGCCTTTGAAAATTTTAGGGTTATTCCGCCCGGAACAGGCATATGCCATCAAGTTAACTTAGAATATCTAGCAAAAGTAGTTTGGGGTAAAAAAGAGAATAATCAATCTATTCTTTACCCTGATAGTTTAGTGGGAACAGATAGCCATACAACTATGGTTAATGGTCTTGGCGTATTAGGTTGGGGTGTTGGTGGAATTGAAGCAGAAGCTGCAATGCTTGGTCAGTCTATTTCTATGTTATTACCTGAAGTTGTTGGGTTTAATATAAAAGGTAAATTAAAAGAAGGCGTCACTGCAACAGACTTAGTTTTAACCATAGTTGAAATGCTAAGAGCAAAAGGTGTTGTTGGAAAATTTGTTGAATTTTACGGTGATGGTTTGAATAATCTTTCTCTAGCTGACAGAGCAACCATTGCCAATATGGCCCCCGAATATGGGGCTACCTGTGGGTTCTTTGCCGTAGATGATGAAACCTTAAAATACCTCAAGCTCACCTCAAGGCCTGCTGAATTAATTGAAATAGTTGAAAAATATAACAAAAGTCAGGGTTTATGGTTAAGCAATGACTGTGAATACGATGATCACCTAGAACTAAATTTAGATAGTGTCAATGCATCGCTTTCAGGACCAAAACGACCGCAAGATAGAATAGATTTAGATAAAGTCAGTTCAAATTTTAATAATTTTTTAAACAAGCCAATTGAAGGTGCAGATGTAGAAAATGCTAATTATAAAATTAAAGACGGCGATGTTGTAATTGCGGCTATTACTTCTTGTACTAATACTTCAAACCCCAATGTACTTGTTGCAGCTGGCTTAGTTGCAAAAAAAGCAACAGAATTAGGTTTGAGTGTAAAGCCTTGGGTTAAAACATCTTTAGCACCTGGTTCAAAAGTTGTTACAGATTATTTAAACGAAGCAGATCTCAGCAAGTATTTAGATTTATTAGGTTTCCATCTTGTTGGATATGGGTGTACGACTTGTATTGGAAATTCAGGTCCATTAAACGAAGAGATTGCCCATTCTATTACCAAAAATAATTTAACAGTGGCATCCGTATTATCTGGAAATCGAAATTTCGAAGGCAGAGTCAACCCTCATGTTAAAGCGAACTATTTAGCATCACCCCCTTTAGTTGTAGCCTATGCATTAGCAGGAACTGTCAATATAGACCTTACAAAAGATGCTCTGGGTCAAAATACTGAAGGTAAAGATGTATTCTTAAAAGATATTTGGCCAACAAATGAAGAAATAAATTTAGCCGTTCAAAAAAATGTTACTCCAGCAATGTTTGCTAAGCAATATGCAGATGCCTTAAATGGTCCGAAGGAGTGGCAACAAATTAACATCGCAACTGGCGATCAGTATAATTGGAATACCCAATCAACTTATGTTCAACAACCTCCCTTCTTTGAAAAAATTTCAGATGTTAATAAAGAAATCAAAACTATTGTGGATGCTCGCCCTCTTTTATTATTAGGTAATAGCGTAACGACTGATCACATCTCTCCCGCAGGGGCTATAAAAAAGGAAAGTCCTGCAGGAAATTACTTAATGCAAAGACAAATTTTACAAAAAGACTTTAATTCCTACGGTGCCAGAAGAGGTAATCACGAAGTTATGATGCGGGGAACTTTTGCTAATATTCGTATTCGCAATCAACTACTCAATGACGTAGAAGGCGGCTACTCAATTTTAGAACCTGAAAAAAAACAAATGAGCGTCTACGAAGTTGCTATGGAGTACCAAAAAAGATCTGAAAACATTGTTGTTTTTGCAGGTCAAGAATACGGCACAGGCTCTTCACGAGACTGGGCTGCCAAAGGCACAAAACTACTAGGTATCAATGCAGTTATTGCAGAGAGTTTTGAGAGAATTCATCGATCTAATCTCGTAGGTATGGGTGTACTCCCCATTCAATTAGATGGAATTAGTTTAGCTGAATTAAAAATTACCTCCTCAGATTTAGTAGATATTGAGTTATCAGAAAATTTAAAGCCACTACAAAAAATCAGGATTACTTTAAAACAAAATGGAACACATAAATCTATCTTTGGTATTCTTAGAATAGATACTTTAAATGAACTTGAGTACTATAAGTCCGACGGTATTTTGAATTTTGTTCTTCGAAATATCTTAAAGTCTAACTAATAGAAGGATTTTCGATTAGTTTTTTGACAGTTACTAAAAAAGTAACTGCTTGCTTTCCATCAATCAAACGATGATCATAGCTTAATGCAATGTACATCATCGGACGAATTACAACTTGATTATCAACAGCAATAGGTCGGTTAATAATTGAGTGCATTCCTAATATGGCACTTTGTGGAGGGTTGATAATGGGTGTGCTCATCATCGAACCATAAATACCTCCATTAGTAATAGAAAATGTCCCCCCAGATAGATCTGCCATAGAAAGTTTATTGGTATTTGCTTTTTGAGCTAATTCGATAATATTTTTTTCTATTTCTGCATTTGAAAGGGAGGCTACATTTTTAATCACTGGTACGACTAAGCCCTTCTCTGATCCGATAGCTACACCGATATCATGATAGTTTTTATAAATGATCTTATCCTCAAAAATTTCAGAGTTAATTTCTGGGATCTCAGCAAGCGCTTGAGAGCAAGCCTTTAAAAAGAATGACATTATCCCTAATTTGACACCATGTTTTTTTTGAAAGTTGTCTTGTTCCTTTTTTCTTAATTCCATAATTGCAGACATATCAACTTCATTAAAAGTTGTTAAAATGGCAGCATTGTTCTGAGCATCCTTTAGTCGTCTCGCAATCGTTTGTCGAAGTTTTGACATGGGGACGATTTTTTCCCCTTTGCTATCATGTGGTTGATCGAAATTTGGAATATCATCTTGTTCATTTTCATGAGATGTGGGATATAAATCTTCTGAAATTTGTTTTTTATCAATAGTTTTTTCTTCTTGAATAGGCTCAGCTGGGGCTGATTTTGATTTGACTTCTTGCGTTGTACTCTCACCTGCTCCTTCTGAATATTCAGCGATAACTTCTCCCACTTTAACTGTTGCGCCCTCCACTACTAATATTTTGGACAGTACTCCGTCGGTTTGTGCAGGTATTTCTATGGTAATTTTTTCGGTTTCTATTTCTGCTAGGTTATCACCGGATTTAAAACTATCTCCCTCTTTAACAACCCATGCCGTAAGAGTTCCTTCAATAATTGACTCGCCTAATTCTGGGACTTTTACATTGCTCATTTTATTCGTAGTCCTCAGGTAAATCTTTGAACTTCATAAAACTTACACCAGTTTTTGCTTTGATAATAGATTTAATGGAAGATTGCAGAGCAAGTTTTTTAATCATGTTTTGATTTGCGTTATGTCTGTTTGCAATGCCCGTAGCTGGAGCGGCTGATCTCTTTCTACCAACATAATGAATTTGTTGATCTAATTTATTTTTAGATAAAATATGTCTGATACGACTTTTAACAAAATCCCATGGCCCCATATTTTTAGGTTCCTCTTGAGCCCATACGAAGTCACAGTTTTTGTGATTCAGTATTACTTCTGTCATCGTGTCATATGGGAAAGGATATAATTGCTCTAATCGAACAATTTTTACATTTTTAATTTTATTCTCAGTTCGAAAATCATCTAATTCATAATATATTTTTCCAGAGCAAAATATGACACGTTTGGTGTTTTTGACATCCTCGTCAATTATTCGATGAAAACTAGTACGGCCTGTAAATTCATCTATATTTGAAACATTGTTGGGGTGTCGAAGAGTTGATTTAGGTGTGAAAATTACTAAAGGCTTTCTAAAATTTCGATGGATTTGTCTTCGCAGAGCGTGAAAATAGCTCGCTGGAGTAGTACAATTCACAACTTGAATATTGTCCTCTGCTGCCATTTGTAAAAATCGTTCGATACGAGCACTAGAGTGTTCCGGCCCCATTCCTTCATGGCCGTGAGGAAGAAGGAGAACAATACCGCTCATTTGCATCCATTTTCGCTCACTTGCTGCAATAAATTGATCAATAATAATTTGTGCACCATTAGCAAAATCACCAAACTGAGCCTCCCATAAAACTAAAGTATTAGGATCTGCTAAGGAGTATCCATACTCAAATCCCAGCACTCCTAACTCAGACAAGAAACTATCAATAACTTCAAATTGTTTTTGATTTTTACTAATGTTATTCAGTGGAATATATCTTTCTTCATTTTCTTGATCCCAAAATACAGAGTGACGCTGACTAAATGTGCCCCTGCCTGAGTCTTGTCCTGCAAGTCTCACTCGATACCCTTCTGTTAGTAGCGTTCCGAATGCTAATGCCTCTGCAAAAGACCAATCAATATTTTTTCCAGATTTTATTGCCTTGGATCTTGCTTCATTAAATTTTTCTAATTTTGGATGAAGATTAAACTCTTTGGGCACTATAGTGATTTTTTTTCCTACTTCTTTTAATGTGCTTTCAGGAACAGATGTTTTTCCTCTTCTTAATGTATTTTTAGGAGCCCTACTTAATCCACTCCATTGGCCTCCCAGCCATCCTTTTGTTTGGATTTTATAATCTTTAGCTTTTTCAAATTTTGTTTCTAGATCCTGCCATATTTTATCTTGAAGAAAATCTAATTGTTTTTTGGTGATAACCTCTTGCTCTAGAAGTTTTTCTGCATATATGCTTGCAACATTTTTTTTCTTTTTGATAGTTTTGTACATTATAGGCTGAGTGAATGAAGGCTCATCACCCTCATTATGCCCGTGTTTTCTATAACAAAACATATCCACCATAGTATCTTTTTTAAAAGTATTTCTAAATTCTGTAGCTGCTCTAGATGCTAAAACAACCGCTTCTGGATCATCTCCGTTTACATGAAAAATAGGTGCTTGAACTATTTTTGCGATTTCAGAGGAGTAGGGCGCTGATCGACTATATTGCGGGCTTGTCGTAAATCCAATTTGATTATTAATAATAAAGTGTATTAAACCACCAATACGGTATCCATTTAATTGAGACATAGTAAATGTCTCCGCCACAATACCCTGCCCCGCAACTGCTGCATCCCCATGGATTAATAAACCAGATACTTTTTCATTATCTTTATCTTGAATCATGGTCTGTTTTGCTCTTATTTTTCCAGCTACAACTGGGTTAACTGCCTCTAAATGAGATGGGTTAGCAGCCATGCTGACATGTATAATATTTCCACTAAAACTTCTATCCGAGCTAGCGCCTAAGTGATATTTAACATCTCCTGATCCTTGATCGCTGAGGGCGTTTTCCCCTCCATGAATAAATTCACTAAAAATTTGAATATGAGGTTTTTTAACAATATTGGCTAATATATTTAAACGACCTCGATGAGCACATGCAAAACTAAAATCCTTCACTCCAAATTCTGATGATCTTTTTAAAACTTGTTCTAAGGCTGGGATAGTGGACTCCGCACCGTCTAATCCAAAACGCTTAGTACCTCGATATTTCGTATCTAAAAATTTTTCAAAATACTCAGCTGAAATTAATCTCTCTAAGATTGTTCTTTTTCCTAGAGCGGTTAATTTCATATCTTTTTTATCTTCTATACGAGATTTTAGCCATAAATACTCCTCTGCACTTTGGATATGTTTATACTCCAACGCTAACGTTCCTGAGTAAATAGCTTGAAGTTTGTCTATAACTTCTTGTACGGTTGCTGTTTGAAAACCTAAATAACCAAATAGAAAAATTTTTCTATGGAGATCTTTTTTTTGAAATCCGTAATACTCGGCATCTAAACCAGAGGGCCTAGTTTGAACCATAAGATTCAAAGGATCTAAATCTGCCACCAAGTGGCCTATTTCTCTATATGCTCTAATCATCATTACTAAACGCAGTGAGTCAGAGATGGCTTGGTTTAAGTCAGTGTGTGAAAACTCAGAAGGGCGATTGTTTTTAGACCAATCTATCTTTTCATAATCTTGTAAGATTGCTAATTCTTCAGGTTCTAATGATTTAAAAAAATCATGCCAGCTTTTATCAACGGAAGAGGGATCTTTGATATAGTCTCTATAAATAGAAACAACCTGCGAAGCGTTCGATGTAGTTAAAAAAGAATTATAAGATCTCATTAATTCTAAGGTATTTTTACCCCTTTACTAATAAGATGTCATTCATTTTTGAATTTTACAGTAATTTATCTACTGCTTGTACTAAGCCTTTAACGGAATTCACCGATGTTTTAAGCATCCCTTTTTCTGCAGCACTTAAATTAACTTCTAGGATTTTTTCAACCCCTTTGGAGCCAATAACTGTAGGGACGCCCATATACATATCTTTAAGACCATACTGTCCATTCAAATAAGCTGCGCAAGGCAGTAGTTTTTTTTGATCAAGTAGATAGGCTTCAGCCATTTGAATAGCTGAACTTGCTGGGGCATAAAAAGCAGAGCCTTTTTTAAGAAGTTTAACTATTTCTCCTCCGCCCATTCTTGTTCGATCAACAATTTTTTGAATTTTAGAAATCGGAATTTTTTTAATTTTAATAAAATCTAATAAAGGAATGCCTCCGATGGTTGTATAATTGACAAGCGGAACCATATCATCACCGTGTCCCCCCAGCACAAATGTTTCTACATCGTTAATAGACACCTCGAGTGCCTCTGATAGGAAAAATTTCATTCGTGAGGAATCCAAAACCCCTGCCATCCCCACGCACATATTTTTAGGAAGGTTAGAAAATTTTTGTAAAACATAAACCATGGCATCTAAAGGGTTAGTGATACAGATTACAAAAGCTTTAGGGGCATATTTTTTAATATCTAGACCAATTTTTTTTATAATTTTACCATTGGTCTCTAGTAAATCATCGCGACTCATGCCTGGCTGTCTTGGCAACCCGGCAGTAATTATAATGACGTCGGAATTCTTCATCTGAGAGAAATCATTTGTGCCTTCAATTTTATTGGTAAAACCCTCAACAGCTGCGGATTGGCTTAAATCTAATGCTTTGCCTTGCGGCATTCCCTCTACCACATCAATTAAAGTTATATCGCCTAATTTTTTCATGGCTGCTAAGTGGGCTAATGTTCCACCAATATTACCGGCACCAATTAAAGATATTTTTGTCATTTTATTTATTCCTCGCTATTTCTAATTTTATTTCTGCAATTGCTTCTGCGGGGTTTAATCCTTTAGGGCAAGAGCGTGTACAATTCATAATCGAGTGGCAACGATATAATTTAAAGTTATCGTCTAACTCTTTAAGTCTCTCTTTTTTGTCTTCGTCACGACTGTCTTGGATCCATCGACTTGCTTGAAGTAGAGCAGCTGGTCCTAAGTATTTATCTTCATTCCACCAGTAACTGGGACAAGAAGTACTACAGGAAAAGCACATGATACATTCCCACTTGCCGTCAAGTTTATCTCGGTCAGGAACACTTTGTTTATTTTCTCTATCATTATGGGGGCTAGTTTTTTGTAACCAGGGTTTAACTGATTTGATTTGATCGAAGGCTTTTTTTAAATCTACCACAAGATCTTTAATCACTTTCATGTGAGGTAATGGATAAATATTTATTTCATCGGAGCACTCCTCGATATGTTTTTGGCAAGCCAAAGTATTCACCCCATCAATGTTCATCGCGCAAGATCCACATACGCCCTCTCTACATGATTTTCGAAAAGTTAAACTGGTATCTACCTCCGCTTTAATTTGATTGAGAATATCTAAAACCATTGTACCCGCCTTGGCGACGTCAATTTCAAAACGATCAATTTGCGGCTGATCGCCTTCCTTGCCCGACCAACGATAAATGTTCACTATTCGAATATCGTGACGAATTTGACTGGATTCATCAATTAAATCAACATTCGAGTAAGTTTTACCCTTCACTGGAACAGAGTTTTTAGGAAGCGTCAGTTGAACCATTAATAAATCCTCACTTGCGGTTGGATGACAGAAATCTGATTACTGAGCGTTGTCATACGAACAGGTCGATGGGTGATCGAAAAACTATCTTGTTGTTGCCATGATAATGTATGCTTTAACCAATTCTCGTCATCGCGATTTGGATAGTCTTCTCTTGCATGTGCCCCTCGGCTTTCTGTACGCTGCTCTGCCGAAACGCCGACGCTTCCTGCAACCGCCATCAAGTTATGTAGCTCTAAAGCCTCAATTAAATCCGTATTAAAAATAGATGACTGATCTTCAACTTTCACATTTTTTAAATCATGTGCTAAATTTTTAAGTTCCTGATTGCCCAGTGAAAGTGTTTCTTGTTCACGGTAAACTCCAAATCTTTTTTGAACTGTTTTTTGCATTTTGTCTCTTAGCTCTCCAACAGAGATGTCTCCACTGTTTTCTTTAATAGCATAGAGCCGATCAATTATTGCTTGTGTGGATGAGTCAGAGGGTGTTTTGTTTGATTCATTTTTATTGATTACTTGTCCTGCCTGAATAGCCGCGCCTCTTCCAAAAACAACTAATTCAGCAAGTGCATTGGTCCCTAATCTATTGGCGCCATGAACAGAGGCACAAGCCGCTTCCCCAATGGCCATCAAGCCCTCACAGATTTCTTCACTGTTGCTTTCAGTAGGTCGTAAAACCTCTGCTTTAAAATTTGTAGGTACCCCTCCCATACAATAGTGAACAGTAGGAATAACTGGAATTGGTTCTTTGGATATATCTCTTCCACAAAATGCTTTTACTGACTCTGAGATTCCTGGAAGGCGTTTTGCAAGCATGTCTGCATCTAAGTGTTCTAAATGTAAGTGCATGTAATCTTTGTTAGGGCCGCATCCTCTCCCTTCACTAATTTCTTTACTAATAAAACGAGAAATGACATCTCGTGCAGCAAGATCTTTTGCATTAGGCGCATATTCTAACATAAATCTTTTTCCATCACTGTTTTTCAGAATGCCGCCTTCGCCCCGTGCTGCTTCGGAGATCAAAACTCCTACTCCATAAATTCCTGTAGGGTGAAATTGGATAAACTCCATATCGGATAAAGGCAATCCTGCTCGCAAAGCTATACCCGCCCCATCTCCTGTACAAATATGAGCACTGGTTGAGGATTGAAATATTCTGCCATAACCTCCTGTTGCTAGAATAGTCATCTTAGCAATGAAACGATGAAGGGAGCCATTTTGAATATCAATAGCCATTAATCCACAAATATCGCCATTATTATCTTTTAATAGGTCTAAGGCGTAAAACTCATTAAAAAATTGAACATCATTTTTGAGGCTTTGTTGA